>ERZ767114.1527-NODE-1527-length-10988-cov-3.334158_pt1 | contig 10988 bp, 13 predicted proteins | sample MGYA00374952_ERZ767114 | MGnify/ENA primary metagenome ERZ767114 (study PRJEB28939, sample SAMN06267156) | marine metagenome | isolation source: Columbia River Estuary | place: USA:Columbia River Estuary, USA | collected 2012-05-05 ...
GGTCTTGTGAGAGTAGGTCGTCGCCAGGTATATGCCCGGCTCCAAGCAATTGGAGCCGGGCTCTTTTTTTGGGCACGGCTGAACATTTATTGGGTTGGGGCTGGACGGTCTTCTGTGGTTAGGCCGCCTGCAATCCAGTCATAGCTTGGAAGTTACGGAATGTGCGGTAGCCTCTGTCTCTTCGGCGGGCGAGTTGCAGCAGCCCGTTGACCGCTTCGATCGTAAGCGGTCAACAGAACCCTTCTATCCGGCGGCGGTTGTTATGGCGTGGGATGCCCGCCCTATGGAAACCAACATCGACCAGGCCGCCGGCGTCATCGTGGAATCCGGTCAAACCGGACGCACCCGATACACTCCCGAACACAAGTGCGAGGTTCTCGCCACTTTTGAATCCAGCAGCTTGAGCGTCCCGGTCTTCGCGCGGCAATGCGGAATCAAGTATCCCACCCTGGCGGCTTGGATCCGGGTGCGGAAACGTGGTGATCAAACCACACCCCGCGGGAACCCCTCTACTTCGACGGCACCGTAAGCGGTCAACCGACGTCCTTTAGCCACTCGGCCTCATAAAGGGCATAAATCCCTGTGTATGCAATCCATGCCAACTGATCACCCATCCGCCCAATCTCCGATCATACGCACCGGTAAGGGCGGTCGCCTGCGATACGCTCCAGACCAGCGCCAGGCACTGCTTGTAGTCTTTGACCGCAGCGGCATGAGCGAGCGGAGTTTCACGCGCCAGCACGGCATCCAATACCAGACATTCATCGCCTGCGTTCGCAAGCGGCGAGAGGCTGTGTCAACGCGTCCTTTATCGGAACCCGCTTTTGCCGAAGTCCTCTGGGAGACTCCGACGAACGCATCCGCAGCCCCGCTTCGCATCGTCCTGCCCTGTGGCACCGCCATTGAAATCGCTTCCCGGGCCGCCCTCCCACTCGCGGCCGACCTTCTATCAACTCATCGCCACCCGCATGCGCGAGGCCGACTACATCAAGGTCGATGAAACCCCGGTGCGATGTTTGGAGCCCGGCGCCGGAAAGACCGCGTCGGGGTAGTTCTGGGTCTATCACCACGCCGAACACGGAGTCCTTTTCGACTGGCACAAAAGCCGCGCCAACACCTGCCTCGACCACATCCTCATCGGAGGGGATGGAAAACCGTCATTCAACGGCCATCTGCAGAGCGACGGCCTGCGTGCTTACCGCACCTTCATCGAGCGTCACCCGAAATTACAGATTGCCCCGGTCTCCTGCCTCACCCACATCACTCGGAAATTCAAGGAAGCCCGTGACGAGCATCCACGCATCGCCGCGCGCATCCTGCTTCTGACCGGCAGCATCTACCAGGTCGAGAAACGGTTGCGTGAAGGAAACGCCGGTCCCCTCGACCGGCAGCGCACCCGCTGGCTCGAATCCAGGAAATCCTATGATCACCTGCCAAACTGATCCGCAGGCTCGGTCGCTTCCGCGGGATCACGCCCCGAAGCAAGCTGGGCAACGCCCAGGCGTATGCCGCCAACCAATGGTCGCACCTCGAAGCCTGCTTCATGGACGGCCAGGTCGAGTTTGACAACAATCTCACAGAAAGCGCCATCCGCCCCACCAAGCTCGGTCACAAGAACTGGATGTTTATCGGCGGCGAGCACACCGGCTGGCGCAGCGCGGGCATCTACACATTCGTCGAGCAAGTGCGCCGCCACGGAGCGGATCCTTTCGCCCACTTCGAGTGGGTCTTCGAAAAGCTGATGCACAACCCCGCCCCGGAAGAACTTCAAGCTCTGCTGCCGGTCAACTGGATTAAAGCCCGACCGGCCGCCTGTCAGACCATCGAGAGCCGGGTTGCATAGATGCCATGGCCGCCAGAAATCTGGCTAAAATGCGAGAGGTGCTCTGCTGAGCGCTTACTGAAGTTGTTGAAGTATCCAAGGATGCCGTCCATGTGCCTGTTTAGTTTCTTGCCGAGTTTTACAAAAGGCTGCATCCGCGCCCGGCGGCACCAGGACATGACCGACTCAAGGTGTTGCTCGGCATCCTCGCGCAACTGATAGTTCCACGGGGCGGCCAGGAACTCGCGTATCGAGACAGCGCGCGCGATTTTGCCGTGTTCCTTGCAGATCTGCTCCTGAAGTTGTCGCTGCTCCTCCCCGCTCGAAATCGATGACGAGTTCCAGCGTCTTGGCGACAGGGTCGAAGTCGCAAGGCCTGACCCGCCGCCATCCGGAAAGCCGCCTGCTCCTCATGCCCGGCTACGATGCCTTCAACGATCTGATCAACGCCATCGATCCCGTCTCCCTGGCCGAGGCACTCAAGGACAACCCGTCCACTCTCTATCAGCCCGCTAAAGACAGACTCGATTCGCGTCCCGCCGACTCGACCTCCGGGATCGAGACCGGCCACGGGCGCATCGAATGGCGCTATCTGCGTGTCTGCGAATGGGACCTTGATGCCGCCCTGTTCCCCGGAGCGCGGCAATTGGTGAGCATCACCCGCCATCACTGCGAGAAGAAGAGCGCCGGAGACTTCAAGAACGAGACCCGCCACTTCCTCACCACCCTGCGCGAAAGCGATGCAAGCCATGCCCGGCTCGTCGAGATCGGCTGCAAGCACTGGTCGGTGGAAAACAAAAACCACTGGCGCAAGGATGCCACCGTCTGGCGCGAAGACCGCGGCGGGCGGCGCACAACCCGTGGAGCGAAGAACCTCGCGCTGCTGCGCAATGCGATTCTTGCGCTCATCGAACCCGGTCGCCATGCATCGCTCAACCAGGCCTTCCTCCACTACGCCGACCACCGCGCCGAAGCCCTCCGTCTCATCACAAAGCCACCCCGCTCAATCCCTAGCCAACCAATCGCCCTGATCCGCCGGACAGGGCCGGTTTGGGCGGTGGAATTTTGGGTTGGTGTGAGCGGGCGACATGGATTAGCTTGCCGCTCCCCGAGGGGAAATTATGGCGATACAAGGTGAAGAACTGGCTCTGGCTTGCGCGAAGGCGGCCGATGAAGTGAAGGCGGAAAACATCCGCGTGTGGGACATGCGCGGGGTTTCGAGCCTGACGGACTACATGGTGGTGTGTTCGGGCTCGTCGATGCCGCAGCTGCGGGCGATTTTGCGCGACGTGGCCGGCAAGGTGGAGGAGCTTCACGGCGTCAAGCCGACGATGACCGAGGGCAAGGCCGACACCAAGTGGGTGGTCCTCGATTACATCGATGTGATGGTCCACGTGATGAGCGACGAGCTGCGCGAATACTACGGATTGGAAGATCTGTGGAAGGACGCGAAGGAAGTGGAGTGGCAGCCGGCGGATAGGAGCTGAACCGGCGGGCGTCCTGCGGAGGGTGGAAATTTTTCGGAATAGAAGTCGATTTCCAAAGCTCCCATGACCGCCGATGAGTGAGTTCGCAGAGTTAGTCGATGCCCATTACCAAGCGTTGTTTCGCTTTGGGATGTCGCTGACGCGCGATGTGGACCGGGCGTCCGATCTGGTGCAGGAAACGTTCTGCATTTGGGCCGCCAAGAACAGCCAACTACGCGACCGCTCGAAGGCGAAGACGTGGCTCTTCACCACCCTGCACCGGGAGTTCCTGAGCCAACGCAGGCGGGCGGCGAAATTTTCCGATGAGCCGCTGGACGAGGAAAAAAGCGCGGCGGTGTTTGCGCCTGAAGAAGACGCGGAGCGCCAGATGGACGGGCAGCGCGCGCTGGAGCTGCTAGGGGCGCTGGACGAATCCTACCGCGCGCCGCTGGCGCTTTTCTATCTGCAACAGCACAGCTACAAGGAAATCGCTGAGATTTTGGATATCCCGATCGGCACGGTGATGTCGCGGCTGTCGCGCGGGAAGGAAATCCTCCGCCAGCGGATGAGCGCCGAGCCTTCGAGCGCGCCGAGAAACATTCTTCAAATCCAACGGGAGGAAGTGCGCCATGGATAAGGAACAGGCACGCTTCGTGTTGCAAAGCTTCCGGCCCGACGGCGCGGACGCGGGAGATCCGGATTTCGCGGAAGCGCTCAAGTTGGCGCTGGAAAACCGCGAGCTCGGCGAGTGGCTGGCTAGCGAGCGGGCGTTCGACGCGCACTTCGCGGTCGCGCTGGGGTCGGTGGATCTGCCGGGCCATCTGCAAGAAGATATTTTCGCCTGTCTGGCCGGTGAGCGCGGCGATTTCCCGCAGGCGGAGGACATGAACGACTCGGCTTGGATCGGCGCGCTGGCATCGCTCCAGCCGCCGGCATTTCTCCGCGACCAGGTGATCGCCGCGATGGAGCGGACAGAAACCCGCGAGGTCGTTAGGGTTTCGTTTTTCAGGCGGGCGGCGATTCCGTTAGCCGCTGCGGCGGGCATCGCGCTGGCGTTTTTCATCACCCGTCCGGCGAGTCCGACGACGGTGGCGACATCCTCAAGCGTTCCGATTGAGGCGGTCCAGGCGGGTTTCATCCGGACTTTTGAATCGCCCTTGTTTAACTTGGACGAGAAGCGGGAGGATCACCGGTTGCTGGTTCAAAATTTGCAGGAGCGCCAGTTGCCTTGCCCCTGCTGCCTGCCGCCGGGACTCGAGAACGTCAAGGGAATCGGCTGCCGCGAGCTGGTGATCGACGGCAAACGCGGTTCACTGATTTGCTTCGACGAGCGTGAAACCGGAGTCGTCCATGTGGTGATTTTCCGCCGCGAAGACGTGAGCGGCGAGTTTCCGGACAAGGCGCGCCCCGCGTTTTCCCAATCCGGACACTGGGCGACCGCGCGCTGGCAGGAGGGGGAAAACGTCTTCCTGTTGATGAGCCACACGGAGGTTGGCAAACTAACGGCCTTGTTCTGAGACGAAGTCCCGTAGTTGCCTCGGACGATGAGTTTTGAAATCGATACACCGCCTCTTCTCGCGCCCTTGCAGCGGGTGATGTTGCGGGATTCGCTCGCCGAGCCCGACGCCGGGCACCATGTCGAGCAGGTGGAAATTCTCTTCGCCAGCGGCCCGGCGCGTGGCCGCGTGGCGGCGGCGTGGGAGGAAACCGTGGCGAGCACCGAGGCGCTGCGCGTCGCTTTCGTGACGGCTAACGGAAATGCCTCGGGCCGGGAATTCGTGACTCCGCGGAATTTTCTGAACCCGCATGAACCGCTGCCGTCATCGTGGGAAAGCTGGCGGGAGGCGGATCGCCGCCGCCCACTGCTCGCTCCGCATGAAGGGCCATGGCGGGCGGCGTATTGGCCGGAAGAGGGGCGGCTCATCTGGACCTTCCACCATGCGCTGCTAGACGGGAGGTCCCTAACGCGGATGCTGCGGGATTTCCTCGAACGGCTTGCAGGCGGAAATCCGCCGCCGTTAGCGATCGCCAAGTGGCCCGCTCCCACGGCGGAAGCGCTGGCGCTGGCGGAGCGGATCCTCCGCGACGGCGCGGTGGATTCGCTGGAAATGGATTTCCCTGCTGACGCCGCGGGTCCGGCGGTGCGTTTGATGGGAGATGAGTTCGCGCGGAACTTGGAGTCGCTGGCGGCGGTGATCGGGGTGACCGCCGCGACCCTTCTCATCTGGGCCTGGGGTCAGGCGCTGCTAGAAATTTCCGGGGCCGATGCGGTCATCGTCGAGCAACTGCGCGCAGGCGCGCCGCAGCCGGGGACCGCGGGATTTACCATGAACACCTTGCCCGTGACGGTGCGCCGCGCGGGCGGTGACGTGGCGCGGAGCTTGCGGGAGTTCCGCGCCCGGCTGCTGGCGCTGCGGGACATCGAGTCGGTGGCGCCGGGGGATTTCGCGCCCGGAGTTTTCCCGGATCTGGACGGACCTTCCAGCAGTATGATCATGGTCGAGCGCGGCACGTTGCGCCACATGGCGGGCCGGGAATGCGTCGAATCGCTGGTGCTTCACGAGGCCAAAGGCGAGACTTTGATGGCCACCGCGCATGTTCTGCCAGACTTGCGGCTGGAGGTGGAAGGCCCCGGACGGCACGCGCTGCTGGCCGGCTGGGTCCACGTATTGGAGCGGTTGTGAAATACTGTCCCGCCCAATTCAGGCGAAGTGCGCCATCACACTTGCCGGCTGCCCGCGCTCTCGACTAAAAACGCGCGTGGCCGGCAAAAACATCGTTTATTTCGACTTGGAAACCCAACGCAGCTTCGGCGACGTCGGCGGCTCCATGCACAAGGACAAGATGCAGGTCTCCGTCGGCGTGACCTACAGCACCGCCCGCGGAACTTACGAGATTTACGCGGAAAACGAGATGGAGAAGCTCGGCGAGGAGCTCGTCCGCGCGGATCTCGTCGTCGGTTGGAACCACTTGCAGTTCGATTATCCGGTCCTCCAGCCCTACGTTTTCCACACGCTCGCCGAGCAAACGCTCAACCTCGACATGATGCTCGAGCTCGAAAAAATCGTCGGTTTCCGCCTCAAACTCGACTCCGTGGCCTCCGCCTCGCTCGGCACCGGCAAGACCGCCGACGGCCTCGACGCGCTGCGCTGGTGGCAGGAACACAAGAAATCCGGCGAGTTCGCACCGCTCAAGAAAATCGCCGAATACTGCGCCTTCGACGTGAAGGTCACCAAATGCGTCCACGAATACGCCCTCGAACACGGGCTGCTCAAATACGACGACAAGAGCGGCCGGCCCGCCGAAGTCGCCGTGGACTGGAAATAATCACATCCAGCCGAGCTGCTCCAAAACCTTGGTCACCGTCCAAATAAAGACGACGGTCAAAGCGACGATGTAAATCTTCGCGGCGAATTCAATGGAGGAGCGGGTCATGGCGCCGGTCTTTTAGGGCGGCGGCCGGATTTCGCCAAGGGAAATGGTCGGCAGCTTAAAATTTGCTCTTGCAGTTTTTGTGCGTTTAATCGCAGATCCCGCAGCCATGAAATTCCGCCCGCTCTTCGCACTCCTGCTCGTCACGCCCGCGTGGGCTCAATCCACCGACCTCCTGCCGAAGCGGCTCGACGAGCTCGTCGTCACCGCCAGCCCGCTCGACCGCACGCTTTTCGAGCTGGTCCAGCCGGCCGCCGTCCTCAAGGAAAAGGAGCTCATGCGCAACCTCGCCCCCACGCTCGGCGAAACCTTGGGCAAGCAAGCGGGCGTCAGTTCCACCTCGTTCGGCCCCGGTGCCAGCCGCCCGATCATCCGCGGCCTCGGCGACGACCGGCTGCGCGTGCTCCAGAACGGCACCTCCGTGCTCGACGTCTCCAACGTCAGTCCCGACCACGCCGTCGCCGCCGACCCGCTAACGGTGCGCTCGGTCGAAATCGTGCGCGGGCCGGCCACCCTGCTCTACGGCCCTAACACCGTGGGCGGCGTCGTCAACGTCATCGACGACCGCATCCCCGAGGAGCGCGTCAGCGGCATCGACGGCTCGCTCGACACCCGCTACGGCTCGGCGGAAAACCTCCGCTCTCTATCAGGCGCGGTGAACTTCGGCGCGGGCCCCTTCGCCTTCCACCTCGACGCCTTCACCCGCGAATCCGACGACCTCGAAATCCCCGGTTACGCCCGCTCCGAGCGGCTCCGCGCCGCAGACCCGCAGCCGCACGAGGCCCGCGGCACGCTGCCCAACAGCTTCACCGACTCCGACGGCGCGGCCATCGGCGGCTCCTACATTTGGGACCACGGCTTCGTCGGCGTTTCCTACTCCGGCATCGATTCGCTCTACGGCACGGTGGCGGAAGAGGACGTCACCATCGACCTCCGCCAACGCCGCTGGGACCTGCGCGGCGCGTTTTACGAGCCGGCTAACGGAATTAAGGAAATCAACTACAAATTCGGTTACTCGGATTACGAGCACACCGAGTTCGAGGGCGCGGAAACCGGCACCCGGTTCCTCATCGACGGCTTCAACACCCGCGCGGAGATCCTTCACGAAAAGCTCCACGGCTTCGAAGGCGCGGTCGGCGTGGAAATCCAACGCAGCGATTTCTCCGCGCTCGGCGAGGAGGCGTTTCTCCCGCCCGTCGAAAACCAGGTGAACTCGCTGTTCGCCTTCGAGGAAATCGAACTCGACCGTTATACCTTCCAGTTCGGCGGCCGCTACGACTATCAGGCTAACGAAACCGACGCCTTCGATCGCGACTTCAACGCCTTCAGCGCCTCCGCCGGCGTGATTTACAATCCCACCGAAGACTACGCCGTGGCGATGACGGTTGGCTACTCGCAGCGCCCGCCGAACTACGTCGAGCTCTTCGCCGACGGCCCGCACGCCGCGACCGGCACCTATGAAATCGGTGATCCGGACCTCGGCACCGAGGATTCGCTCTCGCTCGACCTCTCGCTCCGGAAAAAGACCGGCCGCGTGACCGGCAGCGTCAGCGGCTTCTATTACCGCTTCAACGACTTCATCGCGAACCAACCCGCCGGCATCAACGACCCCGTCGATGACCTGCCGGTTTATCGTTACGAAGCCATCGGCGCGAACTTCTATGGCGGCGAACTCGAGGCCACCGTCCACTTGCTAGAGCCCGCGGAAGCTCCCGCCACCGGGAAATCCCAACAGCTCGACCTGATCTTCCTCGCCGACTACGTCCGCGCCGAGGACCGCGACAGCGGCGAGTCCGTCCCGCGCATCCCGCCGTTCCGCTCGACCGTCGCGCTCGACTATCAGATCGATAGGGTCGGCGCCCGCCTCGAAGCGCAGTGGTGCGCCCACCAGGGCGACACCGCGGAAAACGAACCGCCCAGCGACAGCTACGTCCTGCTCAGCGCCGGGCTCGACTACACCTTCACCACCGGCGATGTGACCACCACCGTGTTCCTGAAAGGCGTCAACCTGCTCAACGAGGAAGCCCGCCCGAGCACTTCGTATCTCAAGGAAATCGCCCCGCTCGCCGCGCGCGGAATCGTCGTCGGCCTGCGCGCCGATTTCTAATTTCTAGCGGGAAAACGCCGCCGCCAGCGACGACAGGTCCGCCGGACCCGCGCGGTCGGCGGTGAGGATCGCCGCCTTCTGGAGCGAGATGATTTCCGAAACTCCCTTGCGCGAGAGGTCGAGCATCGCGGTCATTTCCTCCGAGGAAAACACCGCCTCCTCGCCGCTGCCCTGGATTTCCACGAACTCCAGCGTCTCGGTCATCACCACGTTGAAATCGACCGAAGCCGCCTTGTCCTCCGGGTAGTTCAAGTCGAGCACCGGCACGCCTTGATAGACGCCGGCGGAGACTGCGGCGACGAGTTTTTTGATGGGGAAATCCCTGAGCTTGCCCTGTGACATCAGCTTGTTGAGCGCGATCGCCATCGCCACGCAGCCGCCGGTGATCGAGGCGGTGCGCGTGCCGCCGTCGGCTTGCAGGACGTCGCAATCGATCCAGATCGTGCGTTGGCCGACTTTTTTCAAATCCACGCATGCTCGCAGCGCGCGGCCGATGAGGCGCTGGATTTCCGACGAGCGGCCGTCGATTTTCCCGCGGGAAATGTCGCGCGATTTCCGCTCCAGCGTCGAGTAAGGCAGCATCGAATATTCCGCGGTGAGCCAGCCGCCTTCCACCCGCTGCGCGCGCATCCAGCGCGGCACGTCCTCCTCGATGCTCGCCGAGCAAATCACCCGGGTGTCGCCGAAGGACACGAGCACCGAGCCGCTGGCGTAAGGAGCCACGTTGGGGATGAAGGAAATCGGGCGGAGTTGGTCATTCTGGCGGCCGTCGGGACGAGTCATGCGCGGAGTGAAATCCAACGCCACGGTCGCCGCAAGCGTGAAGCTCAAGCGAGCGTCCTGCCAAATACGAAACCTGATCCCATTCACGAGCTTGAGTCAACGGGTGGAATTCAATTTGACAGTCATCCGTCAATGACGGACCTTCGCGGCGTGCGTCTCACTTTCAAGGAAACCTCGTTCTTCACCCGACAGATCACCGAACTGCTGTCCGACGAAGAACTGAACGCCCTCCAATGGGTTCTCATGGCCAGTCCTGAAAGTGGCGATCTCATCCGTGGTTCCGGCGGGCTTCGGAAGCTGCGCTGGGCGGGATCGGGTCGCGGCAAACGAGGCGGTTTGCGTGTAATCTATTACTGGCACGTCCCGGGAAGCATGATCCTTCTTCTCCTCGCCTACCCCAAGAACGAGCAGGGAAACCTCACTCCGGCACAAATCAAAGTCCTCAAATCCATCATCGAAAACGAATTCCCATGAAAGACGAACTCTTCCAACAACTCGCCGCCAGCCTCAAGGAAGGCGGCTCCATCTTGCGCGGCAAAAAGAAAGCGGCGCGCAGCACCACCCTGCAATCGCCGGATGCCAAAGCCGTGCGTGAAAAACTCGGCCTGAGCCAGAGCCAGTTCGCCGCCCTCATCGGCATCAGCCCGCGCACCCTCCAGAACTGGGAGCAAGGTCACCGCCGTCCCGAAGGCACCGCCCGCGCGCTTCTACGCGTCGCCGAATCCCACCCCGAAGCCGTGCTGGAGGCTCTTCATCGCTGAGAGCTTATTGCGCGCGCAGATCCTGGATTTTCCGGTCGGTCTCGGCGGCTTCCTTGGGGAGGTTGGCCTTCTCGTAGGAGGTCTTCAGGCCGAGGAGCGCGTTCATGTCGTTAGGGAATGCGGTGAGCGCGCGCTGATAGGCCTCGATCGCTTCCTTGGGTTGGTTGACGGCGAGGTAGTATTCGCCGAGGCGGATGGCCATGGGGGTGAGGATCATGGGCGGGAACATCATGGGCGCGGGCCGCTGGCGGTCGGCCGCCGAGGCGAACCAGTTATAGGCGGTGCCGGTCCCGACTTTGGGACCTGCTAGGGCGAGCCGGCCGCGCAAATCACTGGCGAGGACTTCGAGCGCGCGGAAGGCGCGGGTCCAGGCGGAGCGCTCGCCGATGGCGGCCGCCTCGGCCTGGGTCTTGCTCATGGCCTCGCCGTGGAGGGTGAACGCGGCGACGACCTGCTGGGCTTCGCCGAATTTCCCGTCATCCAGCAGGCGGCGGGCTTCGAGGGCGAAGCGCAGCCCGTCGATCCACCAGTAGGCGAGGGACTTCTCGTGGGTGGCTTTGATGTTAGGTGGCTTGGGCAGCGAGTGGAGCGCCTCGGCGGCGTTGCCGCGCAGGCCG
>ERZ767114.1528-NODE-1528-length-10987-cov-3.106508_pt1 | contig 10987 bp, 5 predicted proteins | sample MGYA00374952_ERZ767114 | MGnify/ENA primary metagenome ERZ767114 (study PRJEB28939, sample SAMN06267156) | marine metagenome | isolation source: Columbia River Estuary | place: USA:Columbia River Estuary, USA | collected 2012-05-05 ...
GATCGCGCTGAGGAAGACTAAAAAATAGCTCGACCAGGCCAGCATTGAATTCTTATCGAATCTAAATACCAACAGGAACAGTACCACCGCGCCGATAGTAAATGGCAGGGCCTTCATCCACATTTCTAAATTTGTCCATTTGTGCGATAACTTTAAGTGGTTCCATCCAGATAGACTGTGTTGTAAAACAAAGTAAATCCCGAATGCGGTAGCCAAAGGTAAGGTAGCAGTCAAACTGAGTGTCACCATCGCAACGATCCAGGGGATCGAACGAAACCAAAGCCCCATAAAAATCCCAAGTGTTAGGGTCATTCGGATGGCCATATTTACAAATTCAGCAGGCCAATCCACCCTTGTGATGCCCATAACTTCCAGTACTGTATTGACCTCGCCTAGATGTGGCAACAAAATCATAGCCAGTAGCATTGTTCCCCACAAAAACGACAACCCGATACTAGGGAAACCCCATTCGCGCAAGTCCGTTTCTCCGAAATGCCAAGCGCTGTAGACTAGAAAAGCGACTAAACCTATGACCGGACTGGCGGCCCAAAATAAAATGACAAGGAGCATAATGAAGCAATAGCGCAAAATGAATTTTGGCAATCGGTCCTTGTTTGCGTGGCTGTAGCCATCCAGTGCCCCATGTGGAATGCCGTATAAAAACAACAAGAAAACCAATATGGCCTGCAAGCCGTAGGTAACATAGGTAGGCAAGAATACAACCGCGATTGAAGCAAAAACCGTGAACAAAAGCGGTGCCCAACGGGAAGGCTTAGCTACCACGAAGGCAATAAAGGAGGCCGCCAATGCCCAGAGAAACTTTAAAACCGGCAATCGGGCAAACATGCTTAATTCCCATTTAACGGAGGACTTTTCGTCCAAGAACTGAAACACCTTACTCGCCTTTTGGGTAGCAAACAGGGATTCAAATATTTCTTTACCCCAATGTGGTTTATGCTTTAAAATATGCAGCAGTAGGTGGTCGTAAAAATTAAAGCGATTCATCTCGCTTTTTGGGAGACGCAGCCACGAAGACTCTTTTCGCTCTTGCGCTATGCCAACAGCCAATTCCTTTGCATGCTCAAACATGCTCTTAAAGGCATAACCGGTAGTAGATTTTATTCTGCCCGCACGCGCGCCAGTAGAAATGATTCGCGCATCTTGATCTTTTACTTCAGCGTACTGTGTCATCGGAATTACCCCGCGTTCTTCGTGCAGAATCTCAATGGATAAGCCCCTTGAAAGCAGGTAGTTTCTAAGGTGATTACTCGCCAATTCATGCGGCAATTCTTCGCTACCGAATCGAGTCATTTCAACCAACGCTTCCTTAGAATCCGTTGGAAGAACATACATAAATTGAGTAAAGCCATTCTGAGGAATACCAAAATCCATCAGTGTCATTTGATTCGGAGTCCAGTAATCTTCTTGAAGTTTGACACGCCAACCCACGAAACTTTGTAATACTAATGGCCCCATGGGCTCTTTAATAGTAGGCGGCCTGCTATCAAACAATTGCTTAACCTCCCAAGAATGACTCCCACTAGAAACGACAACACCTTCCTGCTGTGCCTTTACTCCATCAACAGCGCTCCGTACCCATGTAACGTTATCATAGGATTGTGCTACACTTTTAACCTTATTGTATAGCGCAATACTTTCGACCATATAATAATGTTGATCCTCAAGTGACTCTAAACCATCAACCGTATCAATGGTATCCCACTGATGGAACATAACATCCTTAAGCTGCGTACGTATTTCGTGTTGCGCATCTGCCCAAAAACAATACGTTTTATCGTTTTTCAATTTTGCGTCGGGCTCCAAAATGAGAACATTTAGCGTATCGAGTAAATTCTTTCGCTCTAATTCAAGCAAAAGCAACCCATTTGCTGCCCCCATTCCCAGAAAACCTATATCGTAACGCTTCATTGATTAAATGTCGATTAGACTCTTTATATTGTTTGAGACAATTAGGAGCTGTTTTTGTTCTAACTGATGAGAAAATTAGACTTACAAAAGCCTCTATTAAGCCGATTATGGCCCTAATATAAGTGTTTCAACTCATTTTTTCGTCGTCGAGAACAAAAGTATTATTCGTAAGTTAACTGGTAGTTATAACCTTTAATATTTTAATACCATGTCATTATTTTTAGACGGTTCCTTAGGGTTCCAACCAGACGATTACGTATCGTTCACATTCTTCGCCGGTTACATGGCGATGTTAGCCGCTTCAGTATTCTTCTTCTTCGAAAGAAGTAGAGTTGCAGACGAGTGGAAAACTTCAATGCTCGTTAGTGGGCTTATCACCGGTATCGCAGCAGTGCACTACTACTACATGCGTGATTTCTACGCAGCAACAGGGGAAAGTCCTGTAGTATTACGCTATGTCGACTGGACACTAACTGTGCCATTAATGTGTGTTGAGTTTTACCTCATCACGAAAAAAGCCGGTGGAACAAAATCAATCTTATATAAGCTAATCTTTGCCTCTGTAGCAATGTTGGTAGCAGGTTACATCGGAGAAGCATTCTATGCTAACGATCCTGTTTCATGGGTTTGGGGTGCTATTTCTGGTGCTGCTTACTTCTACATTGTGTGGATGGTATGGAAAGGTGATGTTGCTAAATTGGCAAACAACGCTGGTGGTGCTGTAGCGAAAGCTAACGGCGCTTTGGCTAAATTTGTAATCATTGGTTGGGGTATTTACCCTATCGGTTACATCTTAGGTACTGCAGGAGGATTCTTCGGTATGGATCTAGGTATCGATGCAAACACAGAGATCTTGAACTTGTGTTACAACGTTGCTGATGCAATTAATAAAATTGGATTTGGTCTTGTTATCTATTCTCTAGCGATCAGCTCAGAGAAAGAAGCGGCTTAATCATACGTTTCAGAGTGTTAGTGAGCCCCACGATGAAAATCGTGGGGCTTTCTTTTTTACAAAAATGCCCGGTGAAGCAACCGTGGTTTAGCTTATGTTGTTTTTAATGGTTAGCGTGTTATTTTTAAAGAATGAAATTTAAACTCCTTTACCTACTTCTATTCTTTGCGCCATACACTTTTGGTCAGGCCACAGGCATGCATTCATATACCATTGACCTTACGAAGGTGGAAGAAGATCGCGTCAAAGTAACCGTTGATGCTAAATTGATTCAATGGTCCAATTCTGAACAAAACATTTATAATTTTCATTTCCCCTCCACCATTCCGGGTACCTATGCGACGCTTGACTACGGCAGATTTATACAGCGTTTCCAAGCCTATGGAAACAATGGAAAAAGACTTAAAGTAAAAAGTAAGGGCAATACTTTTAGAATTTACGGTAAACCGGAACGCCTTGAATACTGGGCGGATGATACCTTCGATGCACGAATTCGCAAGAACAAGGTTTTTGAACCGGCCGGTACGAACAATCAAGAGCGTGCAAATTTTCTGCTAAACGCAGCCGGATACTTTGGATTCTTTGAAGGACAGGAAGAATTACCCGTATCTCTTGAAATCACAAAGAGTCCTAGTCTATTTGGTTTAAGCGCCATGGATAGTTACAGTTACGGCAATACTCAGAATTTTTATGCGCGTAATTACCATCACTTCTTGGATTGCCCAGTTATGGTTAGTAAACCAGATACCACCTCTTTCAGGTTAGGCGGTGCTAAGGTGACCATAGGGGTATTCACGGAAAATGGACGAGCGCTGTCGCAAGATATCTACAAGCAGGTAGAAACGAGCATGAAGGCCATTGAGGCCTTTTTAGAAGGGGAGCTACCCGTCGAAAATTATGCCTTCATCTTTTATATCAAAGATCATACGGAGTTCGAAAGTCTATTCAGCGGAAAGGAAATAAAAATAGGCACCATCTTTAAAGCCATTCGCAAACTGGCAGGCAAAGGTTTTGGTGCACTCGAACACGGCAATAGCTCAGTCTATTATTTACCTGATTTCGGCGGAACAACAGTCCTTGACGGAATGGCAGATGTTTGTATCCACGAATTCTTTCACATACTCACTCCTCTAGGGCTGCACAGTGAAGAAATCGGAGATTTCAACTATATCGATCCGGAAATGAGTCAACATTTATGGCTCTATGAAGGTATCACTGAATATTTCGCTGGTATTAGCCAACTTAAAGGAGGTGTGATAGACGAAGAATCCTATGTGCAGAGTTTACTTCGAGGGAAAATCCGTGCAGCAGATCGATACCCTACCAAAAAAATGTCGTTCACTGAGATGAGTGAAAATGTATTAAAGAAGCCGTATAAAAAACAGTACGCACAGGTATATCAACGCGGTGCACTAATGGGAGCCTTGCTTGATGTTCGCATTATGGAATTAACACACGGGCAGAAGGACTTACACGATGTCATACTTACCCTCAGAAACACCTATGGCCCAGAAAACAGCTTTCAAGACGAAACCATTATCAGTGAATTCGTTGCTTTAGTTCATCCGGAGCTTCAACAATTCTTTGACGATTATGTCACTGGACGAGAGGAGTTACCTACTCGAGCGTATCTGAAAAAGGTTGGTATTGATTACGATCGCCGGTATGAAGGTGCAGTTGTCATGGATCCACTTCGCGACACTGGATATAAGACAAGAAGGATTCGTTCTGCAGACTACGTTGAGGTTAAGAAAGTTTCAAAAGAAAACCCTTACCAACTGCAAGAAGGAGATCGTATCGAGCGTTACAGTGTGGAACTTGAAGATAAGTACGGTGGGCTTGAAGAAGGGACGCCCATGACTCTCAAAGTAACTCGCGAAGATTCATCCTTCACCATTCCCTATAAGGTGAAGTATCAGACAGGTTCTAAGAAGTATTTTATTCGCTTCCAAAGAACCCCAACCGCTGAACAATTAGCTTTGAGAAAGTATTGGTTCGAGAATTAATCCAAAAACAAAACCAGCGTTTTATAAAGCGCTGGTTTTGTTTTTTTTTAAGTACCGACGGGTCAACTTTCACCGCCATGTCGACAACGATTTAATGCGCTATAATTAGTTGTTCTGTAAATCTATTCGATGTTGAAGCCGCAGTTACATGATAAATGCCATTGGGCAACGATTGAATATCTAAACTAATCTTTGAACCCTCATACATACGCTTTTCGCGAGTCCAAAGCTTGCCTGTAGTATCGTAAATGTATAGGTCAAGTGGTGTCCCCGAAAGCCAAGCACCGTCGATGAACAGTTCGTCGTTCGCTGGATTAGGATACAACATAATAGGTCGCGACAGGTCTTGCTCAGAAAGTCCAATTCCCTGAACAAATTCGAACCAATTTAAATTAAACTCGGAACCCACATCAAGTCGAAGCTTGTAATCGCCTTGAGACAGTACCCCTCCGGGCTGATTGGTTGTCTGCCATGTTTGCCAACCTCCAGTTGCGCCAAGCGAAATCGAAGGGAAACTTGTAACGTAATTGCCCAAAGTATCTGTAAAAATGAACTGCATATTTACTCCAGATTGTGAAGAATGCCGGTAATCCACACTGTACGTAGCACTGTTTAAAACTTTGACATCGTAAATGAGGTAATCACCAGCTCCTAAATAACCGATGTTTTGACCGCCGCCAATATCCGTGGTATTCTCTAGCGAGATACCGTCCATACTAGAATACGCTTCCGCTTCAATTTTACCCGGTATGACATGTACAGTAGGCAAGGTATTTTCAACCAACTCTTGACTAAACGACTGAACGTTGGTTCCATCTTTTGCTTTTAGCGTCGTTCCAGCATAGGATATTTTTATTTCATCTAAGAAAGTAAGCGCCTGCCCAACCTCAATAAGTACATTACGTGAATTCGATAAACTTTTAGTTATAGAGGTCACTGTCGCTGGCACTCCATTTACTGTTACGTAATAAGATGCAGCTAGGCCGAGATTCGCAGTATCTAAAGGTTTATTCGTTTGCACCTCAATTGTTGAGTTGTTGTAGGTCACAGCATGTACAAAATCTGCTGTGATCGTGTTTGTGGCACCGGTGGCTACGAACTCAAAACTAGTGACATTAAAACCGCCTTGATTCGCTACAAAACGAATCTTCTTATCGGTAGAAGAAAGAACAACGTTGGGAATAGTCTTGGTAGACATAACGGTCCAACTGCCTGTATTTGTAGCGTAATAGTTCGGTGTTAAACGCACACCATCCGCTTCGAAATAAAAATTTCCTCCCGTAGAACCGCTACAACCTTGTCTAACTTTAATAGTGTATATACTGTCTTGAGGAATACTGACGCTGTAGCTCATCCAATCCTCAGTATCGACAAACCCTACCATATAACCATTACTGTTAATGGCATCTGTGAATTTCTCAATATCTACACCGTCATTTCTATACGTCCATCCAGAATTCCACGAGGGCGGTGGGTTAAGTTGGTACGACTCTGTGTCGTAGTATGCGTCTCCTAATGGACCCATATCGTATTCTGAAGCGTGCACTACACCTGGTAAACCATGTGCTTTCCACGGGAGAGATGTAGGATCTTGAACTTGACGGAACATCGCGTCAATAACTCCTCGATTATACGTGCAATTCTGAGCTTTCAAATCCGTCGTCAACTGCATAAGCGTTGCTGTAGCAGCAGCTACTGATGGAGCCGAACCATTGCCGCTCCAGTAATCCAATAGATTTTGATAGCCCGCAGACTTTGTTATACTAAGCGGAGCGTTGATTGTTTCTATCTTTTTCAAAGGCCACCATGCCCATCCTACTCCTTCTGCCTCAAATAAACTGATGAGCCCTGTATACCAAGCATTTGAATTTTCGCCGGATTCCCCAAACCAGATGGGTACGTTGTAGGTGTCTCTTAAATCTAATCCGTACTGAATGTCAGCAACGCTATTCACAGGAGACCAATATTTGTGCGGAGAGTACACCATATTATTATCCCACGGAGGGGTTAAACCCGTAAATGTATTGGCGAACCAATTCCCCTCTATAAAGATCACATGATTCGTATCCACCGAACGGATACTATCAGTGATGTCCTCGTACATTGATCTCAGTAGAGTTCCTCCAGGTAAATTCCAGTTGGGCTCATTGATCAAATCATATCCAGCAATGGTTGTATCAGTAGCGTATCGCTCAGCAAGTTTGCGCCAGAGTGAAGAAGTCTTATTCCTGTTGTGAACACTTTCCCATAGTGATGGCTTTGAAGGATCGTAATCACTAATCCCTTCGTCATAACCTTGTCCGCCCGGTGCTGCATGTAGATCAAGTATGACATACATATCTTGTACCCGACACCATTTAACAACAGAGTCAAGCAAGTAAAAACCTTTAGTCAACCATGTATTTTGTCCTAAGACGGGTTCGTCCTCAATCGGTAGCGTGAAAAGATTGTAGTGCATTGGAACACGGACGGTATTAAAGCCCCAAGCGGCCATAGAATCTACATCGGCTTTGTTAAAGTGGTTTTCTAGCCATGCATCATAAAAGGCATCGGTCGCCGTAACACCAATAAGATCTTCAATGGTATCTCTTATTTTGTGCTGTGGACTTGCAAACGAAGCTGTTTGCAACATATAACCTTCTTGAACCATCCAGCCACCGACACCCATTGATCGAATAAGCAGGGTATCTCCATCACCATCTAAGATAATCTTCCCAGCGGTTTTAACATATTGCCCTTTAAGTGGCGTTAATACACTTATGAGACAAAACGCAAAAAGCCTAACCAATAGTTTCTTTTTCATCTGAGATAAGGATTTAAACAGGTACCAAGTTCCATTAAAATCTCAAAAATCTTCAGCGAAACCGGCGGACAATAACTGGACACGATTAAAGGCCCTGAATATACTCGTCTAGAGCATCTTCTTTATCAAGCGCTATTTTCTTTTTTAATCGGTATTTAGCTTTTTCAATGGCAGCCGGGCTCACGTTTAGAACCGTAGCAATTTCTTTATTACTCATTTTCTGACGTATCAAATAACACAGGCGAACCTCCCCTTTGGTGAGCTTAGGGAACTGCTTTATTAAACGCCTAGAAAATTCTTCGTGTAACTCTCGATAATTACGTTCGAAATGATCCCAATAATTCTCGCTCTGTAATTCCCTGTTAATCTCTCGAGTCATCGATTTTAGAAATGTCAAGACTTCATCGGAGCGATTTTTTTGTTTGCTTTCGTTTTCTAAACGCTCCTTGAACGAATGTAGGAGTTCTAATCTGCTCGACGTTTTTAATAATTGAAAACTTAATTCGGTTTTTTGCTGGTTTGACTTGACTTCAAGCTCCGATGCTTTTGCCTTAAGTAACTCTCTTTCCGTTTCTACTAGTTTAAGGCGTGTTGACCTATACTTTCTGTCTTGATAAAAGGAAACAGCCGTGCCAATTAGAAGTATAATAACGAGGAAAATTAATACTCTGAACCAGGATCGCTGAATAAGAAACGACTTTATTCTAAAGGTGATTAACACTGTTTTTTCAACCGCATTGGCTCCAAGAGAACGCACCTCAAGTAGATACTTCCCTGGCGGCAATTCTTGCAAGTCAATAGTACGGGTTCCATAAGGCAACTCCACCCAGTAATCTCCCAGCGCTTTTATTCTGTATGCATTGCTAATACCATTCCGGAGTGTATTGCTGGCCAATTCGAAATTAAACCGCACAGATTTAGTTCCTGCCGCGAATACTACAGACCGCGCTGAAGAAATACCGTCCTTTATAATAGGAATAGCCTTTGGAAGATTATCTGCAAATACTCCCGTAATAAGTATTGGAGGAATCGCTGCTGCAGAGGAATCTTCAGTTGAAATTTCAACAACGCCTTGAGTACCTCCCAACAATAGGCGTTCCCCATTCCATAACAACGCTTTCCTATTCGAGAGACCTACTTGCAGTTCATCTAGCTCTTTGAACACTTCATAGGTCCATTCCAACTGGTCATTTATTTTAATTTCTAAAAGGCCGACACTTGTTGCGGCATACACCCTTCCCTTTTTTTCGCTTATAGAATAGCAATTCACAAACGACTCTTTCCCAATAATTGTATCGATGACTCTACCTTCGTCAATCACTAACACTCCACTTCCTTCGGTACCTACGAGCTTATAATTTAAATAGGTCTCAATATCCAAGACTGAATTTTTTATTGGTATACTCTGTATAGCGCCTTGTCTTGAGAGGGTATAAATGCCTTGAAATTCTGTACCTACCCAAAGTAAATCCCCATCAAACTCTAAATCCATTATGTTTCGACCTACGCGCCACGGGGTGTCAAATGGCGATGTAATTTCGACCCCATCCCAGAATTGCAAGCCATAAAGCGTACCAATCCATAAACTATCGCCCCAGGTTTTCTCCAAAGACCAAATGTTTGAATTTTCGAGTCCACGTGAAGATTGAGAGTAGGCTAAGAAATGTTCTTTGATGGTACCCGATGTGTCCATCACAAATAATCCTTGACCCAGACTTCCAATCCACAATTCGTCTTGATAAAACTCAAGACTTGTAACCACGTCCGGTAAAAAGGGATTATCAAAAGTAGTGGGCTGCCAGATAGATTCTGTCTCTCGATAGCGTACAAGACCATCACCATCAAAACCAACCCATAAATCGTTATCGCTTACCATGCTAATGGCACTCTGAATGCTCGAAGCGACGAATTTCTTGGGCTTTGGCAGTAAAGATACGGCACTACTGTTTACCGGGAATTGGGCGATACCTCCATTATAGGTTCCCAACCAGAGCGCATCATACACTTCATATATTCCATAGAATTGATCCGTAATAATTCCTGAGGTAGGATCTTGTTTCGTAAAATGCTGAGCGGTACTACCGTTCCATTGGTATACGCCATATCCATCCGTAGAAATCCATACGTTGCCTTCATAAAAAATGGCATCACGTTGGGTTCCCTTGGTCGGAATCGCCAATTCATAAAACACATCGCCGGTCAGTTCAAAAACGCCGGTTCCTTCAACAGAAAAAATGACTTTTCCGCCTGATACATCAACCGATTTTCGAAACGAACTCACGCTTTTATTTGCCTCAATCGCATAAACAGTTGTTTGCGATTTTAGGTAGTACAGTAGGTGATCACCGCTTGTTGCGATCCATAAGGTATCTCCTTGATCTTCAAAATCGAATATGAATTTAAGGTCTTCCGCATATTCATCGGATACGAAACGCTCCCAGTCTTCACTACCCAGTCTGAGTTGGAATATTCCGGAACCAGAACTTCCTGCCCATATAGTTCCTTCCGAATCTTGGTGAAGGGAGATTATTGATACCTCTCGTGGAAGTTGTGGAATCTTATTATCCGGAATAGGCCGAAGACTTTCAAGATCAACGCCCATTATGCCGCCTAGCTGCAGCCCTATAAGTAGGACTGAATCTTGAGTTACTAATAAGCTCTGGACATTGTTCGATCTACGAAAATCTGTAGAATCTAGAAAAGGAAATGAACGTGCGCGACCTTCATTGTATTTATATAAACCGTCGCGAGTTCCTATCCAAACAAAACCCCAGTCGTCTTGAACTATGGAATACACTGTGGGATTATTGAGTCCCTCAGCAGCACCTATATGACGTATGGACTGGCCGCTTGCAAAAAGTGAACAGGTAGCAAAAAGAACGGTATATAAGAATCTTCGCATACAGCAATTTACAAATGAAAAAGGGACCCGTTACCGGGTCCCTTTAACACTTTCTTACTAACCAAATTAGATTTTAGTTGAGTGAAATACGAATTACACTATCCGTATCCTCGCTCTGTAAACGCACGATGTACATACCACGTGGCAATGTTGCAACATCAAGACGAGTATTCGCCTCAAAGTTTTGCTCCATCACCTTAGCTCCTGTTACATTGTAGATTGCAACGGTAGAAGCAGTACCAGTAGTGTTCTCAATGAATAATACATCTGAAGCAGGGTTTGGCTTCACAACGAATTCAGCTGTTGCTTCATCGATGCCAATATTAGCGTTACCGCACATTTCCCAACCGTGGATCTCCAAAGTTGTGTCAGCAGTTCCACCCAACATCATGTAA
>ERZ767114.1529-NODE-1529-length-10977-cov-2.666697_pt1 | contig 10977 bp, 9 predicted proteins | sample MGYA00374952_ERZ767114 | MGnify/ENA primary metagenome ERZ767114 (study PRJEB28939, sample SAMN06267156) | marine metagenome | isolation source: Columbia River Estuary | place: USA:Columbia River Estuary, USA | collected 2012-05-05 ...
ATGTTCCAAAGTAGGAACTGTTTTGAACAGTTATATTAGTATTGTCTGCAATATTTGGGCGACAAATATCCATTACGATACTACTATCACCACTGGAAGATGCTGCTCCGACAATGCCAAATGTACTATTTTCTAAACCGTAAGCCTCTGTAGTGCCACTCCATAGCATTCCGCTCAATACGCTGTAATAACCAGTTGTTGAATCTGTTGAAGTTGCTCGTAAATTTATGCAAATTAAATATAGTAAAGAAGAAAAAAATAATATTAAAATAAAATAAATTAGCTTTTTCAATTTTTTGATAATTTAACCAGTTTGTAGTTAGTAACATTATAAAACTTAACAGATGTGTTTTCCGAACCACTATTCGTGTCAATTTGTCCAAATTTAATATCATGTTGAAGGCCATTATACTCACCTTTTATTTCATTATTTAGAGGATATAATTCATAGAACATGGATTTTAAAATATCATAACCTAAAAATGAAAATACTGTAGGTTCTGAAGAAAATGTCATTTGATATTTTTCTACAAATAATATTACAAATTTTGATTCGTAATCCAAAATCCCTTTAGATACGAAGTGAAGATTAAATTTGTTTTTGTACTTAATATCAATAGTTTTCATTGTATATAAATCTTCAAAACCAAAGATTATGAATTTTGACTTGTAATGATCTTTTGAATTTGAAAATTCTATGATTTGATTAAAAGAATATGTTAAAAAAGGAATTTGGTTTGAACATAAAACAATTATATTTTTTTTATTACTAGATAATTTATTTAAAATAAATGACCAATCTTCCCCCCTTATTAATGAAATTGGTGTTAATGAGTCATTAAAAAATATTGAATCTTTTTTAGTAATTGAATCTTCTGAAATAACAGAACCAGTATTAAATAAATTAGAATTAAAAACATCAGAAAAAATATTACTGTATACATTACTTTTGTTATCCTTAGAGTCTGTCAAAACCAAGATATTATCATTTGAGTTGTTATCTTTTATATATTTCGCCATCTCCTTGGATTGTGTAGATCTAGATGGGAAAATTTTAAACAAATTTGGATAGTTAAATAAACCTTGACTTGGAATATTATAAGGAGATATCATCGGAATATTATTTATTTTAGAAAATTTTCTAGCTATTTTTATATTTTTTGAGTAAAGTGGACCTATTATTAGATTAGATAATTTAAAAATACTATCATTTAAAATATCATTTAAAAAATTAGTATCGTATTTAGTGTCAAATAAATTAAGTTCTAAATTATATCCTAAAGTTTGAAGCTCAATCATTGCAATTTTAACTCCATTATAGATTTGTAATGAATTTTCAGTCATTTTATCAATCGAGCAATCTGTATTATTAGGACAATTTATAATTATTGAATCTGATTTATCAATAAAAAATGGTAAAACAATCGATACTCTTAATTTTTTAGGTTGAAAATTGATTGAATCTATAATACTTAGACTATCAATGATTTGTAATAAACTATCTTCTAGACAGTCTTTAATTCTTAGTTTAATCCTTAAATTCTGATCTTTCAAAAGACCTTCATCTTCTAAAAATAAATTATTAGAAATAATTTTATCAATACTTAAATTATATTTTTTTGAAATTGAGTATAATGTTTCCTTCTTTTTTACATTATGTATAATTAATGTATCACATTTATTCAGCAAAGGATGATCAACATACTTAATTAAAGGCTTAATTATATCTGTTGTGTCTGCTAAAATATTTGGTATTAGTAATAGCTGATCTTTTTTTAAGACATTAGATAATAACTGGTTATATGATTTAATTATTGGTACTTGTACGCCATATATCTTAGCGATAGCCCATAAAGTTTCTCCTTCTAAAACTACATGCTTCTTAAATAAGCTGTCTTGATTTGAACCAGATTCATTATTTATATAAGGTTTTATTGGTATTTTAAGAATTTGCCCCTTTACAAGTCCTTTTGATGCTTCAGGATTAGAACTAAAAAAATCATTTAAATCAACTTGGTATTTTTTGGATATCCCATAACTAGTTTCTCCTCTAGAAACTGTATGAAATATAAATTCAGACCTAATCTCAGATTGAGATCTTAAACTTATTCCAATATTGAGAAAACTTAAAATAATTATAAATCGATATGTAAAATTATCTATTCCCATTCGATAGTTGCGGGTGGCTTAGAACTTATATCGTAAGTAACTCTGTTAATTCCTTTCACATTGTTAATTATTCTGTTAGAAATTTTTGATAAGAATTCATATGGCAAGTGGCACCAATCAGCAGTCATTCCATCAGTAGAGGAAACTGCTCTTAAAGCGACAGCATTTTCATAAGTTCTTTCATCACCCATTACTCCAACAGATTGAACTGGGAGGAAAATAGCTCCAGCTTGCCAAACATTATCATAAAGATTATATTCTTTCAACCCACTTATAAAAATATGATCAACTTCCTGTAAAATATGTATTTTTTGTTCTGTAATCTCACCTAGAATTCTTATTCCTAAACCAGGACCTGGAAATGGATGACGATTTAAAATTTGACTTGGCAGATTTAGTGATCTACCTACTCTTCTTACTTCGTCTTTAAATAAAGATTTTAAAGGTTCAATAATTTTTAACTTCATATAATCTGGAAGACCCCCAACATTATGGTGCGATTTTATAGTTACAGATGGTCCATTTACAGAAACTGATTCAATAATATCTGGGTAAATTGTTCCTTGAGCTAGCCAGTCAACATTTTTAATTGCATTAGCTTCAAGATCAAAAATATCTATGAATGTTTTACCAATGGCTTTTCTTTTTTCTTCAGGATCAGAAAGGCCTTTTAAAGAATTATAAAACTCTTTTTTAGCATTTACCCCCTTTATATTTAAACCTAGGGATTCATATTGTTTTAATACTTCTTGAAATTCATTTTTTCGTAGCAATCCGTTATCTACAAAAATACAATGTAGATTTTCACCAATAGCTTTATGTAAAAGTAAAGCAGCAACACTAGAATCTACTCCACCAGAAATACCTAAAACTACTTTTTCTGTACCTATCTGTTTTTTAATATTTTTAATTGAAGTTTCAACAAAAGAATATGGAGTCCAATTAGTTGAACATTTGGAAATATTAACAACAAAATTTTTAATAATTTGTAAACCATCAGTTGAATGAAATACTTCAGGATGAAATTGGATGCCAAAAATATTTTCATTACTAATTTGAAATGCAGCATTTTCAACATCATTAGTACTAGCTAATTTTGTGATGTTTTTAGCAAGACTTTTTATAGTATCTCCATGAGACATCCAGACTTGAGAATTACTTTGAATATTTTCAAATAAAGAGTTTTCTGAATTAAAGAAAGATAAGTTAGCCCTTCCATATTCTCTAGTTTTAGAACTTTCTACAACTCCACCAAAATGTTTAACTAAAAATTGAGCACCGTAACAAATTCCAAGTATTGGAATATTTTTAATTAAGGAATTTAGATTTGGGACTGGAGCATCATTTTGAGTGACTGAGCAAGGACTTCCAGAAAGAATAACTCCGTTGTAATTAAAGTTATTAGGAATTTTATTGTAGGGGTGTATTTCACAATATACATTCAATTCTCTAACTCTTCTTGCAATCAATTGTGTATATTGAGATCCAAAATCTAGTATTAGTAAGTTTTTACCCATCCACAAATTTAATCAACCATTTAAATCTTACTGAATACTTTGAAAATTTGTTGAACTAATTTTAGAATATTTTGCAATATAATCCAGAAATACCCTTATTAATAGTAATATCTGGACCAACTGCTGTTGGAAAAACTAGATTATCTATTGAATTAGCTAAAAAAAATAAAACATCCATATTTTCATCTGATAGTCGTCAATTTTATAAAGAGTTGTCTATTGGAACCGCCAAACCATCTTCTGAACAATTAAATGAGGTTTCACATTATTTTATTAATAACAAGTCTATAAACGACATCTATTCTGCTGGTGATTATGAAAAAGAAATAATAATTGATTTAGAAAAATATTTTATTAACAACAATAAAGCATTTTTAGTGGGTGGTTCTGGAATGTATGTAGATGCTGTTTGTAAGGGTTTAGATCAATTACCCAAAGATTTAAAAATTAGAAACAATCTAAATACTAAACTTATTAAAGATGGTTTAGAAAGTCTTCAATTAAAATTAAAACAATTAGACCCTATTCACTATAAAAAAATTGATTTAAATAACTCTCAGCGTGTAATACGAGCACTTGAAGTATGCTATATAAGTTCAAAACCCTATTCTAGTTTTTTAAAATTTGAAATTAAAAAGAGATCTTTTAAAATAATTAAATTTTTATTGCATTTAGATAAAGAAAAACTAAATTCAAATATTGACCAAAGAGTAGATAAAATGGTGGAAGATGGTTTGTTTGAAGAGGTTAAGAGCTTAAGATCCTTTAAAAACCTAAATGCTTTAAAAACTGTTGGTTATAATGAAGTTTTTAATTTTTTAAATGGCAATATTTCTAAAGACGATGCAATTGAACTTATAAAAGTCAACACTAAGAAATATGCAAAGAGACAAATGACATGGTTCAAAAAAGATCCCACCTATCAATGGATAGAAAATACAGACATTAACCGATCAATTAATGAAATTCAATCCAAATTAATTAATTTTAAACCATAATTAATTTTTCTAAAAAGTATTTTCATAATAGATAATGAATTTCAATTCTTATATTTAGATTTTATAACTAATAGTCTATGGACCTATGGTCAGAATTTACAGAATCAACCATTGATCAATGGAAAAATAAAGTTTTAGACGACATCAACAATAAACTCATTAGTGAGTTTAATTGGAAAACTGAATATGGAGATATTGACCCATTCCAAAAATCTACCCAATCAATATTCTATGAGGAAAAAATAAAACTTTCACAAATATGCTGGAGATTTAACCAAACCAAGAATTTAAATAGCCAAATTTTAAGCAGATTAGAAGATGGTGTAAATAGTATTCATATTAATTCAGGATGTGAAGTTGATTCTATTTTTAAAAATGTGATGAGTGAGATTATTCAAACACATATTTGTATAGATAACAATTCAAGTAATGATCAAATATCTAGCTGGGTAAAATGGATAAATTCAAATCATAATTTTAACGGATCTGTTAGAATGGATCTGTTAGATATATATAAATCAGAAAATAATTCTAATAAAATTGATAATTATATTCGAATACATAAAAATATAACTAATAAAAACTTTAAATGTATATATGTAAATGGTCTTAATTACAATGGTAAATTAAACACTAACGTTAATGATATTTCTTTAATAGCTGCTCAGTTAAATGAACTAATTGAAATACATAAAAAAAACTCTTTAGAAATTCCTAAAAAAGTTATAATAAGCACACTATTAAATAATAGTTTTTTAGAAAATATTTCCAAGATTAAAGCAATTAGATCAATTATAAATCAAATTTTAAATGTTCATGAATTAAATGCTAATATAATTATTGAGACTTCAATAAATCCAATGATAATTCTAAATAAAGAGTTAGACTTTAGAATTTTATCTATTACATCATCTATAATGAGTGCTATTATTGGTGGAACAGATATTTGTCAACTAAATGATTCTATTATTGAATCTAAAGAAAATTATTGGAAAAAAATAATTACTAATATTCCATTAATTCTTCTTGAAGAGAGTTTTATTAATATTTCTGAAGATGTTGCTAAAGGTTCACATGTGATTGAGCAGATTACTTCTAAAATGGCTAAAAAATCATGGGCTTTATTCAAAGAAATTGAAAACAAAGGTGGCATATTAAATTGTTTTAACCAGGACGATATTCCAAATTTAATTCTAAAATAAATGAGTAGAAAATCATTTAAAAATATTGAATTAAACTTTCAAAATTTAAAAGAAACTAAATTTGGACATGAGAATTTTTATGCTGGAATCCCACCATATTTAAAAGGTCCATATTCAACTATGTATTTATCTAGACCTTGGACAATAAGACAATATGCAGGATTTTCGACTGCAGAAAAATCTAATGAATTTTATAGAAAAAACTTAGCAGCTGGTCAAAAAGGTTTGTCTGTAGCTTTTGATTTAGCTACTCATAGAGGCTATGATTCAGACCACGAAAGAGTTTCAGCAGATGTAGGAAAGGCGGGAGTTGCAATAGATACAGTAGAAGATATGAAAATTTTATTCAATCGTATTCCTTTGGATAAAATGTCAGTTTCTATGACTATGAATGGTGCTGTTTTACCAATAATGGCATTTTATATTGTAGCAGCTAAAGAACAAAACATAAGTTTAGAATCTCTTACAGGAACAATTCAGAATGACATTTTAAAAGAATTTATGGTTAGAAATACTTATATCTATCCTCCTAAAGAAAGTATGAGAATTGTTGGTGATATTTTTAAATATACTTCCAAGAATATGCCAAAGTTTAATCCAATAAGTATTTCAGGTTATCATATGCACGAAGCAGGAGCTAGTGCAGAAATTGAACTTGCTTATACTTTAGCTAATGGATTAGAATATGTAAAAAAAGGAATTGAAGTAGGATTAAAAATTGATGACTTTGCTCCCAGACTTTCTTTCTTTTGGGGAATAGGAATGAATCATTTTACTGAAATTGCTAAAATGAGAGCAGCTAGATTATTGTGGTCAAAAATTATAAAGCAATTTAATCCTAAAAATAAAAAGTCAATGGCGCTAAGAACTCATTGTCAGACTTCTGGATGGAGCTTATCTGAAAATGATCCGTACAATAATATTTCTAGGACTTATATAGAAGCTATGGCTGCAGTTTTTGGTGGAACACAGTCCTTACATACAAATTCATTAGATGAAGCAATTGCTCTTCCAAGTGAAAATGCAGCAAGAATTGCCAGAAATACTCAACTATTTATCCAAAAAGAAAATAATATTTGTAATGTAATCGATCCATTAGGTGGTTCACATTACATTGAAAAATTAACTAACGATATCGCTAAAAAAGCCTGGGAATTAATTCAAGAAGTAGAAAATCAGGGAGGTATGACTAAGGCAATTGAATTAGGACTGCCAAAAATGAGAATTGAAGAGGCTGCTGCAAAAAGACAAGCCAACATTGATAGTGGTAAAGAAGTTATAGTTGGATTAAATGCATACCAATCTAAAGAATCAGAAGATGTTGACATATTGGAAATTGATAATAATGAAGTAAAGAAAAATCAAATTCAAAGAATTCAAAAAATTAAATCAATTAGAAATCAACATGAAGTAAATCAGATATTAAATGAATTATCAAATTCAGCTAAGAATAACAATGGTAATTTATTAGAAATAACTATTCGAGCAGCTAAAGCAAGAGCTACTCTTGGTGAAATCTCCTATGCTTTGGAAAAGGAATTTGGAAGATATAAAGCTACAGTAAGAAGTATTTCTGGTGTATATTCGAAGGCTATTATGGATGATATTAAATATAAAGAAGCTCTAAATCTCACAAAAGAATTTGAAGATATTGTCGGTAGAAGACCAAGAATTTTAGTTGCAAAAATGGGGCAAGACGGACATGACAGAGGAGCTAAAATTGTTGCAACTTCTTTTGCAGATATTGGTTTTGATGTTGATATAGGCTCACTTTTTCAAACACCAAGTGAAGTTGCAAAAAGTGCAATTGAAAATGATGTACATATTATTGGAGTTTCTTCTTTGGCAGCTGGTCACCTTACATTAATTCCTGAATTGCTTTTGGAATTAAAAAAACTTAAAAGAGAAGACATAATGATTATAATTGGAGGTGTGGTTCCAAAAAAAGATTATCAACTGCTATTTGATATGGGAATCGCAGCAGTATTTGGGCCTGGTACTATAATTTCTGAAGCAGCTCAAGATATTATAAAAATCATGCTGAAAGGGTTTAAAAATAATGAGTAATATTTCCAAAAAAATAATTTTAAATCAGTTAGAGTACCCTGTAAAAGTACTACTTGCATGGGGAGAGGCAATTGATGGGAAAAATGAATTTAGAGACTTTTTAATGAAAAGTCCATATAAAGAATTAGGTATATTTTGTTTTGCACTTTTAAACGATCGAAAATCTAGAAAATGGTTATTAGAAAATAATTACGGTCATCTTTTAGCTACAATTGAAGGTGTAGAAGGTAAAGATTCAGCCTTAATATGGTTAAAAAAAAATGGATTTGATTTACTATTTCATTTTGCAAGAAGTGCAGATTCTTGGAAGGATTCTCAAAGATGGCTTAAAAAAAAGGACAAATTACTTTATACTATTTCTCTTAAAATTGAATATGTAAAAGATGAAATAGAATTAAAAAATGAAGATCCACACAAAATAAACCCTTAGTCCTCTTAGTTAACGAATAAGTTCTATTGCTTCTGCTGCTTCAATTATATCGTTGACAACTGAGTCCTTTTCAGCATCTTCAATGACTTTCTCAATTTCCTCAATAGACTTGGAAGATTCTTCAGATTCACTTTCAACTGGTTCAACTATAGGGTTTTCATTACTAGAACTGTCTCCCATTTTCATAAACACTCCTACTCCAACAATAGCTAATGTTAATAATAAAGCAATTGTTATCAATAATTTCTTTTTACTTTTCTTTGGAATATCAGAACCGGAATTTGCAACAGCATTAGAATCTGATAATGGCTCAACTTTTTTATTATTTTTTGTAGGAGCAATGTCTTTGACTTTAAGTTTTTTAGGTCCGCCTTTAGCATATATTTCTTCTAATCTTGCCATAACAGCATCTTCATCTGCTCTAAAAGTTCTTGTTATTCTTTTGGATAAATAATAACGATCAGGATCGTTTTTTAAGAAGAAATTTTGAACTTTTACTAAATACGACATAATTGATCTTTTTTTTAAATATATAAAAAACTAATACTAATTAGGTTATTACTTATTAATTATTTCAATACGAGAGTTCTATTAAATAGCCAGAATGTCTTCTTACATTGAAAACTAAATCATTTTCAAATAATAAATATTGCCCCTTAATACCCACTAATTTTTCCTCAATTTCTGGAACTTTATCTAAGGTTAATGATTTTACTTTTTCGGGATATTTAATTACAGGAAAGTTAATGTCATATAAGGTTTCTTCTCTTACTAGGTACTGTCTATACTCGTTTTCTACTTTAGAAAATAATTCATCTCTAATTGATAGTAATGAGTCTTGATTGATTTCATTTTGAAGCATTTTTCTCCAATTGGTTTTATCACTAATATGTTTTTTTAAGGAAATTTCTATTGCTCCTGCTGCTTGTCTGTAAGGAACTCTTGCTATTATTAGAGCTTGAATAGCACCTTGATCTATCCAACGAGTTGGAATCTGTGACTCTTTAGTGACGCCTACCTTATTTCCAGCGGTTTTAGACAAGTAAACAATATGAGGCTTCATATGATGCTCCATTTCCCAATCATAGTCTCTTAAAGCTACTCCTAAATGTATTTTACTAAGTTCTGGACGAATTATACTTTCAACTGCTAATGGAGAAGATTTAAATGCATCGTAAGACATACCTTCTCCATAAGCTTTACGAATTTTTTTTCCAGTGACAACGCAGTTAATAATTCCTGAAAAAGATATTTTAATTGTCCTTCCAATTAATTGGTTTAATTCTATATTTAATGAGGGCTGAGTAGTTTCGTAAAGTGGTAATGTGTACTCTACTTCGCTATTAAGCTGAGAAATCATTTTCCTAATATTACCATAATGGTTCATAATTGGGAAATAAAAAATTGCATAAATTTATAAAGACTCAAGTTGTTTCTTAATTCTAGAGTAATTTACCATATCATCAAGATTAAAATAAAGGCTTTTTAAAACTCTAAGTGTTGATTTATCGTTTAATGAGAATGTTAAAACCTTTTCTAGCAATGGAATTGCTTTTTTTAACATATTGTCTGCTTTCTTCATTTCTAAATCATATTTTTCACCAGAATAATCTCCGGCAACAGATTTATATGTTATTGATTGGTTATAATAAAGAGCACCTAGATTATAATAAGCATCTACGTAAGTACTATCTAATTTAATAGCATTTTCATATCCAACAATTGCTTTGTTCATATAATTAAAAGCTAAATCGTGTTTACTTTCATCATGGTATTTGTTGGAAATATTATCATAGGTAACGCCAATATTAAAATGTAATATTTTATTAGTTGGATTTGATTCAATAGCATTTTCTAGGGCAAGTTGCGCATTTTCATTATTCCCTTTAGAATACCAATAATTAAATTCTTCTATGTTAAGAACATAATCTTTAGGATACCTCAATTTCCCTTCCTGTATTACAGTTAAAATCTGATCTTCATTTTTAATTTCACTAGCATTTAAAACCCTTATCATAGATTGGTACATTTCAGCACCTACTCCGTAATTATGGTTTGCACACATTTTGTAATAATTAAAAGCTTCATCATAATTTTTTATTTTTTCAGCAGATAAAGCTGCATTTATCATCGCAAGAGTATCCGTTAAAGAAAGTACACTATACATTTCAACAGCTATTTTAAAAGATTCATACGCATTTTGATAGTTTTTTTTCTGGAAAAAATCTACACCAGAATTTATAGATATATTTCTGTATGTACCTATTTTATTGGTAATGTCAGACCTCCATTGGTTTTTGACATCTAATTCTAAACACTTTTTAAAAGATCCGAAGGTTGCTTCTTTCATATTTTGCTTACCATTATTGGATATTTCATTTAATTTTATTGGGGTTGGATTAGGTATAATTTTTTACTTTTTTTTAAATAAAGTAATAAATTATTATAAGTGAAATTATTGTACAATTCATGTAGTAATTATAAGACTACATTGATTGTATAATGAAAATTAAAAAAATATCAATAATTGGCCTTGGATATATAGGCTTGCCCACTGCTGCTGTTTTTGCTTCAAAAAAAATTAAAGTAGTTGG
>ERZ767114.1531-NODE-1531-length-10968-cov-2.713525_pt1 | contig 10968 bp, 8 predicted proteins | sample MGYA00374952_ERZ767114 | MGnify/ENA primary metagenome ERZ767114 (study PRJEB28939, sample SAMN06267156) | marine metagenome | isolation source: Columbia River Estuary | place: USA:Columbia River Estuary, USA | collected 2012-05-05 ...
GAGAGACAAGTAGGAGAAGAGCATTTATATAAAGAAGAAAAATACGCCGCTAAATATGAAATTAATATGTTGCGTTGTATTTTTTGTGGACTATGCGAAGAAGCATGTCCAAAAGACGCTATTTATTTAAGCGAAACTTTTGCACCCGCTAATTATACACGTAAAGGTTTTATTTATGACAAGAACGATTTATTAATTCCTAATACTTTAACCAACGCAACTGAATTGGCTAAAGCAAAAGGAGTAGAAGCTTAGAGACTATGAATACACTAGAAATTTTATTTTTTGCATTATCTGCCTTAGCTATTATAAGTGCGGTAATGGTATTAATAAGTAAAAACCCCATACACAGTGTACTTTGGTTAATTCTAGTATTTTTTGCCATCTCAGGACATTATATTTTATTGAATGCGCAATTTTTAGCCATCGTTAATATTATTGTATATGCAGGCGCTATCATGGTCTTGTTCTTATTTGTGATGATGCTTATGAATGTAAAAAAGGACAAAGAACCACAAAAACAATTATGGGTAAAATTAATTGGTGTGATTGCAGGTGGTAGTTTTTTAACCTTATTAATTGCACTTGTAAAACAAAATACTTCTTTCCAAGGAAGAGATGTTTTATTGAAAGACGGAAACATAGGGCTTATTCATCCATTAGGCCAAGCATTGTTTACCGACTATGTAGTGCCTTTTGAAATAAGTAGTGTACTTTTTTTAAGCGCGATGGTGGGCGCTGTAATCATTGGTAAAAAATAAATTTTTGTAAGATGCCTATAGAATATTATATCTTTTTATGTTTAACGCTATTTAGTATTGGCGTCATAGGTGTATTAACACGTCGCAATGCGATTATTGTTTTTATGTGTATTGAACTTATGCTCAATGCTGTAAATATGCTTTTAGTGGCCTTTTCAAAAATGAATTATGCTGCGGCGCAGGCAATAACACCTACTACCACAGCGGGTATTGATGCACAAATATTTGTATTTTTTATTATGGTGGTGGCTGCGGCTGAAGTAAGTATTGGACTAGCTATTATAGTAATGATATACCGTAATACTCATTCTATAGATATCAATTTCTTAAATAGATTAAAAAACTAAGTCAATGGCCTTCATGAAAATATTAGTGGCTTTCATTATTCTTTGGCCTTTAGCTGGATTCTTATTCAACGGGCTAGGCAGAAATTACTGGAGCAAGAAGGTGATTGCTTATAAGGCTACTGGTTATATTGTAGCCTCTTTTATAGCAAGCATATTTGCTTTTTTACATGTGCAAACTTATGGCGCAGTGACGGTACATTATTTTGATTTTATTCATACAAATACTCTTACCATTCCCTTCGATTTTAAAGTAGACGCCCTCTCTTCTTTATTTTTATTAGTGATTACCGGGGTGGGTTCCTTAATACATTTGTATTCTACTGCTTATATGCAGGAGGAATCGGCACCACATTATGCTAGGTATTTTGCTTATTTGAATTTATTTATTTTCTCCATGCTATTATTAGTCTTAGGAGATAACTATATTATTATGTTCATGGGTTGGGAAGGAGTGGGCCTATGTTCTTATTTATTAATTGGCTATTGGTTTTCGAATGGTAATTATAATTACGCTGCGAAGAAAGCCTTTATCATGAACCGTATTGGGGACTTAGGATTTTTATTAGCCATATTTTGGCTAATCGCTAAATTAGGCACAGTGAGTTATAGTGAAGTATTAACTGCTGAAAGTTTAGCGAAATTATCTAGCGCCGATATTACAGGCATTACATTATTATTATTTGTAGGTGCGATGGGTAAGAGTGCACAAATACCTTTATTTACTTGGCTGCCTGATGCGATGGCGGGTCCTACACCTGTATCTGCTTTAATACATGCGGCCACCATGGTGACTGCCGGTATTTACATGATTACAAGAAGTAATATTTTATTTAGCCATAGCGAGATCACACAAAATATGGTGGCCATTATTGGAATTAGTACTGCTTTATTAGCAGCCACTATTGCTATTAAACAAAACGATATTAAAAAAGTATTGGCTTACTCTACAGTGAGTCAATTAGGGTATATGTTTTTAGGTTTAGGCGTTGGGGCTTATTCTGGTGCAGTATTTCATGTCATTACACATGCATTCTTTAAAGCTTTATTATTCTTAGGGGCAGGTTCTGTGATTCATGCCATGCATCATGAACAAGACATAAGAAAAATGGGTGGCTTAAAATCAAAACTTCCTATTACCCATATTACCTTTTTAATAGGTTGTATTGCTATAGCAGGAGTACCTCCTTTTAGTGGCTTCTTTTCTAAAGATGAAATACTAGCAGCTGCTTTTGAAAAAAATAAAATTTATTGGGTCTTAGGTTTAGTGGGTGCAGCAATGACCGCTTTTTATATGTTCCGTTTATATGCCACTACTTTTTTAGGAAAGTTTAGAGGTAGCAATGAACAAGAAGCGCATTTGCATGAAAGCCCTTTAGCAATGACCTTGCCTTTAATAGTATTAGCTATATTAAGTGCTTTGGGTGGGGCTATTGGTATTCCACATATTATGGGAGGCCATCATTGGTTAACTGGTCAACTAAGTACTATTGTATCAACACCTCAAGAAGCCCATTTAGCTGTATCTACTGAATGGATATTAATGGGTATATCAGTGGCCATTGCAGCTATTGCTTTATTAATAGCTTTATCAAGATATAGTAAACAAACCGATGAAGAGCCTAGTTCTGCTATCGGAAAATTCTTTTATCATAAATGGTATATTGATGAGTTGTATCAAAAAGCCATCATTGAACCTTTGAATAAATTTGCCTTATTTCTAAAAGAATTTATTGAAAAGAAAGTGATTGATGGAGCCGTTAATGGCACCGGCAAGCTCGTTCAATTTAGTGCTAGAAAAGTAAGGCTCATACAAAATGGACAAGCGGGCTACTATATCTTATTTATGGTATTGGGTATTATTACTCTTTTTCTATTCTGGTTCAATGATATTTCTATTTTACGATTCATTTATACATTGACTCATTAATAATAAGCAACGACTATGTTAATTTCATTTCTACTCATTCCAATTTTGACAGCTATTGTACTTTTGTTTATCAAAAAAGATACATTGGCTTCTCAAACTGCAATTGCTGCAAGTTTGGCAACATTGGCGTTGGCGGTTTTTGCTTCTTTCAATCAAGTAGATGCATTTGATATAGCCTGGTTGCCAAACTTGAATAGCCGATTTACTCTACAAGTGGATGGGCTTGCTAAAATATTAATTTTATTAACCGCTATAAGTTTACCAGCCATTTTAATTGCGAGCGCTAAAAATGAGTACAAGCAAAAAAATATTTTTATATCTCTTTTACTATTTACCCAAGCGGGCTTGATGGGTGTGTTTTTAGCGGGAGATGCACTACTATTTTATTTCTTCTGGGAATTGGCGCTTATACCTGTCTACTTTTTATGTTCTATTTGGGGCGGGGAAAAACGCATTGCTATTACTTTTAAATTTTTCATCTATACTTTTTTAGGTTCTTTATTTATGCTCATTGGCATTTTGTTTTTAAATGCGCATACAGCAGAACATAGTTTTTCTATTCAAGCCTTTATACATGCCAACTTAACTGGTGGGCAAAAAATTACGGCCTTCGCCTTATTTTTTATAGCCTTTGCTATAAAAATGCCCATCTTTCCTTTACATACCTGGCAACCAGATGCCTATGAGCAATCGCCTACTCCAGTAACCATGGTGATGAGTGCTGTAATGGTGAAAATGGGCTTGTATGGTATTTTGAGATGGCTACTACCTTTATTTCCAGTGGCCTTTGCGGCACATACCAATGTGGTTGTATTTTTATCGGTAGTAGGTATTTTATATGCTTCCTTTATTGCTATTCGCCAGGACGATATCAAAAGATTAATTGCTTATTCTTCTATTGCACATATAGGTTTAATGAACGCAGCCATTTTTACGAATACGGGTATTGCTATACAAGGTGCTTTAATACAATTATTTTCCCATGGTATTAATGTATTAGGATTATGGATTATTGCTGACATATTAGAGCAACAAACAGGAACAAGATCGATGCAACAAATGGGAGGGCTTGCAAAGAAGCAACCTACACTAGCTATTTTATTAGTAGGTTTTGCCTTAGCCAATATTGCCATGCCTTTAACCAATGCCTTTGTAGGTGAATTTTTAATGTTCAATGGTTTATTTATTTTAAATCCTTGGATAGCGGCCTTTGCAGGTATAAGTATTGTTTTAGCGGCTATTTATACTTTGAATATGGTACAAAAAGTGGCTTACGGAGAAATAAGTGAAAAAATAAATAATATGCCAGCGCCTAATAAAGCGGCGCAAGCGGTATTGATTATTTTATTGATCATTGTTTTTGTTACCGGTGTTTATCCGCAACCTTTATTTACTTTAACGGCCGATACTTTAGAACAATTATTAGCCAAATAATAAAACGAATTAGTAATGAATGCAATTATTGTTTCTACGCTCTTAGGTGTCATCATGATGTTTTGTTCATGGGGCATCAAAACTCAAAAAACGCAACATACCATTGCTTTAGTAGGATTGTTTGTTTTGATACTAAGTAATTTGGCCCAATTGAATGGATGGTATGTTATTGATTTTGATACCAAGGGCATGCTCGCCTTTACGCGCTTTGGATTATATGTCAATACTTTATTTTTCCTTATTACTTTTATCTATATATGGCTGAACGGCGAGGAGATTGCCAAATTTGATAATCAAGCTGCCGATTTTTATGCATTGTTTTTCTTTATTTTATGCGGGGCTAGTATTTTAACTTCTTTTGATAATTTATTAATGTTGTTTCTAGGCATTGAAATTTTATCTATCCCTTTATATATTTTAACAGGAGCCGATAAGAAAAATTTATTCAGCAATGAAGCTGCTTTAAAGTATTTTTTAATGGGTTCTTTTTCTACAGGCATACTATTATTAGGTATTACATTTATATATGGGGCAACGGGCAGTTTTCATTTAGTGGAGCCTGTTTTGAGAGCATCTGACGGCCTGCCAAAGGAGCAAATGATATTGTCGGCGGGTTTATTACTTGTGTTTGCCGCCATGAACTTTAAAGTATCTGCAGCGCCTTTTCATTTTTGGACGCCCGATGTATATGATGGTGCGCCTACTGTATTCACTTCTTTTATGGCTACCATTGTCAAAGCCGCAGGATTTATAGCCTTTATTACCATTTTTAATAGCCAGTCGAAAGCCCTCGGCTATACATGGGAATTGGTTTTAAGTTTTGTAATCATATCTACTTTACTTGTGGGAAATATTGTAGCTGTTTTTCAAAGAAGTGTAAAAAGAATGTTGGCTTACTCTAGTATCGCACAAGCAGGATTTATGTTATTTGCTTTATATGGCAAATCAAGTTTTGCGCAGGAAGCTATTGTATTATATGCAGTGGTTTATTCTTTAGCCACCATTGGTGTTTTTGGTGTCTTAATTAAAATGAAAGAAAATAGTTTTGAAGCATTTAATGGCTTGGCCAAAGCCAATCCATTATTAGCCTTTGTTACCACTATATTCTTATTCTCTTTAGCGGGTATTCCTTTAACGGGCGGTTTCTTTGCTAAGTATTATATGCTCAACGCTTTATATGCAGCAGGGGCGGGCCTTTGGTTAATTATTATAGCTATTTTATTTGCAGCCGTAAGCGTATTTTATTATTTCAAATTAGTGCAAGCCATGTATTTTGCCAGCGGGGAGCCTACGATGCATGAGGTGCCTAAGAAATATACTTATGCGCTTTTATTAATAGCCATTTTGCTACTCATCCTAGGTGTATTTCCTTCTGTAGTATTCAATTATCTTTACTTTTAGCCGTTCTTCATTTTATAGTGCCTAATAAGGCCATATTGTCGAATCTGTGCTACCTTTAAGTTTCATAAATATAGTAGTATGACTATTCAGGACTCTTTTGTACTCGCTTGGCGTACCGTAAAAAGTAATAAACTAAGAACCGGTATTACGGTGGCTATTATTGCCTTTGGTATTATGGCACTTATTGGAATTATCACAGCAATTTCTGCGATGAACCAAAGTTTAAAAGAAAACTTTTCTTTTATGGGGGCAAATGCCTTTGTGGTAAGGTATAAAGAAATGAATGCAAGAATGGGTGGTCCTAATAATGGGGATGAATTTTCTAAATCTAAAAGAGGTGCAAAAGAAAAAAAATCGAATTTAGGTAAGCCTATTAAAATAGAAGAAGCCACTTATTTCAAAGAAAATTTTGGATTTAATAGAGCGGCTGTAAGTATTTCTAGAAGAATGGGAGGGAATAATGAACTACATTATAAGAATAGAAAAACCAATCCACAAATTTCTTTAATGGGGGGCGATGAAAACTATCTTACAGTGAATGGCTTTTCATTAACACAAGGAAGAAACTTTAATAATGTAGATATCACCAGTGGCCGTAATGTTTGTATCATAGGATCCAATGTGGCTGCTAAATTATTTCCAGGCAGACCAGAAAAATCTATTGATAAGGTTATTTTATTACAAGGCAAGCCCTACCGAGTAATTGGCTTATTGAAATCAAAGGGGTCTAGTGCCATGATGCGTCAAGACGATGTAGTTATTTCTTCTTTAAAAAATGTAAGACAGTATCAAGGAAGTGCTTCTTATTCATTGGGTGTGATGGTGAATAATGTTGCGGAATTAGAGCCAGCCATTGGAGAGACCACCGATCAAATGAGAAAAGCAAGAAGATTAATTCCTTCTGAGTTGGATAATTTTGTCATTGACAAGAGCGATAAATTTGCATCTCTATTCATTGGCTTTTTAGCGGGTATTAGTGGAGCAGCTGGTGCTATTGGTATGATTACATTAATTGGCGCTGCTATTGGCCTTATGAATATTATGCTAGTGGCAGTGAGTGAAAGAACCAGAGAAGTAGGATTGATAAAAGCCATTGGAGGTAAAAGAAAAGATGTACGTCGTCAATTTTTATTTGAAAGTATTTTGATTAGTATTTTAGGCGCCATTTTTGGAATTATCTTAGGCGTTTTAGTGGGTAATATATTTAGCCTTGTTTTGGGTACTGGATTTGTGGTGCCTTGGATCTGGGTAGTTATAGGTATTGTTATTTGTACAGTGGTGGGACTTGTTGCAGGTATTTATCCAGCCATGAAAGCAGCTGCTTTAAACCCCATTGATGCACTTAGGTATGAATAGTTTTTGAATAAAATATTTCGACAAGTATAAAAAAACCCTCCGAATATCGGAGGGTTTTTTGTAGCAACAACTTAATGAATTATTTAGGTTGTTTAAATAGCCTACCTTATTTAGGATCTAATGCTTTTTTAATTCTGTCTTGTAAATCTACATAATGATTTTGTGTAGCTGCATCAGCACTCGTACTAGCTTTCAAAGCAGCGGCTAATTTTTTCAATTGTGCTTTTGCTTCAGAAACTACATCTGAATTTTCAATATCAACAGGTGCTGCTCTAAATGGAGTCGCTGCACTTAAGCTCATTGTAGGAGGGTTGATTAAATCTTCTAATTGCCCTACATAGGTCTTTTGTAAATTTCTTCTAAATACATCTGTGGCCTTTTGAGTAGTCAATTCGCTAAACAATCCCTTTCTTGTATCTTCCATCATATCATGTAATGCATAACTAGCATTACCAAAACGTGTGTAAGAAGTATTAAGTCTTAATAAACGTCCTTTATCTAATAAACTTTTTAAAATATTGGTTTGAATATTTTGAACACGCTCACTGGCAGCAGGGTTGTTTATTTTATTTAAAATAGAATAATCTAATAACCATTTAGGTGTGGTAAATAATTGAGCTTGTAAAAAAGCCATCGCAGCTTTTTGCATCGCGACTGGAGTAGCTGTATACACATCGCCTTGCTCTTCTACACTTTTAAATGTTTCATAGACACCGCCTATATTTTTAGCAACATGGCCCATGTATCTACTAAATTGACCTGACAACTGTGTATACATATCAGCTAAGTTCTCGTATTTATCAGCTTCTTCTTTTGTCCAAGCGGGCAAGTTGGCTAAAATTCTTTTTAAATTCTTAATACCGTATTCGCCGGCCACCACTGCATTATCACTTAGGTCTTCCGTTTGCGCACGCGGATCATCTCCACGGCCTTCTCCGCCAAACCATAAGCGCGGATTATTTTTTAAGTTCTCTACAATCCATTTATTATTTACTTTTTTATCCGCTTCCACATCGCTCAAGCCAGTATAGGTATAACCCCATTGGATGGCCCATTTGTCATAAGCGCCTACATGTGCAAATAATTCATTTTGTGCAATACCATCTTCTGGTTGTGCTACATAATTAAAACGCGCATAGTCCATAATAGAAGCGGTATGGCCATTTTTAGCTAACCATTCTTTATCTCTTAATTTCTCCACTGGCGTTTTACTACTACTACCCATATTATGTCTAAGACCTAATGTGTGACCCACTTCATGAGAAGAAACAAAACGAACTAGTTTACTCATTAAGCTATCATCCAATGTCATTTTTCTAGCAGTAGGATCCACAGCAGCTGTTTGAATCATATACCAATCGTGTTGTAGTTTCATAATATTATGATACCAACCAATATGGCTTTCTAAAATTTCTCCACTTCTTGGATCATGGACTTGAGGTCCGTATGCATTTTGAATATCAGAAGCAAAGTAGCGTATTACAGAAAAGCGTGCATCTTCTAAACTCATGGTACTATCGTTCGGCCACTCTTTTCCTTGAATCGCATTTTTCCATCCTGCTTTTTCAAAAGCAACATTCCAATCGTTCACCCCTTGAATTAAACCAGACACCCATTTTTTAGGCGTAGCAGGATCGATATAATAGATAATTGGTTTTGCAGGCTCTACTAAAATGCCTTGCTTATACTTCTCCATATCCTCTGGCTTGGGCTCTAATTTATATCTTACCGCAAAAGTTTGTTCTTCTACTTTTTGTTGATCGTCTGAATAAACAGTAAAATTATCTGCGAAAAAACCCACTCTTGAATCAAACAAGCGTCTATTCATAGGTACTTTCGGAAGTAATAATATAGATGTGTTTAATTCTAAGGTAATAGCCCCTGCGTTTTGTGCAGCAGGAATACCAGGTCCACCAGGTAAAGCTGTTGGACCAGCCCCACCAGCACTAGCTGAGTAGGTTTTTACGGTTCTTACTTCAATATTCGTAGGATAGGTTTTAATGCTTTCTATGTAGGATCTATCAGAAGCTAGGCCAGATAAGCTAAAGGTTCTTTTGGAAGCACTACTCAAACTAACGGCTTGGTTATCGCCTTTAAAAAAATCGGTCACTTCAATTATAGAACTAGTAGAGTCCTTGCCGTAGGCTTTGATATCAAAGGCTGCTACAATGGGGTCTAAATTGGAGTTTTTAACCGCCTTGGCAATCGTTTGGGTAGAATCGGCCCTATTGATTAAGGTGACCACACGCATGAAAATTCTATTACCTGGGCCTTTTTCAAACTGAAGGGTTTGCTCATTAGCTACCTCACCCCCATATTTAGAGGCACCTGCTGCCACTTTTGCAAAACGGGTTACAGCAATTAACTCTCGGCCTAAAAGGTTGTCTGGGATCTCAAAAAAGTACTTATCGTCTTGAAAATGAACGCTAAACACCCCTTTCTGGCTAACGGCCTTCTTGGTTATAATTTCTGAAAAGGCTTTCGGTCCTGGTTTAGACGGCGCTTCTTTTTTAGGACCAGCGCTTAGGCCTGTAGTGTCTGATTTTTGTGCCAATAGGGATAAGAACCCTATGGACAGTAGTGCTGAAAGGAGGAGGTTTTTTTTCATATTATATTTTAATTATTATTATAATTGGGCTTGTGAATATAAATGGTTTTTTGCCAACGGAAGTTAGTTTAAATAATTTTTTTAAAAATTAACACTCTAAGTTTGTTTCAACCAATAAATTACTTATTTTGTAAGCCCTTAGAAACTATGAAGTAAAGATTTAAGTGAATCTAACAAATAGCTAAAAGGAATAATTTCTTTAATATATTTTTATTTAAAACCAAAAATCAATTGAATCATGGCTGAGATTAAATCAACTGCAACAGCTGCTTCTAAGAAAACAGCACAGCCGCAAAAAGGCGGAAACTTGATTGCAACTTTAGCACCAATCGCTTGTATCGTATTAGGTTATGTTATTTGGCGTTTTGTGTTGGGTAACGGAGCGAATTTTACAAACCCAGACCCTAATGGTGGATTCTGGCCTTCACACAAAGGACCAAAAGGTACATTTACAAAAATGTATGAAGGTGGTATCGTTGTACCTATTTTGATTGGTAGCTTATTAATCGTTTTAACTTTCGTAATCGAAAGATTATTAACTATTAGAAAAGCAGCAGGTAATGGTAATATTACTGAGTTCATCCGTAAAGTACAATTCCAATTAGCCAACAAAGAAGTAGACAAAGCCATTGCAGAATGCGATAAGCAAAAAGGTTCTGTAGGTAATGTAATGAAGTCTGGTTTGACTAAGTACAAAGAGATGATATCTAATACAGAACTAGATACAGATCAAAAAGTATTAAACATTCAAAAGGAAATAGAAGAAGCAACCGCTTTAGAATTACCTATGTTAGAAAAGAATTTAGTGTTCTTATCAACTATCGCATCAGTAGCAACCTTATTAGGTTTGTTCGGTACGGTATTAGGTATGATTCGTTCTTTCTCTAAATTAGGAGAAGAAGGTGGTGGAGAAGCTGCACGTGAATTATCTCAAGGTATCTCTGAGGCCTTGTATAATACTGCGTTAGGTATTGGTACTTCAGCTGTCGCTATTATTATGTACAACGTCTTTACTACAAGAATTGACGGAATTACATATGGTATCGATGAGTCTGGATTTACTTTAACTCAAAGCTTCGCTGCTAACTACAAATAGTAATAACTAAGTAGTAATAACTAAGTAGTAACAAACAA
>ERZ767114.1536-NODE-1536-length-10948-cov-7.703799_pt1 | contig 10948 bp, 4 predicted proteins | sample MGYA00374952_ERZ767114 | MGnify/ENA primary metagenome ERZ767114 (study PRJEB28939, sample SAMN06267156) | marine metagenome | isolation source: Columbia River Estuary | place: USA:Columbia River Estuary, USA | collected 2012-05-05 ...
TAGGTTAATATTAGAAACAATTAAAGGGGAGCTTGCCGTAATGGTTTGCTCCCCTTTTTTTATTTAATATCCTTTATTTTTCAAATATTCTTTACGCATAAAAGTTGCAGGACTTGAATCTTCACTAATTAATCCAGATGTGCCATCATCATATTTTAAATCTAAAGCGTCAACAGAAGTTTGAGCAACATCATCAAATGTATTACTTTTTTCTAAAGTATTTGTAGATGTTATATCTCCTAAAACGTTATCTAAATTTTGTCTAGCTCTTTCTTGAGCTTCATAACCATCACTACCATACTTAGCATCAACTTTTTGAAGTTTAGCATCTCCGCTACCAAGAGTTGCTGTTGCATTAGCAAGCATTTGTTTTAATCTTGTTCTTTTATTTGTTTGGTATGCACCAAATTCACTTTGCTCTCCAATGTCACCACGCTCTATAGCTCTTGTTGATTTATTTTGAAATTTTTTATCTTGACGCTCAGATCTTTTTTCTAATCTTTTTTTACGCTCAGTTCTCATCCCATCTCTTTCGCTTCTTTTCTTTAGCTTATCTCTTCTTTTTTCTTGAACAGACTTTATGGGTTCTTTTTTTTCTTTTACTTTTCCACCAATATCTGAGAAGTCTAATTTGCTTCTCGCATCTTTCATTTTTTGACTTTCTTTATCTTGGTTTGCACCATATGCCATTCCGTAACTCATAATTAACTTATTTGTTTTTCTACCTTGTTTGCAGCAGCTTCCCAAGGTAGCTTGCTAGACCCGTTTAAATATTTTTTACCGTTGTACTCTATTTTATCATTAATTCTTTTGTGTTTGTTACCTTTCCAATAAACAAAATTATCATCATAATTTAACTTACCTGATTTCATATCAGCTATATGTTTTTTTTCATGAGCTACTACTTTTTCTTTTTGCTTACCTTTTAAATTAGGATCTATTTCAATAGTACCATCGTTATTAGCTCTACCCAAAACACCTTTTGGCAAAGATTTGTTTAAAGCACTACCGCTACTACCTTTACCTCTGCTGCTTGCTCTGCTGGAACTGCTTTTTAATCTTACTCCACCTTTATTTTTATTTTTTTTAGGTGGATAATCTACTCCAACATTATATGGTGACCATCCTAATGATAAAAATACAGATTGCCAAGCCTCAGTACTGTCTTGTGATGCAGCTTTTAAGTTTTCTATTTTTTTAAATACACGATCAATAGGTAAATTAGTTAATCCAGAAACATAATTAGCATAAGCAAATGCTTGATAAAATGGATCATTTTTATATTGTCTCCATGTTTCAAACTTTTGTGCTTCAACTATATCACCTATTTTTTTACTAATAGGCGGAGATATTGAAAGACCTTTTTGTACCAATTTTAATGATCCATCATAAACTCTTTCTCCTTTTTCTCTTTTTTGTCTTTGATCATAATATTCCATACCAAGATTTTTAAGAGCAGCAATAACAGCACCTGCATATCCCATACCTCTTAATACACCGTCTAACACGTTATTAACAGCATAACTTATTTTTTTACTATCTTTTTCTTCATCATCTCCTTCTCCTAATAATAAAGAAAATAAAGCTTGTTGAAGTCCTGTAAATATTATATTTTGTGCAATACCATAGTAAAGTATTTTTGAAGCATTAGTTTTCCAATCACCTCTACCATTAACTAGGTCTAATGTAGCTTTTCTAGTTTCACGAGCATATTGCAATGGTGTATTAGCAAAAGCTAATATGAGTCTACCTATATCTGATGCTTGCTGTCTAGATACTTTATCTACTCTTGATGATTGCTGAGCTGTTTCAGAAACTTCTTGAAACTCCAACATTGCTTGAGCATCTGCTTCAGATTCTGATAAACCTTGTTCAATTAATTGGTTATATCTGTTACGATACCAAGTAGCACCTCCAAAAGCAATAGCATTACTATCACCCCATTGTGTAGGTTTAAAACCAAGTTCAAGAACTTTTTTGTTTAATCTTAAGAATAAATTTCCTGGATTAGAATCAGCAATATCAGCTAAGTTAACTTCAATAGCCATACCTCCTCTTCTTTCTTTTAAAAAATCAGAATTAAGTATTCTAAGATAATCTTTCATAAACTGAGGCACATTAGCCATAGCTAATCCCATTTTAATAGGATTATTAAAATTCCAGTTCATGTAGTTAACTATAGACAACTGTTGTAATATAGCTGATCTTAGGTTAATAGACATAACAGCACCAACAGATTGATTAATCCAGTTCATTGCTGAATTAAACTCTTTATCTTTACCTTTCTTACGGTTTTGACCAGTTTCCATTCGTTCAAGAATATTACTAAGCGCATCAGCATAATCATTGCCATATATTTGCTTAATAAGCTTCATGTTTTGATCAGAAAATATTTGATTTTTATTATTAGTAAACTCCTGTAAAAACTCAGCTCTTTGAGCAACATTAGAAACAACAGCCATATCTGTAGCTATACTACCTCCTAACCATTGTTCTGGTATAGGTGGATACCCATTGTCTAATTTAGTTATTTTAGATATTTCCTCTGCATAAGCTTTTAATTCTGCATTACCCTCAACTAAAGCTATTAGATCTTGTGTATCTGCTTTGTTTAAACCTAAATCTTCGCCAGCTTTGTCATATAAATATGCACGCACAGCTTGTTCATTAGTATATATTCCGCCTAAAACTTCTTTACTAAGTAATTTTCTAAATTTAGAAGGTATACCAAATGATCTATAATTTTTAAATCTTTTGTTTACTTCTTTAAAATCATTAGCCAATGAAACTTTAGCTGTTGTATACGCATTTATACCTTGAGCAAAAGGTGTTAATAGGTTTTCTTCAAACCATTTCATTTGCTCTTCACCTAATTTACCTTTAGCTTGAAAGTATTTTAACAATCCAGCAAAATCATCAGCGCCTGGAGGTATGTATATATTATATTTACTTAATATTTTACCTATCCTAGATCTTTTTTTACCTCTTATAAGTGAATCCATTTCATCTTCAAGGCTTCTTTGACCACTTTCCTTGGCTTGTTGTACTCTTTTAGTTACACCTAAATTATCTAACATCCTAGATACCGCATCAACATTAGCTTTAGAGTCATCAGCAAAGAATACATCGTTATAACCTTCAGATACTTTTTCAGCAACCCACATAGCTTTAGCGCCAGGCTTACCATTAGCAAGTCCACTTATATTTTGTAAAGGTATACTTATACCTAAAGTAGATCTTAAAAACTCTTGTATAGCTTCAGCTGCTTCAGCAGGCCTAGCTGTTAAAACAAAAACATCTCTATCACCCTTAGATTCCGTAAAACGCTTAGCAAGTGTAGCCAGAGGCCCTTTACTACCATCTTTTACTTGGTTAAACTCTGAATAATCAAAAGTTGCTCCCGCTTCCTGTAACTCATTATATTGTTCAGCGAATTGTGTAGCATCTAAACTGCCTTCTGTTCCATCTGGGAGTGTGTAGAGTACCTTAGAATTAGTCTTAGCTAATGTATCATCAAAATCAAATACTCTAGCTTTTTTCTTAGGAGCTTTTGTGTTAGAACCTACAACTTTAGCTTTTCTAAGAATATCTATTTTTTCAATAATTTGATCAGTGGTTAAGCCATCAATGTCTACACCAAATTCTTTTAACAAACCGTAATTGCCTTGACGAACTTGCTCTTGTAGTTTTGCTACGCCAGCTTCGTTCATAATCATTAACTTAATTTGTGCAGGATTGTTTTCATTACGAACTTCTTGAGATGAATTAGATACAAAGTCAGACCATTCTTGAGAAGACATATAATCTTTAACTTTACTATAGCCATCAGCTATTGCATCTGCTAAAGCTTTACCACCTTGATAAGCTAATTTAGTAGCTCTTAAACCTCCAATAAGTATATTAACAGGTACAGCACCTAAGTTTGTTTGTAACGTACCTTCTGTTCCAGTAAGTTCTGTTAACTTAGCTATAGCTCTATCAATTAAATTTTCTACCTGATCACTATTGTTAGCTACAGCAGCTGCGTTTGAAGCTGCAACGGCATCAGGAGTACTAGCGCTTTTAACGTTATTCTCCTCAGCTATAGTTTTTTTTGTTTCAGGATTTATTATAGAATTTAAATCAATTCCTGCTTTAGCTAACCTTACTATTGGATTATCTAATATACTAAAACCTTCAGGTAAGGTAGCATCTAGCTTAGCATTGTCAATACGCTCATCATCTTTTTTAGAAAGCTGTGTTTGGTAATAATTATTTTTAATATAAGGCATTATTTCAGCAACTTTATTATTTGCTATAGCCCAAATTAATGTTGCACCTATTACCGAAGCTGGAGGATTGTGTTCTTCTCTAAATTTTTCTCCTTGCTTTTGTTTAAAACCAATACCATATTCCATTAATTTAGATTTATATCTAAATGGAGCGGCAATTTTTATTATGCCAGTAGTGGCTTGATAACCAGAAGATATAAATAAAGAAGCTAATTCTATAGACATCTTATTTTCTGCAACTGAGTTAGCTAATTTGTTTGCTAAAAACTCTAAAGCTTTTAAATTAATTTCACCTTGTTTTTTTCCTTCAGCTGTAAAAGCTTTTAAAATACTTACGCGTTTAGGTTTTTTTACATTATAATTATTATCAAAAGTTTTAGCTAATTCTAAAGCTTCTACATAAGCAGGATCTTTTGTGCCCCAATATAAACCACCTTTTTTAGGTAAATTGACATAAACTCCATTTACTTTTCTTCTAGCAAAATTACCAAACTTAGAACCCTCAAGCATCCAGCTTGGTATTTGAGCAGCAACAATAGCTGCTTTCATTTGTTCTTGTTTTTCTAATCTATTAGAATCATTAACAGTTACTTTTCCTATACCTAATAAATCTGTTACTTTATTTATTGATCTCAATGATGATATTTTATTCAACATATCAATCATTGTTGATGTAAAACCTTTTGGTGTATTTTCTATTTTATCAGCAGATTTTTTAAATTCTTCAGTTTGTTGTTCTTGTTGCTGTTGCTCAGCAAACCTCTGTCTAAATTCAATATCTCCTTCTAATAGATTAATAGCTTCACGTGCGCCCATAGAAACAGCTAATGCTTCAACTAAATGCATTTGTCTATCTGATCTAGTGTTTTTAGCTATATTAGGATCTGTTATATAACTTAATATACCATCAACACCTAGTTTATTTAATGAAACTTTTTCTAAAACTCCATTAACATCTTTTAAAAAACCAGCTTCTACAAAAGGATTTATACCACCTTTACCTCTAGCTTTACGCATTGCCTCAACTGACATAGCATCGTAAAAAGCTGCGGGATTTGCTTCAATAGCATTAGTTAAACCTGGATTTGTTTTAGTATTTTTAAGACCTAAATTTTGTTTTATAGTTGTATACAAAGCATCTTTAAAAGTTTTTGCTATATCTGATTTAAATTTAATATTATCTACTTTTTGCTGTGTAGTTAATAAAGCTTTTTTAGAAACATCTTTAATTGTTTTTAACAAATCATTGTTAATGTTTAAAGCCTGAGCTGTATTTATATTTTTAATTTCTGGTGCAATCTCTGAATCTTCTTCAGCTATCATACCTTGAACAGTAGAACTTTCTAAATCTTTTGTAAATTGTTGATTAGAAATATCTTTTAAAACAGCTTTACTTATAGCTCTTTCAGGTAGTCTTTGTTGTAAGTACGCACCTAAAGGTATTTTTCCATTATAAGTTCTTAATAGATCTAAAAGACCTATGCTTTTTATATTGCTTTCTAAATCTGTTTTTTCTGCATTAGCAACTATTTTGTCTTTAGGAATATTATTCCATATAGTATTTGTTAGTTTTTTAATGAATGGTAGTTGTGTTTCAAGTATTTGCTCATAGGCTTTGTTTCCAATTACATTTTTACCGTCAGTATCTTTAGTTATAATGCCATCTGCAACACCGTCATCAAATGCTTTTTGTAGTTTTAATGAAGCTTCAACGCTACTAGCTGCAACGCCTTTTAAGTCATTTTGTAATTTACCTATTTTAGCATCATTTTCTTTTTTTATCCTTGCATAATCAGTAATTAATGATTTTCTTTTATTTTCAAATTGAGTATCATCAATTAAATTTTGTCTTTTTTGATCTTCTAATTTTTTAACTTGTTCTTTATAATTATCAAAAGCTATTTTATTACTCGTTCTTGATTCAGAAGCTATACGTGTAGCTTCTAAAAAAGCATCATATTTAGTATTAAAAGATAAATCTTTTTCTCTTATGTTTTCTCTAGTAATAGCATCTTCTACTATTGTATTTACTTTAATATTTTCTGAATCTATTTTACCATTATATCCAGCTATAGCAGTATCATACTGAGCGTCGTCAATTAAACCTAATTCTTTTTGTTCTTTTAAATCATTAATTTTATTTTGTATTTCTTCTATGGTCTCTGAAGATTTACTTATAACATCAACTTCTTTATCGTCTAATTTTCTAACAATATTATTACCGTTTCTTACAGCTTGTTTTATTTTTTGTTCTTCAATAGCTATAGCATTGTCTAAACCTATGGCAACATCTTTATTTGTTTCAGTATCTTTTCTTTGTTTTAAAACACCTAATGTAAAAAAAGAATCTGCATTAACGCCTTCTACACCAGGAAATTTGTCTCTAACTACTTTAGCTGCTTTAAATAAACTAGCTGAACCTCCTTGAAAAATTCTTGTACCAAAAGCGGCTTGTATAGCAACTTCAGGTGCTTGTTCTACGAAGTTCTCTAACACATACTGAGTACCTTCCTCAAAGCTTAAGCCTTTAGCCGCTGCTTGATTTGTTAATTCTGGAATTAATTGAGCTACTTCTGTTGCACTTTCTCTAACAGTTGTTGTAGCGGCATTTACACCTGGTTTAGTTTTAGATATTGCAAATACAGATTTAGCCAAATCTTTATAACCAGCCTTAGACATGTTTTTAGCCATTTCTCTTGCAATACCTTTATACCCAAAATATTCTAATGCAGTAGCTATAGTGCCTAAAGCTATAGGTATTCCTAACTCTTCTTTGTCTTCTTCTACTAGTCTATTTATTCTTTCTTCTTCTGTAGGTAAATCTTTATATAAGTTGTTTGCTTTTTCAATGTTGTAATCAGTTACCATGCTAGGTATAATAAGATTACCCATCATAGCTACACTTCCAGCAGGACCAGCAACAACGCCAGCGGCTGCAGCAGGTAAAACAGAAGTAGCAACGCTTGTTACGGCTGTACCTAATCCACCTACTAAATCCACCAAACTAGCTTTACCAGCTAACCCAGTAGATCCAGATCCTAATATACCTGCTCCTGTAGGATTTTTTGCTATTTCTTTGTAATTATCTAATATTGTTTTGTAATTATCTTGTATTTCTTTATTAAATAAATCTTTAGATTTTTCAGCTGCTTTATCTTGAAAATTTCTTTGTTGATCATTTAGCAAAACATTAGCTCCAACGCCGGGTCCTGTGTTTAAAGCACCTTGTCTAGATGCTGCTTCTGCAAAATTATATAACATAACCTTAGTTGAAGACCACATGTTATCTAATTGTTCTGGAACATTTCTACCTACATTGCGTAAAGCGTCTAATTCACTTAGTCTTTCACCTGTTGCAGGATCTACTAATCTATTTTGTTTAGGAAGTAAATTAGTATCTATTTCACCTGTTTCTATATATTTATTATAAGCTTCTTCACTAAATGTTTTACCATATTCAGGTCCTTTGTCAAATTGAAATTTTATAGAAGCTACATCTTGTGGTGTGTATTCTTCTCTTTTTTGTTGTATTCTTTGTTCAGGTGTTAACCCATCTTCTAAGTCTGCTCCTAAATTAAGTCTTGGTGATCCCAATAAACCAATGTCCGATTGCAATTCCGAATTTACGGTATCTGCCGCTGCAGGTGCAATCTCGTCCTCTACAACGGCTTCTGTCTTTACTTCTTCTTCGTCTTTATCTTTTTTTACAATATTATATGTAGATATATATTCATCAACACTAAGTCCTTTAGCTGTAGCAGCTTTTTCTACTTGTTCAAGTGTAAATTCTGTACCATTGTATTCAAACATACTTAATATTATTATTATTTTATTATGGAAGTTGTGTTAATATAGATTCGCTTAAAATAGAATCATTTTTTGAAAAATCTACAAAAGCTTGAGTTATTGTTTCTTGAGGTATTCCATATCCTACACCAATTGCTGAGAATATATCTTCAGGATCAGTCATACCGTATGGTATAAATACTTTTGGTCCATCACCTTTTTGAAACTCTAATCCAGGAACTTTATTATCGTCAACTAATATAGCATTTTCACCCGTACCAGAAACTTTTTCTGCTTCTTTGTTATCTGAAACAAAACCTAAACCAGCTAAAGCACTTATAATATTAGGATTTAAAACCGGTGAACTAACAGGGCCAACACCTTCTTTGCTTTCATCAGAACCTACATTTGTAGTTTCCATTAATGCATCATAGAACTTTCTTAAACTATTAACATTACTTTTTGTAGCACTAGGATCTTTACCATCATTTACTAATGTTCTATTTTTTACTCTTTGAGCTTCATTTTTTAATCTTAATTCTTCGTTTTTACGTCTATTAAAATCGTCATTTATAAATAAAGCTTGACCTTTTTGAATATAACGTTTTTCCATTTCATATTCAAGCTGATTGCGGTAAGATTTTTTACCTAAAATTCTATCATCTACAGGTGGCTCAAAACCATTAGCGCCTTCACCCGTGTTGTCAGCCATCATATCTACCTGAGATGGAGTAAAACCTAACCAATCAACAGCAAAACCTTTAGCGTTGTTTTTATCTTTAACATTCATAGAATTAGCACCAATGTCATTCATTGTTTGATTAAATGTATCTCTATAAGATCTTATTAATTCATCATTGCTACCATCATATATATTTCTGTCATATGCAGAAGTGTTTAATGCTTGTAACATATCTCTAGGATCAGCAGCTTTATAAACAACACCTGGTAATTTATCTGTATCTTTTAATGATACATCTACTTTTTCACCACCAATTGTTTTTCCTACTAAAAAATTACCATTATCTCTTCCTTCAACACGTAAATCATTATTAGGTGTTATTAGTGTATTAGCAAAATCTAATGCAGACATTGGATTATAACCTGATATTTTATCATTATTTAATCCTTGTTGATAATTCATTACCATTGCTGTCATTTGAGCTTTTGAAGCTTTTAATGCACCTACTTCTGCTAGCACTTCAGCTTTACCTCTAGCTCTTTGGCTAGAAGATAATGATTTATCATTTTCTATATTAGCATATGCGTCAGGTAAAAAATTAGCTGCATCTTGAAAATGTGTTTCTATACTGTCATAATCACTCATTCTTGGAACAATTAATCCTGAGTATTCTCTCATTTTCATTTGTTCCATAGCGTAATCTTCCATGTCCATCTTGCGTTGACGATCTTGTTCGTCACGCATGCGATCCATTCTAGCTCTATTCTGACCTATAGCATCTTCAACTGCAGTACCAATTCTTTTTGAAGTGTCTGCGTAATTTCCTGTGCCATACATTTTGGCCCACTCTCCTATTGTTGCCATATTATTCTCCTATTTTTCCAAATAAACCTTTACCACCACCAAAACCACCAGTAGCAGCTGTCATACCTGCGTCAAGTATACCACCTATACCGCCAACTAAATCTGCTGTAGCTTGTGATCTTGCATTTTTAGCAGCTTGAAATTGACCAGCTCTTCTGTTTAATATATCTTGTTGTCTACCATACTGCATAGATTGTACATTCATATCTCCTTGAGCTGCTAATTCTGATGCTCTTATATCTGTTTGAGCAGCAAATCGATCTGCAGCAACCTGTTGACCAACATTAAATTGTTGACCTTGGTTTTGTGCTGCCATATTAGCTAATGCAAATTGATTGCTAGCACCGAATTGTTGTTGAGCAAATTGATTACGTGCAGCAACATTAGATCTTTCCATTGCATTGTCTGCACCAAATTGAGCTAATGCAAATTGATTAGCTGATTGAGCGCCAAACTGTGCGGCTTGATTTTGTGCTTGAGCTCCAAATCTAGCGGCTTGATTTTGTGCTTGAGCTCCGAATTGTGCTGCTTGGTTCTGTGCACCTACATTAAATTGACCCTGGCTTAAATCAAATTGTGATGCTACATTGCCTTGTGCTAACTGTGCTCTTTGTAATTCAGATTCACCACGAGCTCGCATCATTTCATTAGACTTAACTTGTCTATCAATATCAGCAGATATACCTGCCTTAGACTTTGCTGCGGCTGCTGCTAATGCAGTAGCTCCACCAGCTCCAGTTCCTGCTTGTGCTGCTAAATCTTGAGAGGCTGCTAATGATTGATCAGCTTCTTGAGCTGCTAATTCTGCACCAGCTGTTGACACTTGAAGATTATTCATTGTGTTTGTAAGTCCCGTTGCTGCTCCTCTTGCTAAACCTGCAACATTTGTACCTTTAGCTATATATCCTTGTGAGTCATAACCTTGTGAGTCATAACCTTGTGAGGCTCCTAATCTTGCTACTTGACCTTGTGCTGCAGGACCTAATTGACCTACTGTTGCTGATTGTGCGTTAAAAGTTCCTGGCGTATAAGATCCACCCTCAAGTCCTGCTAAAGCATTGTTAAATTCAAAGCCTTCAACATTTCTTTCCGCTGTTTCAAAACCAGCTTTTGTACTTTTTTCTTCTCGGCGTCTTTTCCTGCCTCCAAAAAGTGAGGATACGCCTTTTGCTACTGCTCCCATTTAGTATTTCATTATTAATTCGTAAGACGGAGTTTCATCGCAATAATAATCCGCTTGTTTATATTTATCTAATAACATACCTTCTTTTGCCCAAGCAAATGCGTATTTATAACCCATGTCTTCAGCAAAATCAGTTGTAAAATCTACTAAGAGTTGCAATGC
>ERZ767114.1537-NODE-1537-length-10948-cov-4.321406_pt1 | contig 10948 bp, 8 predicted proteins | sample MGYA00374952_ERZ767114 | MGnify/ENA primary metagenome ERZ767114 (study PRJEB28939, sample SAMN06267156) | marine metagenome | isolation source: Columbia River Estuary | place: USA:Columbia River Estuary, USA | collected 2012-05-05 ...
ACCATGAGAATTACCAAGCTTTCACTGACAAATTTCAGGTCGTTTAGAGAGACTCAAACCATAGAGTTTGCTCCCGTCACCCTATTATTTGGTCCAAACAGTGTCGGGAAAAGTACTGTGATTCTAGCATTGTTTTATATTCAGGAGATTCTACAAAACGGCAATTGCGATCCGCAGCGTATTGACGCCTTGGGTGGTAAGATCATTGGTGGATTTAAAAATTTGGTTAATGGGAAAGACTTAAATAAATCAATAAATTTAAAGGTGGAATATGTAGCACTAGAAAAAATTGGCTCGAATTATAGTGAGTTTACCGAATTCTTTGATCAATCTGAGGCTAATGACTTAGCTTCGATGGGGCTGGATTTCTTGCAGGGAGCTGCTGATGCAGAAACTGTTGCGATTGAACTTGAAATAGCATGGTCGCAAGAGCATAAACAGGCTTACGTTAAAACTTATTCTGTATGGCTTGAAGGTGAGCTTATTGCAACACTTGTTAGTGATGCCGGTTTAAAACAGCCACTTATAGCGGATTTGAATTACCAACATGAGTACATGCGTGCTCAAAGTCATGATGATTGGTTTGCGGAGCAAGTTGATAGCCAGAATTATATACATACAAGTCAGATGCATAAAGTATGTGACTACCTTGGAGTGGATTTTCCTTCTGATGAAGAGCTTGAGTATCGAGAATCTGGAGGACATGCTTATTCAGGTGAAGATCCATTAGGCCTAATAACATTCTCGCAAACAGAGTTTGTCAGTCAGACACACGCATTAATTTCAGCGGGAAGAATTCCTTCAGACAAGTTTCAGTCACCTGAATATCATTCTGGATTTACCAGAGGTGAAGGTTTCATACTACATGCACCATTTAGTTATAAAGGGTTTACCGGCGCATTACCAGTACTCGGCAAAAAGATGAATTTATCGTTAGATTTTGACGATGTTATGGTCACAGAAATTATACGGGAACTTTTTTCAAATATTTTGGTTGTGCCACTAGATGACTTGCTGGTCTTGCTTGAAAGCAGCTTGTGTATTGGACCATTAAGACATATTCCTGATTTAAAATATCAAACCAAAGGCGTTGTTCATCAAGCAGATTGGTATTCAGGAAAAGCATGTTGGGATGCACTTCAAACAGTTCTGTTCTCTACCGTGTGTGATGTGAATAGGTGGCTTGGAGATGTCGATAAGCTAAATATTGGTTATCAGTTAGTCTATAAATTTGATGGTATTAACACTTTATATATTAAACCAAGCACAACAATTGAAACTTTTGAGGATGTTATTCTACTAAATAAAGTAGCTAATTTTGATTTTACACACTCAACAGCGGCTGAAAAATCAGAGGAGAACATTAAAGACGAAAGAGAGTTGCCTGAAATACCAATCGATGTCGAATCCATTCAAAACCATTTAGAGGCTGCCAAGAAATCACAATATTTAGTCAGTGATGATTATTCTGAGCAAATATCCCCTTCACTTTGGGATATACACAATGGAATTGAAGTGTCTGCTTCAGACATTGGAGTCGGCGTTTCTCAAATTTTACCTTTAGTGGTTGCTTCTCAAATGGTTAAAAAGGGCATAATTTCTATAGAACAACCTGAGCTTCATGTTCACCCAAGAGTGCAGGTGGCAATTGGTGACTTGTTAACTCAATCTGACACCAATGCCAACTTTCTGATCGAAACCCATAGTGAACACCTGATTTTAAGATTGCTAAGGCGGGTCCGGGAAACCTCAGACAATGAACTACCCGATGGTCTGGAAAAAGTTAGACCAGAAGACATCTCTATTGTTTATCTTGAACCATCCAAAAAAGGTGTGATTGCCAAATCTATTGATATTGATAAGGATGGAGAATTTACTTCTAAGTGGCCGAGTGGTTTCTTTTCGGAAAGACGAGAGGAGATGTTCTGATGCTGGTTGAACATTTTATTGAACCATGCGCCTTGGCTGAACTTTCAAAATCGAGACGAAATTGTAAAGATTTTATTCGAGAATTTTCAAAACCATCTCCGCGAGTGATAGCAGCTTATCCTAAGTTTAAAAACTTAAGACGGTTGGCGAGAACTGCCCAGGCAACGACAGCTTCTGAACAAGATATAGAAAGGTTACTTGAGCTATTAAAGTTCATACAAGACAGCCATCTTGTAGAGCGTCAAGGGTTGTTTAATGGAGCATTAGATGTCTTAGAAAATCTAAAGATAGAGGAAGATCATTATTTTAATGGTATTCACTTGATAGCAGATGAGCTGAATTCTTCTAAATTTAGTCACCCAACGTTATCTGTACAAAATTTTGAGAGCGGAATAGATCCGCTTAGCCATCAGGTACCCATGCCAAAGGTGGTATCTGGTTTTTGTAAAACGCTAGGTGAATTACTGCGGCTTTCAAAAGAAATAACGATTGTCGATCCTTATTTCAGCACTCAGCCTGGTGTTTGGAAGGTGTTTTTGGCGTTAATGGAAATTGCAGTAATAGACTCTCCTGTGAATGAAAAGTCCGTTCATGTTCTATTTGACAGCGAAAAGAATAAAAAAAATGGTCGACCCTGTAGGTATCTTAAGGAACAGCTAATAAAAGAAGACACAAAGTGGCTTACTGAAGGGGTGAATATTACATTTAAGGATGTTCGTGAGAATGGGCGTGAGGCTACTCATAATAGATATATCATCACCGAATTAGGGGCTGTTTCAATTCCCTATGGTTTGCAAGAAACCAACGAACATGAAGTGGATGACGTTACTTTATTGAGTGTAGAATTATACAACAAACGATTTAAACAATATTGTGAACTCGAAGGCGTGGAGTTGGTAGATCAGGCTTCAATTGGATAAAGTGATTAACAAAGGAATGTTGCGCAATGCTTGAGTTTTATGAACAGCTTAGATGTTTCAAAGCCGATGATGTGCCAGTTTTTGGCTTGGAGCAATCGATTATAAAAAGAAGAATAATAAAATATGAGATGCATTTCCCAACGATAACCACTGACGTCATAGAACAATATTTTAATTTGACGCGGTTACAGCAGGACCTGCCATTTCTCACCAAATTTGAAATTTATGCATATTTGCAACAGCTTCATGATTATCACCTCGGTTTTGATTTAGATGCTCGTTATGCGTGGCCAGGCCTGGACTTAAATCATGTTCAAATGTGGATGTCTGAGTCTGATAAGTGTGCAGAGCCATTCAAGGTTGAAGATAAGCATTTGAAGCCGTTAATTCACGATAACCTTCGAGGCTTTGAGCCCAATCATGCTGTCGAAATTGGACTTGTGAATGCGATAATTTGGGAGCGAATCCGAGAATATGAAAGTGAATGGGAGCGAAGCTGTCAAAGGCGTCGAATATATAGGGATTATTCTTCGACGAATTTTGGCTGCAACCTGCTAAAAGTAGACTTGCCCTTTTTAACCGTGAGTGAAATCTCTTCAGGTATTAAACTCCTTAAAGCAATTTACGATCCAAAATCTGGTGATGGTGTATGTAGCGAATCAGCCGAAGCATGGTCGAGATTTCAGGAACAGCCAAAGATTCTTGTATAGGAGCTGTTTAAATAATTTAGATATCCAATTACATTGGAAGGGTTTCATTTAGCTCAGGTAAAGCAAGCACTTGGTTGAATTGTGAAAAGGGAACTTATGTCCAGGATTGTCTCTTATATTGCATTTCAACAAAAATATGGTTTGAATTTGAATGATCTGGACCTAAATGAAACCCACCAAATTCAGGTCGTTTCTGAATGATTGATCCAACTGAAACTCAAGAAAGAGTGATCGATAGTGATATAAAAAGAACCCTAGAATAATGAGTTTCTGTATCTTTTTGTCATTACTAAAATCTTGATCGACTGTGGGTTAATTTACCAAAAAACTCGCTATGATGAGTAGGTACTGTTATCGGTTATTTCAAACAGTTTGTTCGGTACAGGTTATAAACAGGGAACGGTTTGAGAACTTTATTAGATTTGGGCAAACGGGTAGAAATGACCAGAAAGCCGAATATGTTGTGCCCGTTATGTGGCAAAAAGCACTTCCTATTACAAGACCTTTTTCAGAAGTTGGCTTATTTGGAAATCAAAATACTATGCGCAAACCAACCACAGCGCAGTCGAGTCATACCGTTCAGCGGTTAAAAGATGTGTTAGGTAATTATTGCCACCAAAAGGTAATAACAGTTATTATTTATGAGTAACTAGATTGCTGATGGTGTTTAAGTGGTTGAAATTTATAGATATTTATAATTTAACTATTTGGCACAACTATTGTAGTAGCTATTGTGTTTTCATAGATAAAGAAAGTCACAATGGCTAAAGGTAAGAACCAACACGGTTGGCTAGTAAAAGGCGAAGGTAATAGCAAGGCGACAGCGGTAACAAGTACTATAGCTGAAGCAATTGTCAGAGCTGAAAGTATTGACAGGAACCAAAATCAGAGAGCAAAGTTCATGGGAATAATGGACAAATTAGGGCAGGGAATAGCTATTGGAATGCCCCCACCCCCAAAAGATAAAAGGTGATTATCTAGATAAACTTGAGGGTGGTACTTAAAAATCACCTCAATATTAATAAGAAGATTAAAAATACTAATAGAAAGGGAATTAATTATGGCGAAGGGAACGATAAATCGAGTTATTTTAGTTGGTGTATTAAGTGATGATCCTGTGGTAAATGCTACGCAAAATGGAAATCAGGTTGTTAACCTTAACTTAACAACAACTGAACTTGGCCAGCGCGATAATTATGGTAACCAGGAAGAAAAGTTAGAATACCATCAATGTGTTCTTTTTGGGAAAACTGCGGAAATTGCAGCACAATACCTAAGGCAGGGTAGTAAGGTGTATTTAGAAGGCAGAGTACACACACAGAAATGGCAGGACCAGTCTGGTCAAAATAAATATAATACTGTGATCAATATTAATACGATGCAAATGCTTGGATCGGAAGCTAACGTCCAAACAGATATCTTACCTAGCCAGAATACTCCCCCCATTAAAAATACCATTAGTGATTGGTCACCAGATGACTTTTTTGAAGGCACGCCATTAGATAAAAAAGATGAAATTGATAAGAGCTGGGAAGCTTTTGTTGCCAGCGACACAGACGACTTTCCATTTTAATGGTCTATTAATGTCAAACATTAGATTTAACTTTTTTGGGCATAAATTTTGTTAAAACTATTTGGCTATTGTCAGATAGTTTAGCTACAAATTTGTAACTCAAATCGCTGTTATTAGAATATACAACAATAGGAGATTGACTATCGACGTTGTTCCTAACTGGATGAAAATACTGTGGCACTGGGAAGACATGAATAATCTCCAAAATCTTCCACGTACACCATCAGGCTTATTGCAGATGACAGAGGTTGCCCTAATTTCCATTCATTTTGGTTCGGAATCTAGAATCGATAAATTGCCTGATGAATTTACGATGTTATCTAATTTGAAGTACTTGGAAATGGGCAGTGCAAGTATGCCTGAATTGTATGCAACACGATTAACAGAGCTTCCAGAAAACTTAGGTTTAATGAAGAACCTTGAATCTCTGTATATCCAAAATAATTATTTAACCTCACTACCTGGTTCAATTGGCTTATTAGAAAACTTAAATGTTCTAAAGCTTGGTGGTAATAATTTAAAGTCATTGCCAGATGAAATTGGATTTCTTCAAAATCTAGAAAAATTAACGGTATGGAAAAATCAAATTTCGGAATTACCAGCAACTATAGGAAATTTGAGGGGTTTAAAATATTTTTCACTATGGGGTAATCCTATTGAGAAATTGCCGGATGAAATCATGAAATTAACCAATCTAAAATCTATAGAGCTTTACTGTATGCCAACACTCACATTGACAAAAGAAAATGTTGATTGGTTGAAATACTTAAAAGAAAACGGGTGTGACATTGGTGGCGACAGAAACCTAGAAGCAATGATTGCTTCGCATGTAGCGTGGGATGGTCAATTGTCGTTAGGCTTATAATCTCTTTCCTAAAGAAGCGCATAATATTTATATTTAATCTCAATTTGTAGATTATTTTTGTTCACGCTGATATTTTCGAAGTGTCTAAATCGTGATCCAAGGATGTGGAGTATTGGAATATATGATTTCAGGCTTTTTGATTTATTGCTAAAGAGAGCATTCGGCACCTAATTTCTTTGTGTATGTCGGAGTGAGTTTGTTTCAAAATTAATGGATTTAATGGCGAGGTAGAAGGGTGAGTGCAACAAACTTCCGATTTTTGAAGGATACACAGAATGATTTGGCGATATTGGGTCAACAAGCCGAGACATATTCTCATGTCGATCCTGAAAGCAGCGCCATTAAATTAAGGTGTTTAGCTGAAAAAATTCTTACCGCAATTTTTAAAGCAGCCGGGATCCGTTGTGATCGGAATGATTCATTTCTTGAATTACTAAAAAATGAAGATTTCTTAAGAATTGCCGAAGATAGTGTTGTTGATAAATTTCATCATATTCGCCTGAAAGGAAATAAAGCCGCTCATGGAAAAGGCTTGTCAATTGTCGATGCTCTAGCTCTGGTAGAAGACGGATTTTTTTTAGCGGCTTGGTATTTTGTATCTTATGGTGGTGGACGCATAGAAGATTTACCAAAATACGTAGAACCAAAACCACCTATTGATTCTCTTACTCCGCTACTCGAAGACAATGAGCGTCTGAAAGAAAATCTAATATTACAGACCGAGGAGTTGGAAAAAGCCCTTTCAGAGTTAAATGCCTCGCAGAAAGAGGTCCAATACGCGTTAAATGAAATACCGGTTGGGGAACCTATTTCGTATGGCGAGCGACTCGATCAACTAGCTCTAGCCGGGAGCCAAACTGCGGCTAAGTTGAATTTGAACCCTCTAGCAACGTTACGGCGAATAGTGCTACAGGATATTTTTGCTGAATACAATTTAACGGAAGGTCAGAAAGAGCTAATAGACCAATTAGCAGATTTTTTATCGGACCGAGCTAAAAAAGTATTTTTAGTAAAGGGTTATGCCGGTACGGGTAAAACTTTTATTACCAAAGGTCTTACAGAGTATTTTCAGTTTATTAAACGCAGTTATATTTTAGCAGCTCCTACAGGGAAGGCGGCTAAAGTAATTTCGTCTAAAACACTATCCCATGCTCATACCATCCACAAAACAATCTATTCATTTAAAGACCTGCTTGAATACCGTGATGAAGGACTCGACGGAACAGAAACTTATAAGCTTTATGCCAAACTTGCAGTTAATGAAGACTCAAGTGACACCGTTTATATCGTAGACGAAGCATCTATGATTTCTGACATCTACCAAGAGTCAGAATTTTTTCGATTTGGCTCGGGTTACATGCTCCGCGATCTGTTGAAATACGTTAATCTAGATCATAACGATCACTTCAAGAAATTAATACTGATTGGTGATGATGCACAGCTTCCGCCTATTGGAATGACTTTCTCGCCCGCACTTGACCGATCTTACCTAGCTAAAGAACATAATTTACTTCCCGACGAGTTTGAGCTAACTGAAGTGGTCAGGCAGAAAGCGGGTAGTGGTGTTATGGAGAATTCAATTAAATTAAGGACGTCGTTAAAATCTAACATTTTTAATGAATTAGATTTTAACATGGACTACGACGATTTAACTCATATTGAACCAGTTGACTTGATGCCCTCATACTTGGAAGCGTGCCAGGGAAAAATTAATGCCGAGGCTATTGTAATTGCTTATTCAAACAGCGATGTCTTCGACTTCAATAAACGTATCAGGCAACACTTTTTTCCTGGTATAGAAGAAGTGACGGCCGGTGACAAATTAATGGTTGTCTCCAATAACAGTTCTCATGGGTTCCTAATTTCAAATGGTGATTTTGTCTTGGTTCGACAAGTATGTGGTGAACGAGAAACAATAGTTGTGCCATTGCGCCGGGGATTAGAAACTATTGAAGTGCCATTGCATTTTCGCAGTGTAGAAATCGGCGTTAGAAACCTAGATGGTGATCCGGTATTTCTTAAAGTAAAGCTTCTAGAAAATCTCTTATACTCTGAAAATGCTAATTTAAGCTCAGATGAAAATAAAGCCCTGTACGTATATTTTGCAATCAGAGCTAAGGACCTTAAACTTAAACCAAATACAACAGAATTTAAGCAAACCTTGATGGCCGACCCATACTTCAATGCATTGAAAGTTAAGTTTGGTTATGCAATTACTTGCCATAAGGCACAGGGCAGTGAATGGAATCACGTTTTCGTTAAATGCAGAACCCATATGAGCCAGTTGAGTAAGGATTATTTCCGGTGGCTCTACACGGCAATCACCCGTACAGCCAAGCAACTGTATTTGCTGGATGAGCCTCACATACGAATTGGTAGAGGAATTAAGAGGACTGTCAATCCTGGTGCTTCAATTGAATATTTTAAGCCGATTCCATTAATTGAACCTGCACATATAAGTGAAAGTATTCCTGTTCATTCATTCACAGGCAACCAGACTTCTTTAACGGAGCCAAAGCAACAACACGAAATAGAGCCCCCATCAACTGAATTACCTCCTGGTCTAAGCAACCAAAATTCGAATACTGATCCTAATTTTGGTTCATCAACACCATTGCTTTTGGCTATATTGGATGAGGTTCGACAGGCTATTTCAGGTAGAGGAATTGCACTGGTGGATCTCCAGCATAAGCAATACATGGAGAGTTATATCTTTCAGCGTGGGTCAGATTCAGCCCGAATAAATTTAACCTATAATGGAGATAGCCGCGTTACAGCGATTGTTGCTCCAATTGACTCTGAACTATCGAGTAATATTAAATTCTTACTTGAGCCAATAATTGGGAAGTTGCTAGTAGCAGATTCAGAGGATTCCTTTGAATTTCCTGAAGAATTTTTGAGAGATTTCCACACTAGGCTTGATGAATCATGTAGAAGATTTGATGTTCACGTTGCTGGTGTTAAATCGAAGAATTATATGCAACGTTATACGTTTGAAAAAGCAGGTGAAAGTGTAGTGGTTGATATTAATTACAATCGTAAAAAGCAGATAACCAGATGTCATGAACAACGGCACCTTTGTTCATCAATGGCATTACTCGATGAGGTGCTAACGATAATTACAACAGAATTGTAGCCTGTATACACTAGAAAAATAGCCAATAAAGGGATGATATGGCAGTGCAAACATTTAAAGAAATAACACGATTACGTAAATCTGGCCAGATTGAAGAGGCTTGGAACTTAGGTGTTACTGAGGTTAAAGCACACCCAAATGACAATTATCTAAAAGGATCGTTCTTTTGGGTTTGTTACGATTACTTGAAGCCTATCCAAGAAAAAATCCAAGCACGTGCCAATACGAGTAGTAATTATCGCCCATTTGACGATGAATTGGAGCGCATAAACTTTCTACTTGATTGGGTTATCTGGCTAAATCTTCCCTACGGCGGCTTCGAATACCCTCGGTTAATGTTCCTATTTAGAAAAAACTTAGAATTTTTCCCGAAGTTAGTGCACATGCTAGCTGAAGGGCAGGAGAATATATTCAGTGATGAAGATAAGCAGCCTTTTATGGGTGAGCATGGAGAGTTAAGTAGTTTAATGCTGGGATCTGCACGGCAACTTGCCAAAGCATGGTTGGATTTTGGTCAGGAGTATTCATTAGATGTAGATGCCGTACTCAGATTTTTAGATATCAGTCGAAATCAGTGCAACGACAAAAAGAATAAGATTTGGTTGGACTACGATGAAGCAAAATGCCTTATACGAGCTGGACGCTACGATGCTGCAAGAAAGTTTTTAATACCGGTGTTGAAGAAAAAATCAAGAGAGTCTTGGGCGTGGGGAGCACTGGCGGCGAGCTATATGCGTGAAGATCGTGATGTGGCAATAAAATTATTTGCTGAAGGTATCAGTCACGCACGTGATGAAGTTTTTGCTTTAAAGCTTCTCAAAGGGATCGCTCCTCTTTTAGCTAGTGCAGGTAAAACTCAGGAAGCTTCAATGTGCCTTCAAAGAGCCGTAGTCTGTTACGAAAAGAATGGCTGGCGATTAAAACAAGATATCCAGACATTAACAGAGCAGCCATGGTACGACGCGTCATGCGATACAACTAAAATAAAAGCATTTATTAATTCTGCCAAACAAGGTGCAGATCAATACCTATATGGCGAGCTGAGTGAAAAAGTTGGAATGGTGGTAAATCTCCACCAGTCAGGTCAAGGGTGCCATATATATATTAAAGCTGGAGTCGTGATCTCAACGCCTTTTGCAATTTTCAACGGTAAAAAACCTAAATTAGTTGATTATGTAAGTGTGAAATACACGGATGATGGTCAAGGCATGCAGCCTAAAATTGTTGAAGTAACTTTACCTCAAGATATACCGGGGGTTGAGCATTACGAAGGTGATTTAAGAGTAGCTCCAGGAGGTTTTGGTTTCGTGGATGACACATTTATTCCTCCCAGTTTGATCAAGTCAGAGTATGCTGGCCTTAAGGTTAAAGTTCTGCGCTTTCAGGACATTAATAAGACCAAAAATAAACTCGGTTGGAAGGCGGTTACTATGGAATTACAAAACTAATATGATCAACTCAGCCCGTTAGAAGCAGAGAGTGAATTTAAGAAATCAAAATATTATCTGCAAACCAACCACGCCGAAGTGGAGTCATACGGTTCAGCGTTTAAAAAATGTGTTGAATAATTAATTTTATCTTTAAGTAAATAATATCATGTTTGTTAGTTGAAGAATTTGTTGGAAATATGATAACTAACTGTTTTATATGGATAATTTTATATTGGCATAACTAGTGCAATCTCCTAAGTATAATTCGACCCAGGAGATGATGATGACTAACCAACTAATTTATGCTCAATCAGATTACCTTGAATTAAGTGAACATGCTGCTCAGAGAATGTGCCAAAGAGGCTTACATGAATGGCAAATAGAG
>ERZ767114.1541-NODE-1541-length-10918-cov-3.387234_pt1 | contig 10918 bp, 26 predicted proteins | sample MGYA00374952_ERZ767114 | MGnify/ENA primary metagenome ERZ767114 (study PRJEB28939, sample SAMN06267156) | marine metagenome | isolation source: Columbia River Estuary | place: USA:Columbia River Estuary, USA | collected 2012-05-05 ...
ATGAGAGAAATCTTTAAGCCATCGTCAAGGCTAGTTGACGCAATCATTCTACTGAGTCCCATTGCATTTGGGGTAGGAGGGTACCACGTTATTTGGTACATCCTAATCTCATAGGGTGAATCTAGTTTGCACCTTGCCTCACATCGTCAATGATGTGGGGATGAGGTGGTAGAAACCAATTAAAATATAAATGTTATGGAAAATTATGATAAAAGACATATAAAGTATGTTTACGAAGTAAAAGATATTGTAGACTACAAGTCTAAAGTTGTGGGAGTTTTTGAAATCTTAACTGATGCGAAGCGTTGTGAACAAAGATATCTTAGTTATGGTTCAAAAGCACAAGTAGTAATAGAACGCAAGAAAAAACTTGCAGTGGTAGTATTAAGTAGATACGACCATTGTCCAAGCATAAATTTACCCTTAGATGACAAGGATGGGAATGCACCTTCAAATTTAAGAGGTTTTGAGTGGAATGTATATGTCAACATAGGTAATATTGATTATCCATACGGAAAAAGAAAACTTGTAGGTCACGAATCTTATGAGAATGCAGTAAGACACATCAATGAACTTGGATACGAAGTTACAAACGAGAACACATCTGAAGCGTTAATGGAGGCAACAATGTTACATTGCTTGGAACATAAAAATGAATTAGACAAGTTAGGGTTAGAGGAAGATAAATACTACAACAAGAGTTATAAATCACATAAATAAAGTTTGGCACGACCTTTGCAGTAGTGCTAATCAAATACTAATCAAATAAAAGTTATGAACAAATCAATTCAGTTAGTCACATTACCTTCGGGAGTGTGCGTATTACACATCGAGAGAGAGTATGACATAGAGATGACAACGTTCCCTAGTGAAGATGTCGCATACCAATGCATACTAGCCTCAGATGAACTAAGAACAATGGCTTTGGAGAATCCAATGCTTGATGCAATGTTAACCAATCTAATAGCAGAGATATGAACACACAAGAGAACAACAAGATGATAGCAGAATTTATGGGTTTGAAATATTATGAGCCATTTTTTGAGGTCACTGATGAGTCACAAATGGAGAAGATAGAGGTGCGAGAAGGCAAGGTAATATTATTTGGGTATATGTTTGAACCACACGAGTTAAAGTATCACGCCTCTTGGGGTTGGTTGATGCACGTAGTGGAGAAGATAGAGTCTTTAGGGTATGAATTTTTTATCGTGGAGGATAGGGTAGAGGTGTCGCATAATACAGACCATTCAATAGAAACAATAATTGACCTCACATTTGGTGGAAGCAAAAGAGACGCAACGTATCAAGGGGTAGTAGAATTTATAAACCAATACAATAAGAATGAAAGCACAGATTAAATTTAGAATGCCTAATGGTAATGATTGGTATGTGAACAAGACGTTCAATGATAAGAAGCACCTTGACAACTATATGAGCAAGGTTGAGAGAGATAAGGACTGCTTCGTAGATGAGGTATGGTATGATGAATCAGAGGTTCACCCGAGTGAACCTCATAAAAACAAAGAGATATGATACGAGTATATTTTGAGAGTAGTTCACACGCAGAGTTGGTGGCTACGTTTGAGACTGAGGAACTATATATGGAATGTTTACCTGCACTTGAGAAGGAAGCAGAGAAAATGGATATGATAGTGACTGAGTCAATGCTAGATGAGGATGAGGTAAAGTATATACAACAATTTAAAAACAAATAGATATGAAAAGTTTCAAAGAAAGTTTTAAGGTAGTAGATGGATTGATAAGAGAAACGTCTTATGGCGTGGTCGACAGAGAGGATGACGTTGTCATCAATGTATCTGTAGGGTATAGGGCAGAGGATAACTATGGATGGTTTGAGATTTACGATGAGAAGAGTGGTGGTGACCAATGGTATGCCGAAGGTGGACTATGGTTTGGTGGTCTTGAGTTGACAGACTATGATGGTGTGTTTTCGTTGCCATCATTCATCGCAGACTTCCTAGATAAGAAAGGTTTTGACGTAGAGGATATGAGATAAAAGGAAAGCCGAAAACTTTATAGAGTAGGCAACAAATCAAATCAATAATCAATGACTAAATTAATTTTTATGTTTATGGTTCTATCGGGAGTGGTAGAGCCAATGAATGAGCAGAATGATGAACGTGACCTATACGTTCTTCACCTAGAGAATGCGGAGGGAAAGCCAAAGGTAATGGAACACGCATACAAAGAAGAAATCTACTCATACATTGTAGGTGGAGACTTTCAGTACAACGATGCCTTACCTATCGTGAATGACTAGGAGGCGAGTGGTAGACATCGAGATTCAGATGATAAGACAAGGTCTATGGGTGGTAAACATCGACAAGGGGAATGACATAGGTATATATGCATTCTCATCAAGACAAGAGGCAAGTGACTTCATTATGACGAATCAAGACTTGGAAGAGTATTGGGATAGATTCCTAGCACAACTAAACTAATTTACAAATCAGAGGTTCACTCGGGTGAACCTCACAACACCAATCAAATGAGAGTAGTATTTAGAGACAAGGACACCCTACAAGTATTCAGACTAGGGACAACATCAAACGACAAGATTGAGGCAGATAAGAAGCGGAAGATTGTGCAGACGTACACCTTCAGTCAACGTCAGATGCAGAGCATACTAGATGATGAGAAGGGGATGAAGAACTTCTTCAACAAGGCAGACTCAAACTGCTTGGATTGTCCCTTCAATAGCTTTGGGATGTGTTACACGCACAAGTTCAATCAGTATGTGGGATTCAAGAGTATGTTGAGGTCAATCATCAAGGAGTATGAGACCTTCGAGAGTATACCAACATTCAATCAGAGGATATACAATAGCCTAATTGAGATGTGTGTGGGTAGATACGTTCGGTTCGGCACATATGGTGAGCCATCACTACACCCATTGGAACTGATTGAGGATGTGGTAAAGGTCTGCGACAATTGGACAGGATATACCCACCAATGGCACCGTCATAGAGAGTTAGGTAAATACTTTATGGCGAGTACACACACCCCTATGCAAGAGAGAAAGGCTAGAGCGTTTGGATACCGCAGTTTCATTGCGACACCCGAGAGCCTAGACGAGTATGTGAATTGTCCTGCGAGTAAGGAGATGGGATATAAGTCCTCGTGTTCCAAGTGTGGATTGTGTTCGGGTACTGAGGGTAGGGGAAAGAAATCAATATTCATATTGAACCATTAATAATCAAACAATAATCACTTTGGCACGGTCTTTGCACTATGCCTAGTGAACAATTAAAATTTAATATTATGAATGACACAACAGTTTTATTAGACCTACTAGGTCAAGCGTATGATGAGTTAGCAGAGGTATGCGATAGCATTGATGACAAGCACTCAAGCAAGTATACTCAGATAAGAAATCTTATGGAAGAAATCAATAACGAATTATATAAATCACTTTAATCAAATCAAAAAGGGAGAAGGTGCTACCCTAAGTGTACCAAACAAGATGACTAAGCAAGAAGCAATTAACAGAGTAAACGAGGGTGTAGGTTCAATCTATACCAAGGAGGATGTAACTAACCTCATCAATCAGATTGAGGAGACAAAGGTTGAGACCACTGACGAGCCACAAGGACTGCGTGGTGACATCATCAGATACCTCAGTGAACAATGGGATGATAGGGGTGCAGAGATATTCGGAGCCCTTCAGATGGCGTTGACCTCCAATAACATCGTGCAGATGGATGAGTGTGAGTTCAGTCTTGAGTATGACAACAAGGTTGAGTTGAGAGATGTATCCTTTGATGAGTATGAGATAGAGAGCATTTTAGATAGGTGCAAAGAGGCTTTGAAGGAGTGGGTTAGAGCCACAATCGTTGAGGCTTGTACAATCGTTGAGGAACTTAGCGAAGATGAGGATGAATCAACTGAGGAAGATACAAATACTGACGAGCAGTAGACAATTAACTAATCAGAGGTTCACTCGGGTGAACCTCATAACACCAATATAGATGAGTACATTTAATTTACAATACCCTCAGACTAATATGAGATACATCAATGAGGATGGCAACACGAGGTTCGTTACGGACTTCAAAGGATTCACAATGCTAAGGGCGGTGAGTATGTATAGCACCAATGATATGTGCAAGGGCAGAGCAATGGTATATCTAGATGAGGCTATTGATGTTGATGTGAAGGCATCAATGAAAAGAGGAGAGGGTAGTTTTATGTCTGCGGTATTGAGTGGAGACCTACTCGATGCAATGAGAAAGGCAGACGAGTGTAACTACCAAGCATTAGTACAAGGTTTAATTAAAAAGGAGATAGAACTATGAGCAACGAGAACAGATTTTACAAACTATTAGGTGAGTACGAAGACCTAAAGGATTCATTGATGGAGTACACAGACCTACACGATGGAATGTATTATGACATACAAGGATACTACGGGGAAGGCTATGAGGATAGCCTACTCGAAGACCTAAACAATCAAGTGAAGGCGTGTCGCAAACTCCTCAAGGGATACAAGGAATTAAATTATATATTTTGCTAGACGATATGAAACCACACACGAACATAGCAGATTGGATTCAGTATTGGGATTCATTCGACATAGGTCTATACATACGGCTACTTGAACTCAAGAAAGAGTTTGGCACGGATATTGCAGATGACATAACCAAACAATAATTAAATCATAATCAAATGACAGCACAAGAATACGACAACTTCCCTAAGGAGGTTAAAGCAATAGTAGATACCTATGATGACAACGAGAATCTATACGAGGAGTGTCATCGAATACAAAAAGAATTAGAACACATCGGATGGACGTGTGACTACGGACTAGATGGTGAGGTATATTATGTAAGGGCAATTAATATAACAATAATTAAATCATAATCAAATGAGAGAACTAAATGAAGATGAACAAGGATTGAGAAACCAAATAGACTCATACCAAGATGACCTAGAGATAATCAGAAACAAGTTTGTGTCTAACGAACACAACCTAAGTCCAAGAGAACTGCTTGAGTATACGATATCTAGATTGAATCACCTAGGTGTAGTGCTAACCCAAGAAATAGTAGAAGACTATGAGTGATAGAGAGAACTTCGTAAGGATAGCAATGGCTATCATCAAGAGAGACTATCCGTTCAGACCACAGAGGTTGGCGGTAGCAAGTAAGATGTACTCACGTTGGGTTGAGCGTAACAAGATGCAGATAGACATCCGTTCAAACAAGTCATTGTATGTGACGATAGGAAACTATACCTACTACATTGATGACTCAACTAACGAACAGATAATTGACAAGTGGAATAATAAATCAGAGGTTCACTAGGGTGAACCTCACAAATCAAATCAAATGAAGACAGAAACAATTAAAGTACAATGGGGAATGAGACAAGAGATGGCATCACTTGTTTTATTATTACGAGATGGTGACTATGAAGGTCAGAACTATGCATCAGAAAGACTGATGGACTTGGCAGACCAAATGGATGAAATCAATAATCAAAACCAAGACGATGAGAGAGTTTAGAAGTAGCGGACACCTATGGGATGATGGTGAGATTCCCGAGTGTAATTTTTGTGGTAAGGACTTTGACAATGTCAAAAACCTATATGAGACACCATACAATGAACTGTGTTGTGACAGCAAAGAATGTACAGATGAACTTATGACTTGGGTACTACAAGAACCCGTACAAGTTCACATTAAAATAGAAGACGATGAAGAATAATTTAATCAGAGACAAGTGGATAAAGCAGTACGGAAAGACAAGGTCAGAGGGTATCAAGATGTGCCTCGATGATATGTTCCCCGAGTGGAAGGATAGGGGTGTAGGTAAGCACCTCAACGATGGCAACTCTTGGATTGACTCACTACATCTAGCAATGGATGACCTAATAAAAAAGCTATGAGTAAGATAAGATTGAGATACCACCTAGGACGTGGCAAGAACTACAAGAAGTGGCAGATACGAAACCGAGATGGTAGCGTAGAGTATATACACCCCGATGATATGGTGGCAGCACTCAGCAACGCACGACTACACAACAGACGCAAGGTAGCAGACAAGATATACCAAGGCGAGAACAAGACCGTGTGTGCGTGGATTGATTGTGAGATACTATCAAAGGGGACAGAGTTGTGGATACACGATGAATGGAACAAGATATACTACAACCCAAGGGAGACACCGTATTGGACATTGTTCACAGAGCAAGGGAAGATAGGTGCCACGAACCTTGACAACAAGATGCTTGACTACGTATTCATAAAAGGCACAGAGATATATTACAAATAAAAACAAATCAAATGACAGAGAAAGAGAAGGCGTGTGACCTATACGCAAAGAGGGTTGCGAAGTTATTCAGTGTCGATGAGGCTGACATCTTCAAGAAGAAGAAGACTCAAGACATCACCGATGCAAGGCAACTACTATACTACCTATGCTCGAAGAGACCTATGAGAACAGTAGCAATCCAAAGGTATATGAAGTCTAGGGGTTATGACATTGGTCACTCATCAATCAGATGGGGACTAACGTCAGTGAAGAATAAGATTGAGTACGACAGAGACTATCAGTCGGTGATTGAAAGACTATCATAATGGTAGAGATATTCAGTCAAGCAGAAAGAGACTACTCTGCAGTCCGTATGGATGGTAGAGGGTACGAAGGATTCATCTCCTATGGAATAAAGATTATCAAGGAGTATCACAACAACAAGGTCACCATCTTGAACACAAACAAGGGTGAGTATTACGAAGAGATAAGTGATGCCGAGTATAATATTTTCAAAGAAGAGGGTTGGCTTTGTGGAATATATAAACTATCTTTGTCGAGCTATGAAAGAAAGCTTGACGAGATACAAGAACGTATCAATGAGGAGCTGAACGGAAGGAGACGCAAGAAGGTTCTAATATCTCTGAAGGATGAGCGACAACTATTCACAAGCAAATATTTTAAAGTAAATCAATTATTAATTAAATCAAATCAAGATGGCTAATGCTAAAAAGAAATCAGTGTTCGAGACACTGAACGCAATCAACGTCAATGGACGTACAGAAACTAAGAACGGACTCACATACCTATCGTGGGCTTGGGCTTGGGCAACCGCAAAGGAGAACTATCCCGAGGCAACATACACAATCTATGAGGATACAGATGGTGTCTTCTACCACAGAGACCACAACTCTGCGTGGGTGAAGACCGGTGTTACAATCGAGGGTATCGAACACATCGAGTACCTACCCGTAATGGACTTCCGTAACAACTCAATTGAACTTATAAAGATTAAGTCTACTGACGTGAACAAGGCGATACAACGTAGCCTTACCAAGGCTCTTGCTCGTCACGGTCTAGGTCTGTATGTATATGCAGGTGAGGACCTCCCATCAGCAGAGAAGGAGCAACCAAAGGTGGAGGGTAAGAAGACCACAACAGTTGAGGTCAAGGGTATACCCGATGACAAGATGATGGATATGCTTAGGTATGTAGCAGAGAACAAGGAGATTGGACTCAAGCAGTTGGTTGCTAACATCGAGCAGAAGTACCACGTCACCAAGACGCAAGAGAAGGAGATTGCTAAGGTATTAAAGTCCAAGTAATGAGTAACGTTATAGAACTACTCCGTGATGACCAAGAGTATTACGGAGGGGTAGGTAAGCAGTACCTATCCAACTCAGACATTGGAACACTGCTAAAGACTCCCGAACAATTCGGTGTCTCACGTCCCGACAACAAGAACTTTGCAGAGGGCAGATACTTTCACCAACTAATCCTTGAGCCCGAGAAGGCAGAGAACGTGGTGTGGGTAGACTGTGCCTCACGAAACACCAAGACATACAAGGAGTTCATTGCCGATAGTGATATTGAGGTAGCACTACTACGCACAGAGAAGGAGACCATTGACGCATTGGTTAAGAAGATGCTAGGTAACATTGACTTCTTTGAGTTGATACGTGCAGAGGGTAACATATATGAGCTACCTAACATTATGACATATTCTAATGTTGATGATGACCATAATCATACACTTACTCAGTGGAAAGGGAAGGCAGACATCGTTGGAAAAGATTATGTCATAGACCTAAAGACCACATCAAACATTGATGACTTCAAGTGGAACGCAAGGAAGTATAACTACGATAGCCAAGCATTCATCTACAGAAAACTATTCGGTAAGCCGATGATGTTCTTAGTGATTGAGAAGCAGTCGGGTAGGATGGGAATGTTTACCGGGAATCAAGACTTCTACGACAGAGGACAAGACAAGATGCACAAGGCGATAGAGGTATACCATAGGTTCTTTGGTGACAACCCCGAGCTAGACATTAAGAACTACTACGTAGAGCAAGAGATATAACACAGATACCTAACGCACGATGTCTCCAATGTGTTGTGTGTTGGGTTTTAATTTAATCATTGGAACAAAACAATTTATATTATGTCACAAGACGAAAAAGTTTTTGCAAATGGATTCTCTTTTAAGAGAAGAGAGAACGCCCCTGAATTTGTAGTGGGTAGATTATCACTAAAGGTTGACGATGCTATGGCATTTGTCAAGGAACATATGAGTGATGGTTGGATTAACCTAAATGTAAACCAAGCACGTAGCGGTAACTACTACGTTGAGTTGGATACATACAAGCCTAAGGATGAGGTTACTGCACCTAAGAAGGCAGAGTCCGATGGCCTACCGTTCTAAACTATTTTGATTGGTTCAGATTAGGGGAGGAGACTCCCCTTTTTTATCCAATCTAGTGTGTCGAATGTCAGAAATTGTAATCCCTATATAGACTATATATATTTCTTTACTCTTTTATTTTTTATTGAACCTAGATTAGGAAATAAAATCGACATTATCGACACTACCTCTGAGTATCAGAGACTTAACATTTAATTATCGACATCAAAACGACACTAAGATGACATCAAACATCACAATATTTAAAAACATAAAGGATACAGACACCCCCTTCTACAGACCGATAGAGAAAATACTTGAGCGTATCAAGGATGGTTCATCAAAGAACCTAGTAAAGGGTATCCGCTCAGAGAAGAGCAAGGGTGAGCGTAACGAACTAAAGAAGATGCTCCCTGCGGTATGCTTCAGTGGTACATTCAACAAGAGGAACGACTCCTCTATCATTGAGCACAGTGGATTCATATGCCTAGACTTCGATGGGTACGAGAAGCAGAAGCAACTGCTACAAGACAAGGAGGCAATCAGTAAGGACAAGCACGTATACTCGGTGTTCATATCCCCATCAGGGAATGGGCTAAAGGTATTGGTAAAGATACCCCAAGAGATTGACAACCACGTAAGCTACTTCAACGCACTAGAGAACCACTTCGACTCTGAATACTTTGACAAGACCTGTAAGAATATATCTCGTGTATGCTACGAGTCATACGACCCGCTGATATATGTGAACGAGAACTCAAGTATATGGGACAGGCTTGAGGAGGTAGAGTACAAGGAGATTATCCAACACCAAGACGCACCAACGATACCAATCACTGACGAGAACAAGGTGGTAGACATCCTCGTCAAGTGGTGGACAAAGAAGTATCCAATGGTAGAGGGGCAACGGAATCAGAACGTATTCATCCTAGCTATGGCATTCAATGACTACGGAATCAATAAGAGCCTAGCGGGATACGTACTCAATCAGTTTGAGAATGATGACTTCTCCCTATCAGAGATATCACGGACCATTGACTCAGCATACAGCAACACACATAACTTCGGCACTAAGTATTACGAGGACGAAGAGGCCATCAATAACATCAAGCAGAGTTTGAGGAGGGGTGTGTCAAAAAAGGAGGTACGCCATCAGTTAGAGGAGTCAGACTTGGATGGTGCAACAATAGACTCCGTACTAAATAGGGTAGAGGAAGATAATACCAAGCAGATATTTTGGTCCAAGAACGATAAGGGTACAATAAAGATTGTGCATATACTATTCAAGGACTTCTTAGAAGACAATGGCTTCTACAAGTATTGTCCCGAGGGAAGTAAGAACTATGTGTTCGTGAAGGTTACCAACAACCTCATCGACCACACCTCAGAGAAGGAGATAAAGGACTTCGTTCTACAACACGTCATAGACCTAGATGATATGTCTATATACAACTACTTCGCAGACCAAACGAGACTCTTCCGTGAGGACTTCTTGACACTGCTATCCACCATTGACATCTACTTCATTGAGGATACAAAGGACACAGCATACCTATACTACAAGAACTGTGCGGTGAGCATCACCAAGGGAGAGGTTACACCGATAGACTACTTGGACTTGGGTGGATACGTTTGGAAGGACCACGTCATAGATAGGAACTTCAAGATATGTGATGGTAGTGACAGTGTGTATCGCAAGTTCATATCAAACATCTGTAGTGGAAACTCTAAGCGTGTGCTATCTATGGAGTCAACGATAGGGTTTATGCTACACGCACACAAGAACCTATCGTACTGCCCCGCAGTGATACTAAATGACGAGGTGATAAGTGATAACCCCGAGGGCGGTACCGGGAAGGGAATCTTTATGAATGCCTTGGCTCAGATGAAGAAGGTGGTTACCATCGATGGTAAGTCCTTCACATTCGAGCGGTCATTTGCATACCAACTTGTGAGTGCAGACACACAGATACTTGTCTTTGATGATGTTAAGAAACACTTTGACTTCGAGAGATTGTTTAGTGTGGTGACAGAGGGTATGACACTAGAGAAGAAGAACAAGGATGCTATAAAGATACCATTCAGTAAGTCACCTAAGATTGCTATCACTACCAACTACGCTATCAAGGGTGCGGGTAACAGCTTTGCTAGACGTAAGTGGGAGCTTGAGCTACACCAATACTACAGCAAGAACTACACCCCATTGGATGAGTTTGGTAAGCTGATGTTCGGGGATTG
>ERZ767114.1542-NODE-1542-length-10910-cov-5.167636_pt1 | contig 10910 bp, 5 predicted proteins | sample MGYA00374952_ERZ767114 | MGnify/ENA primary metagenome ERZ767114 (study PRJEB28939, sample SAMN06267156) | marine metagenome | isolation source: Columbia River Estuary | place: USA:Columbia River Estuary, USA | collected 2012-05-05 ...
ATGACGGGCTCCAAAAGTGATCACTCCAAAGTTTGTTTTTTACCTGCTCCCAGTACTCACGCCTAATCATGTAGGATCGAGGAGTTAATAGGACACCCATCCTAAGAGCTGCCATATCATTAAGCACTCCCTTACCAAACAACCATAAAATCAATGCAAAATTGTTACAACTGGCGCATGGCTTATGATGGGTGTCCTAATAGTTGCGAACAATGGAGCTTTCAGAGCAATCGACTGACTCCTGCCTTGATGAGGCTCAAAAAACAAGTTCGAAGGCACCAATTGGACTACAACATGGAGAAATACAAGTCGAATTATTACACTCATTTTTGCATGAAAAAATGGATATCAGCACAATTCATGGGTGTATTGAGAATTGGTGGGAAAGCAAATTGATCTATCCAGATTACATTATGGTATAGCACAGCCCGTAAGCCGCATGTTACCGACTAGAATGTGGCACAATCAAGAATAATACGTTAGCGTTAGCCTTGCGATAACGGGTACCATGACATCACTTATTTACTGTAGCGGAGTCGCCAGTTTTGCAGAAGTTTGAATATAATAGCGATCTTGTTGGCGGTTCTCTCATGGTGCGAGAGAGTCGCGTCATTGCCAATTTGTTGCTAAATAATGCCACTGATGAAGAATGGCATCAGGAAATTCAGATCGAAAATCGCCTGCAAAAAAGAAGCCCCGCCTCAGCCAAACGCAACGCGCAAGCAATTCGAAAGCGCCTTGAGCCTTTGGAGTCCGAATTTTGGCTAGCATTGAGAGACGGTGATGATGAGTTGGCCACACAGGTTTGCTTTGTTTCTGCGTTGGATAGAAATCTCCTTTTGGTAGAGTTTATGGAGCAGGTTGTTAAAGATTTGTACACAGTACATGCAGAGAAAATCGAGCGCTACCATTGGACTGAATTCGTGGAAGATTGCGCTAATAAAGATCCTAAAATATTTGATTGGAAAGAGTCGTCTAAGAATAAAATGGGTCAGATTGTCCTGAGAATGTTAGCCGAAGCAGGCTACGTGGTAAGCACAAAATCGGCGAAATTACAGGCTGTTATCGTTCGGTCTGAAATAAAAAACATGCTCGAAAACTCATTTAGACAACGTCTGTTGTCCTGTATGGATTTGAGGAAATGACACAAACATTAGAAAAACGACTGAATAAGATTCCAGACATCATCCTGTCTGAAGACTTTTTAAATAAAAAGGGCTTGGGTGGTGACCTCTGTTTCTGGATTTTTGACTATGCCCCAGAGTTCGAATTGCAAGTTAGAGAATACATCACGTTTTTGGAAGACCTTCTGTCAAAAAAGCACCGCCATCTAAAGGTCGCCAATATCAATTTATTAGAAAACATGGTGGCTTATCTCAAGGAAAGAAAACTACTAGACAGGGCATTCGATTTACAAAAATTGAAAGGTGATGATGCGTTAATGAAAGCGCTATCAGGGCCATTGCACATGGATAAATTTGTGCCATTTCTGCTGAAATACAACAACATAAAGGATCAAGACCTGGTGCTGTTTTCAGGTGTAGGTTCTGTCTGGCCGCTACTGCGGGCGCACAATCTGTTAAATAGCCTACATGCAGATTTAGGCCATGTGCCCTTGGTACTATTTTACCCAGGTCAATACACAGGTAAGGATCTGTCGCTGTTTAACAGAATTCCGTCTAACAATTATTATCGTGCATTTAAATTAGTCAGCGAATAAGGATATCCCCATGACGACTATAAAGAATATTTTTGATCAAAATATCGAACGTGAAATTAATGGCGTGGTCAAGGCGGACCAAAACGACAATGCGACGATTTATGTCGAACTTGATGAATACGTTGTCACCAAAGAACTCGATAAACACTTTCGTGCTTTTTTCGACGTTTTTTCGACGTCTCTGGATGAAAAGTCACTTGAAGATAAGGTGGGCGTTTGGATTTCGGGTTTTTTTGGTTCAGGAAAATCGCACCTACTCAAAATATTGTCCTACCTATTGGCAGATATCGAAGCGACAGCCCCAAATGGCGACAGAAAACGAGCGTCACTGTTTTTTGATGAAAATAAGATAAAAGACGCCATGGTTCTGGCTGACATCCAAAAAGCGGCGGCAAATAAATCTGATGTCATTTTGTTCAATATCGACAGTAAATCGGGTGCAAGGGATGATTCCAATCCTATCCTTGAAGTGTTTTTACGGGTCTTTAATGAGTTCCAAGGCTTTAGCAGCGACCACCCACATATCGCACACCTAGAACGATATCTTCAGGGCAAGGGCGTATTACAGAAATTCACAGAGAAATTCCAGCAAGAATCCGGTCACCTATGGGCTGATGAGAGAGATGCCTTTCATTTCTACCAAGACGACATTCAAGTTGCTTTGGCCCACGCCATGGATATTTCGCACGAAGATGCCAAAAAGTGGTTTGACGAGTCGGAAAGTACTTTCAATGTAAACGCAGAACGCTTTTGCCAATGGGTTAAGGCGTATTTAGATAATCATCCAGAACCCAACAAGCGAGTTCTGTTTCTGATTGACGAAATAGGACAGTTTATTGGCAAAAATCAAGACCGGATGCTGAAGCTGCAAACCCTCACAGAAAACCTCGGCACTATCTGTAAAGGGCGAGCTTGGGTGGTGGTTACGGCGCAAGCTGATATGGATGCAACCCTGGGTGAACTCTCAAGCGCAGAGGCAGATATTTTTTCAAAAATTGCGGCCCGTTTTGACACCCGTCTGTCACTCTCAGGTGCCAACGTCGATGAGGTCATTGAACAACGCCTGTTAAGAAAAACACCGGAAGCGGAAGTCGAATTAAAAAGTATCTATTCAAAAGATGCTGACATACTTAAAAATCAAATCAGTTTTGATACTACAGGCCCAACTATGCGGTCATTTGAAAGCGAATCTGACTTTGTGATGTGTTACCCCTACCCACCCTACCAATTTAGATTGCTGCAACGTGTCTTTACCGAAATCAGAAAGGTGGGTGCAACAGGTGCCGCCCTGTCCAATGCCTCTCGCTCCATGCTGGATTCCTTTCAGGTTGCCGCGTTACAGCTCAAAGATGCAGAGCTAGGAGCATTGGTCCCGATACACTATTTTTACAAATCGGTGGAGTCCTTTCTTGAGCCCGCCGTCAAGCAAACAATCGACAATGCGGTTTCTCAATCAACCTTTACCAAATTTGACACCAACCTTTTAAAGACATTGTTTTTAATCCGTTATGTCGATGTGGTTAAGGGCACTGTCGATAACATCATCACACTGTCCATTCAAACCATTGATGAAGATAAGGCCGCCCTGAGAATAAGCGTCATGGCAAGCCTTCAGCTATTAGAGAAAGAATGCCTTATTACTGTGAATGGCGACGAGTATCTGTTCCTTACCAATGAAGAGCGAGATGTTACGCGGCAAATAAAAGCAACCGACATCTCAAATTCAGAGGAGAACAAAGCACTAACCGATCTGATCTACAAAGAGTTGCTCGTCGACAGAAACAAGTTTCGATACCCAGTCAACAAACAGGATTATGGTGTCGGCAGATATTTGGACGGGCACTCACTTGATGGGCGCTATGAAGCTGACTTAAAAATGGAAGTATTGTCACCAAATGACCCTGATTACAAAACCTATTCTGAAGCAGTGTGTATCAACCGCAGCACTGAAGGTAGCGGTTCCATTGTATTGAAACTGCCCGACGACGGTCAGTTTTTTATTGAGGTGGGCACCTGGCTAAGAACCAACAAATATATAAGGCTAAACAGCGATAGCAGCCAGCAAGATTTAAGTCGTATTCTGGCTGAATTTGGACGTAAAAACCAAGCTCGGCGAACACGTCTTAGAGACAAAATCGAAAGTCTGATGTTGAATGCACAGGTGTATTGCCTTGGTCAACGCCTAACCGATAAAGCCAACAGCGTTGCGATTCGGTTTGATGACAGTTGCCTATATCTGTTGGAAAACACCTTTAACAAACTCGCCTATCTACGGGTGTTTCAATCTGAGCCCCTGCGGGAATTGAGCGCGGTGTTAACCATTGACGATATCGGCCAAATGGGCTTGGCACTAGACGGTGAACAGGGCAACCCAAAAGCTGTAACAGAGGTGCAGCAATACATATCCCTAAAGACCTCGAACAATGACCGTGTGCTGGTAGGAGACATCGTGGAGCGCTTTAGTAAGCGCCCCTATGGTTGGCCAGACAGTGAAATACTGTTGTTAATTGGCCGACTCGCCGCAGCACACTGGCTGACCTTTCAACTCAATGGCGGAACATTACCGAACCGAGAGGCCTTTGAGCCGCTTTCCAATTCTCGAAAGCGGCGTGAAATGACCGTCATCAAAAAGCGCCAAGTCGACGAAGCGATTCTCAAGCAGGCAAAAGATCTCACTCAAAACCTCTTCGCTGCCATGGGACCAACTGCAGAACAAGACTTGTTTGCATTCTACCGTGAAAGATTTGAACAATGGCTAAGCAATCTTAAGAGCTTTAAAAGTAAAACAGATCTTGGCGGCTTCCCCGGAAGTAACGAGATTGCAACGTCGATTTTGGCCTTAGAGCGGTTATTAAGGAACGATGACAGCTTCGATTTCTTCAAACAAATCGTTGAACACAAAAATGAATACCTTGAGGTTGAGGAAGACTACCGCGATGTCCATGAGTTCTTCACGCAGCACCTTACGATCTGGAAGCACCTGCAAGAAGCATTGAACAATTTTGATAAAAATAAGCCAGCATTAGAAAAAGACCCCAAAATTGCTGAGGCATTGGCTGAATTACAGGGCATCTATAACCATGCGGCGCCCTACAATCAGTTACATAAAATAGCGCCGCTGATAGCGTTAGTTACACAGTTTAATGATGCACAGTTACAAGAGAAACGTAATCATGCCATTGAACGAATAGAGATAAAAATCCAGCAACTCCAAAACGATATTAAAACATCGGGTATTGAAACAGCCGATTTGAGCAACAAACTGTTAAGACCATTACAGCTGTTAAAAGAAACCATACTGGTGCAAAACAGTATTCCTCAAATTTATATGCTTCAAACGCAAACAGCCCGGGAAAAGTTCGACCACAGTTTGGATGAACTCAACAGTGCCATTGAACAAGCGGCAAAGCAACGCAGTGCACTTGAGTTACAAAGCCGCGAAAAAGAGGCGAAAGAAACAGGAGCCCCACCAACAAGCGAAGTTATTAAAGAAAAACCATTGGTAATAATAAAACCCATTGAAGAAGTTTCAGTAGTTTCCGTGTTCGATAAGGTATCACCAGGTGGATATATTGAAACACCTGAGCAAATGGCAAAGTTTATAGAGGCGCTAAAACAAAGGCTTGAATCAGCGGTAAACGAAGGCTCTAGAGTGAGAATTCGATAAGCGATATTCAGTAGAATAAAAATAGAAAAGGATGACACCATGATAAAGCAGCAAGCCCTCGCCCATTTGCGAGCAATGACGAATAAACCTTCGGCAGAATTTCACGATGGGCAGTTAGAGGCTATCGTAGAATTGGCTGTGAATAATCGCCAAATGTTAGTCGTTCAGAAAACAGGCTGGGGGAAGAGTGCAGTTTATTTTATTGCTACTAAGCTACTGATAGAACAAAACAAAGGGCCTTCAATCATCATTTCGCCGCTAATTTCACTGATGCGCAATCAGATTCAAAGTGCGGCTCGCTTTGGCTTGAGAGTGGTAACAATTAACTCCTCATTATCGCGCGAGAAAAGAGCAGAAAATGAAAATAAAATCACTTCACGTCAGGTCGATGCGATTATTATCGCACCTGAGCAACTTGCTAATGATTACTTTGTACAAAATGTGTTGAGTCATGTGCTCTCAAACGTATCATTATTTGTGGTTGATGAAGCACACTGTATTTCAGATTGGGGGCACGACTTCAGACCAGATTACCGTCGTATAGTACGTATTTTACGGGCTATGCCAAAAAACTTGCCTGTGCTAGCGACTACTGCTACGGCCAACAACCGCGTTGTAAATGATATTCAAAGTCAGCTGGGCGAACATATTCTTATTAATCGTGGCGAGCTAACCCGAGAAGCCCTGCATTTGCAGAACCTTCCTCTTATGCCAAAAACGCAACGTTTAGCATGGTTAGTGCTGGCATTAAATCAAATACCTGGAACAGGCATTATTTATGCTAAAACGGTAAGAGATTGTGAGCTCGTTGCAGATTGGCTAGTAAAAAATAATATCAATGCCAAAGCTTATTCCGGTGATAGTGATTCGAATGACCGTATTGCTCTGGAAGATGCATTGCTCAACAACGGTGTCAAAGCCTTGGTTGCTACATCTGCATTAGGTATGGGTTTTGATAAATCGGATATTAGTTTTGTTATTCACTTTCAAGCCCCCGGAAACGTGGTTGAATATTATCAGCAGGTTGGTCGTGCTGGGCGTGGCATCTCTGATGCATACGGCATTCTAATGTTAGGCGAAGAGGATGAACGGATTCAAAGCTTTTTTATCAATCGGGCATTTCCTAGACAATCAGAAGTGGATGATTTACTACAAGCTATCGAAAGCCAAGAAGGATTGAAAAAAGCAGAGATAGAAAAGCATACGAATTTATCGGCAGGCAATATCGAGAAAGCCTTAAAATTTCTCAGTGCCGAAGACCCGTCGCCCATATATAAAGACGGCGCGACTTACCATAGAACAGCTGTCGACTATCAAATACCAATTGACCGTGTGGAGCGTCTTAGTGCTATTAAAACCGGCGAATGGGAGCAATTACAGGCCTATAGCCAATATGGGCAATGTTTAATGCGCTTTTTAGCCACAGCTTTAGACGACCCTTTGGCAGAGAACTGCGGTAAGTGCGCCAATTGTGCTCCGTCGTCAACGCTAAATTTTGATATTCCACGCCAGCTTCTAATCAATGCGGTAGACTTTTTAAAATATCGGTACGTAAAGATCAAACCTCGCAAACGATTTGGTGGTTCCAAAGCACTAGCATCAGATGCCTTTTCAATATATCAACTACCTTATCAAAATGCGGGTTTACAGGCAGAAGACGGACTGGCCTTGTCACGATGGAAAGACGGCGTATGGGGTGATGTCGTCGCAGCAGGTAAAGTCGGTGGTCAATTCAGTGATGAGCTTATTGCTCCCATGGTGCAAATGATTCAAACAATGCCCATAGACCAACAGCCGAGTTGGTTAACCTATGTGCCCTCACCCAGACATCCCACCTTAGTGAAGAATTTTGCCCATAAACTAGCTAGTGCACTTGGCATACGCTGCTCAGATGCGGTATCTATAGCACAGGTAAAAGCGCAGCAAAAAACGATGGAAAACAGTTACCGTCGCAGCGAAAACCTTGACGGCGCATTTGCTGTCAATCCTACAACGGTTTATGGCGACCCAGTATTTTTACTGGATGACGCTGTAGACTCAGGTTGGACATTTACTGTCGTCACAGCCTTATTAAAACGCGCTAATGGGGGTATGGTTTACCCCATCGCTCTTACTTCAACCAGTAATCAAGGTTAATGCATGAATTACGACAATGTATTACAAGCCATTTTATTACTTTGCAGTTATTTTAATAAAAACGAAAGTAGAAATGTAAAACCGCTAACGCCTACAGAGTATTCGCGTTTGGCCGCATGGTTGCATCAAAACCAGTGCACCCCAGCCGATTTTCTCACCAGAGAAGAAGAGCTATTAAGCCAGTGGCATGATCCAAAAAATAAGATCACCAAAGAGCGACTAGCAAGCCTATTACAGCGCGCGGCGAGTATGGGCTTTGCACTTGAAAAGTGGCAACAACAAAACGTTTGGGTGTTAAGCCGAGCAAGCCAAGACTATCCAAAAGTGCTTAGAGACAAATTAGGTGATACCCGCGCGCCATTATTGTATTGCATTGGTAATAAAACGCTTTTAACTACTCAAGGTATCGGCTTTGTTGGTTCCAGAGACACTAACCAGAATGATGAGGCGTTTACACAAGCGTTAGCGCAACAGGCTGTCAATCAAGGTTTTACCATAGTCTCTGGTGGCGCAAAAGGTGTTGACCAAACATCAATGAATGCTGCATTAGACGCCGGCGGTTCAGCCATTGGAATTTTAGCTGATTCACTTCTTAAATCAGCAACCAAGTCACAATACAGAACAGCTTTACAAGAAGGACGCTTATTACTTATTACGCCTTATTATCCAGAAGCGAGTTTTAGTACTGGCAGTGCTATGGGAAGGAATAAGTACATTTACGCTCTGTCTAAAGGAGTAGTGGTTGCAAAGTCAGATGAAACGGGCGGTACATGGGCAGGCGCCACTGAAAACCTCAAAAAACAATGGGTGCCGTTATGGGTGAGAGATATTGAGCAGAGTGGAAATCAAAAACTTTTAGAACTGGGTGGTCAAGCGCTATCAGAACTTAAGGTTGATTTTAACGAGCTTCAAGCTAATTTCTCTTTTCCTTCTGCGAAAAATACAGCGGTACAAGAACAAAAAGAAATGGTTCAGCCAGATCTACTGTCGGGTGACTTTTTCACCATGTCAGACGAAGCCTCAGTAGAAACAAAGGGTATTTCTCACGAACAGATAGATAGCCAATCAAAGCACGATATTGAAAAAATGACTGAGCAAACTATTGAGCCAATCCCAGAGCTCATACTAGATGTAAAAGACAACACTCCTCAACATGACGGAGTAAAAGATCAAAGCTCAAATAATCAACCTGGAAAAGATCAAAGCCAAGCTGGGTCTATGCAAGTAGCACCACTTGAAGTATTTATTGATGTTTTTTACCAACAGCTCAAACAAGAAGAAAACAAATCCTATACACCAAAAGCATTAGCAGAACAGTTCCCAGAGCTGACTGAATCAATCATTACGATATGGCTAAACACTTTAGAAGAACGAGGCTTGATCAAACGCCAAGGCAGCAAGCTGGCTTATACCCTTATTGTTCAACAATCCTTGTAAAGGAATACTCAAATATTATGAACACAGCTGACTTAAAAGCCTATGCCCCAAAAGCCCGAGTTGCCTTTATTGCAGCGGTTTCCAGACAGGCTGCAAAATATGGCGTTACCCCTAAGGAGACCCACCACGTAGAGGTCAGAGGTGATATCTGTGTGGTCAATGGCCAGGCATTTCCGGCAAGCCTTGCGCCGACCATCAAACGCCTTGAAACACTGGTACGTCGTCTGGGATTTGCACAAACCATGGAACAGGTTGCCTATTCCTGGTTTAACCGGCTAGTTGCCATTCGCTATATGGAACTCCACGATTACCTAGACCATGGACGTCGGGTGTTGTCGCACCCTGAACATGCCAATGGCTTTCAGATCCTCGATGAATGTACCGACATCTCCTACGGAACCGGTGGCCAGCTACCCCATCTCAGCCACAGTCGGGTCTTAGAATTAAAGCTAGACGGCACCAAAGACGAAGAGCTGTACCGAGAACTTCTGTTAGCCCAGTGTCATGCCCTACATCAGGCCATGCCCTTTTTGTTTGAACCCATAGATGACGAAACTGAATTACTGCTGCCAGAGAACCTCACCAAAACCGATTCTTTGATCCGCGATCTGGTTACAAGCATTCCTGAAGACAACTGGAACAACATCGAGATCATCGGCTGGCTCTACCAGTTCTTCATCTCCGAGAAGAAAGACCAGGTCATCGGCAAGGTGGTCAAATCCGAAGACATTCCGGCGGCGACGCAGCTGTTCACGCCCAACTGGATCGTGAAGTACATGGTCCAGAACTCGCTGGGGGCGCAGTGGCTGGCGACCTATCCCCAGTCGCCGCTCAAAGGGCAGATGGAGTACTACATCGAGCCCGCCGAGCAGACCGACGAGGTCAACGCGCAGCTCGCGGCCATCACGCCCGAGGCATTGAACCCCGAAGAGCTGACCCTCATCGACCCGGCCAGTGGCTCCGGGCACATCCTGGTGGAGGCCTATGAGGTCTTCAAGGCCATCTACCTGGAGCGCGGTTATCGACAACGGGACGTCCCGCAGCTGATCCTCGAGAAGAACCTCTTCGGCCTCGACATCGACGAGCGGGCGGCGCAGCTGACGGGCTTTGCGCTGATGATGAAGGGTCGGGCGGATGACCGGAGGCTGTTTGAGAGGGGGGTGAAGCTCAATGTGATGGCGCTGGTGGATAGCGTGGGGTTCGATGCGGAGGGGCTGGTGAAAGGGGCGGAACTCGCCGGCTACGGGCTGATGCCCGGCGACCTCTCGGAGCTGAAGCGGCTGTTTGAGCATGCGACGACGTTTGGGTCGTTGATTCAGGTGCCGGAGGGATTGGCGGAGCAGCTGCCGGCGCTGCGGAAGCTGAGTGAGGCGACCAGCCAGGATCTGTTTATGTCGGAGGCGCTCAAGCGATTGGGGCCGTTGGTGCAGCAGGCCGACTTGTTGGCAGCGCAGTACGACGCGGTGGTGGCCAATCCTCCTTATATGGGCAGTAAGGGAATGAATGCCTCGCTGAAGAAGTTCGCCAAGGACCACTTCCCCGATGCCAAGAGCGACCTCTTCGCCTGCTTTATCGAGCGCGGCTCCGCACTGGCGAAGTCCGCCGGTGATACCGCAATGGTCACTATGCAAAGCTGGATGTTCTTGTCGAGCTTTCAGAAAATGCGTGAATGCATGCTGCTTGAGAAAACCATACGCACTATGGCACACCTTGGGGCGCGGGCCTTTGGAAGTATCTCGGGTGAAGTGGTCCAAACCACCTCGTTTGTTTTTAACAACCGATCATCAGTAGGCTTCAAGCCAGTATTCTTCCGGCTGCTAGAAGGTGGTGAAAACGACAAACGCAAGGCTCTAAGAGACGGAGCGCATCGTTTCGACGGTGCCGCCCAAGACGAGTTCAAGAAGATCCCGGGCAGTCCCGTTGCGTACTGGGTGAGCGGGAAGATGAGAG
>ERZ767114.1543-NODE-1543-length-10907-cov-2.278763_pt1 | contig 10907 bp, 13 predicted proteins | sample MGYA00374952_ERZ767114 | MGnify/ENA primary metagenome ERZ767114 (study PRJEB28939, sample SAMN06267156) | marine metagenome | isolation source: Columbia River Estuary | place: USA:Columbia River Estuary, USA | collected 2012-05-05 ...
ATGTATGTTTAACTTATTAACATATGTCATGGAGGACGATATGCAGGAAATACAAGAAAGGATCGTGATTCAAGGCTCACGCATAGAGTACGCTATTTATTGCGATTGGTGTAGTGGTCATGGGTACGAGTCTGGGAATCGCGGCGATGTTGTTGATTGTCACAAGTGCCATGGTTCGGGATTCAAGTTTCATCAGGTAGTGGAGGCAGACAATGGGAACTAGAGCGATTTACATTTTTGAGGAAGAGCATGAAGAGGTTCATGTTTACAAGCATTATGACAACTATCCGCAGGGTGCGGTGGATTTCATTGAGAACGCCAAGGAGTTCGCATGGGGTTTGCCACGGTTTGAGGCTGACGAGTTTGCGGCGGCGTTTGTTGCGGCGAACAAGGATCGCAAGGGCGGTGAGGTTCGTTTAGTAAATGCGAGGTTCAAGGATCGTGAAGAGATGTTGAAGGCTAATGATTGGTGCGACTATTATTATGTGATTTCATATCAGTCCGAGCATGAGGATTTATGGATTGAGATTTGGGAGAGTCAGTACATGTCAAGCCGAGACACATGTTTATGGGTTTTGATTGATGAGTTAACGCATACGGATATGAAGGAGAAATACGGTGAACGTGCTATCGCTGTTTGACGGAATGTCATGTGGAAGGCTTGCCCTTGAGAGGGCAGGTTTTCCTGTCACCAATTACTTTGCCAGCGAGATTGACAAGTATGCGATCACGGTTGCGAGAGCCAACTTTCCTGACACGGTGCATCTGGGTGATGTAACAGGTGTCAAAACAAAAAATCAAATGCTGGTTATTCCGCATGAAGATGGCAATGGGCATCAGAAAATTGATCTGCTGATTGGCGGCTCACCTTGTCAGGGATTCTCGTTTGCCGGCAGGCAACTGAATTTTGATGACCCGCGCAGCAAATTATTTTTTGAGTTCGTGCGGTTGTTGAAAGCGTTGAAGCCAAAGTATTTCCTGTTAGAGAACGTCAATATGAAGAAAGAGTATCAGGACGTTATATCTGACCTTCTGGGATGCAAGCCTGTGGATATCAATTCCAATCGTGTGAGCGCACAGAATCGGCGGCGTTTGTATTGGACGAACATTCCAGTCAAGTCCTTGCCGGAGAACAAGCATGTCTATTTGAAGGACATCTTGGAGGATGGGTTCACGGATCGGGAGAAGTCGCATTGCATTGACGCGAACTACTTTAAGGGTGGCAATCTGAAGTCATACTTTGAGAAGAACCGGAGGCAGTTGGTGTTTGATTTCGCTGATGAAGCGGACGCAGAAGGCACAGTTCTGGCTGGAGAAGCTGATCTGAAGGGGCATGATTACAACAGGCGTGTGTATCACCCAGATGGTAAGGCACCAACGCTTGCAGCGGCTAGTGGTGGCAATCTGGAGCCGAAGGTTCTTTACCCTGCGTCTATCGTGGGTCGTAGGCTAAATAATGGTGTGCGCGATGATTACAACAAAGATGTTCCTGTTAGCCAGTGCCTAGAGGTGCATGACACCAAGGGCAAGGCTAGATGTCTGTCTACAGTGGAAAAGGATACTTTGCTATCCCCACTACCAACAGGTCGCTATCCAGATGCGTACAGCGATGATATGCGGCTTATGTGGCGTAAACTAACGCCAATCGAGTGTGAGCGGTTGCAAACCGTTCCAGATGACTACACCAACCATGTATCGAATACACAGCGTTACAGGATGTTGGGCAACGGCTTTACAGTTGATGTAATAGCTTTTTTACTGAGGGGCATGAAATGACTAATTATGAAAGACATGGAAGTGATGATTACTGGCAAGACTACTATGGTCAGTTGGAAGGGGCTAAGATTACCAAGTTCTGGATGAGCGATGATGGATACCCTACATTCGGGTTAGTGCATCCCAAGTTGGGGGCTTTGGTTATTGAAGTTAGCCGTGACCCAGAAGGCAATGATCCTGGATTTTTATTTATTAGCGATGGAAAGGAAGAACAAGATGGGATTTAAAACAGGAAATTATGTTACTGGCGCAGGGTTCTTACTTGTGCTGCTGATGTCAGCAGTCGAGCCTATGCCGCATAGCTTTGAATTGTTCTGGTTACATGTCGGGACTCTGATGATCGGGGCAGTGCTGATGGGGTCGGGAACATACCTTACATGGAAGGGAAAATAGGCGTGTTCTTGATACGTTCTGGTTTAGGTTTAGAAGTTTATAAACCCAAAGTTGGTACCCCAAAGTTCATAAAGTTGTTATGTATCAATGGGTTAAGAGGTTTTGGTTTGGGTTTGCAATGATAGCACAAACAAAGTAAAATAGGGGTGTTAAGTCATTGAAAAGGCTCAAGGTTTAATGTTTGGGTTTTTCTCCCTATTACATAGGGGTATAGGTATAAACAAACCTATACCCTGTAACGTGTGGTTGCTGCCAAATGCAACCCGAAGAATTGTTCTACTTAGGAGGGCGTAATGCCGAATGTCGGAGAAGATCTACCAAAGGAACAGCGGCTTGCTGGACACAAAAGATTAACACCCCAGCAGCAACAGTTTCTGGATATGTATCTGCACAAGGACATGACACAGACTGAAGCGGCTAGGCAAGCAGGGTACAAAAACCCCACAGTGCAAGCTGTACGGCTTTTGCGTAACCCGGTCGTAGCAGAACGCCTACAGGAGATGAGACTGGAGACACAGGCTCGTTTCGGGGTAACAATCGATAAGTCTATTCGGGATCTAAAGAAGATAAGGGATCAGGCGTGGGAGATGGGTAAGTTTAGCGATGCGTTGAGAGCAGAGGAACTGCGTTTGAAGGCAGCGGGACTACTGATCAACAAACAACACGTTGTAAAAGAGGAGATCACAGCCAACACAAAGCAGGATATTGCGAACAAATTGGCAGACTTCAAGCGTTTGGCTGAGTCCCGTATGGTGAACGTAACACCAGATGTAGGGATTATTGAGCATGACCCACAAGATATAGCGGAAGATAGCGAATAACCCAGATATTCCCATAAAACACCCCGTGCGGGGGGAGGGGGCGGCGACCATCGGGCTTTCCGGGCCTATACCAGTAGAATTGTTCGGGTTCGGGGTCATCGGGCTGCTGCTCGGGGCATCGGGATCGGGGTTTGATCGGGGTCGGGCTTGACATCGGGGCTGAATCGGGGTCATCCTGTCCTCTCCTCCCTTGGAAAACTACCCCCGGTGGCCTCGTGCTGCCGGGGCTTTTTGTTCGGGATCGGGGTTTAAGTACAATTGTTCGGGATCGGGCTGCGTCCCCCTGGAGGAAACCCTCCCGGCGCCCGGACTCCGGGTCGCAGCACCCTCCTGGCCTTCGATTCACCAGTACAATTGTTCGGGTTCCGAAGCCCCGGGCGACCTCCCCTGGATCTAGTTGCATACCTGGTGCAGCAGCATCCCGTGCTGCTCTCCCCCTGGTGAACCCCCAGTAACCAGTACAATTGTTCGTATTGTTTTTGCCGTCCCAGTTGGCTGCGGTTTTGTACCAAATGATACTTTTTTTATTTTTTTGTGCTTTTTGTTGTTGACAGGTATCGCAATGATTGCTATATATAATAAGTAAGTTAATAAACAGGAGGGCAAAATGCCAACAGGAATCACGGAAGAGAACATTCATTACTGGCCTTCTTCGCATGGCGACTTCATGGTTAGTTTCCAAGATACATCGACATTGATGTCATTTAAGACCTTGGATGATGCTATCAACTTTCTTTACCTAAAGGGCTTTAAGAAAAGTGCAAGACAAATACACGGGGATTGGTAGGAGGCAACCCGTAACATTTTCATTACCTGACCCGGCGGAAGCCGGGTATTTTTTTGTCCGTGCTGCGGCCCCCGGCGCTAACCAGTACAATTGTTCTGGTTGTTCGCCGCAGCCGATGTCGCTGCTGCGGCCCGGCACCTGCTGAAAAAAAATTCTTTTTTTCTTTCTTTTCCTGTTGACAGTGTGTGCAATGATTGCTATATATATAAGTACAGAAGGAGGGCAAACGCCATGAACTATGATGACGATGAGATTTTTCTCTTAGTAGATGAAGCATACGCAGAGATTCAAATTGAAAGACCTGATTTAGACCCTGATGTTGACCATGAAGAAATCAGGGAGATGGCATTAAATAGAATTTCTGAGCAGGAGGGCAAACGCCATGACTTACAAGTATGAAGAAATCAAAGAACACTTCGTTGACTGGATGAAAGAGCAGGACGCTGAGTGGCTCAAGGATAACAAAGACGACTGGCATCACCACGCATTCAATATGGACTATTACATTATTGGAACGCATAAAGCGATTGAGTGGATGGGTGACCAAGTATTCAAAATCATAGAAACCATCAAAGAATACGAGCAAGACAACTTTGGTGAGGTAACAACTGACCTGTCTAGCCCCGAGAAGCTGGTGAACATGTACGCTTATATCGTAGGCGAACAGGTTGTTGATGAATGGAGGTAGACAAATGAGTAAATTATACTTCGCCTATGGCTCTAACTTAAATAAGAGCCAGATGGCACTTCGTAGCCCCACCGCGAAAGCGTTGGGGTCTGCGTACTTTCCGAATTGGAGGCTGGTCTTTCGGGGCGTAGCCGACATAGAACACGGGGACGAGCAAGATCTTTTGCCTGTAGGCATATGGCGTATTGAAGAAGCAGACGAGGCGGCACTTGATCGGTACGAGGGTGTAAGTTCGGGACTCTATCGCAAGGTGGAGATCAACGGGATGCTTACCTATCGGATGAACTCATCGGGTACATACAGCCCCAGCCGTCAATACTTCGATACTATTCTTGACGGCTATCGGGACTTCGCTTTGGATACTTCCGAGCTATTCAATGCACGGGACAACGCGGGATTCGAGGAGGATCAACGGATATGGATATAAATTGTTCGGGTTATACTGGGCTGCAGCCAAGTGCTGCGGCCCATTTTTTTTGCCCAGTCCCAGGCGGGGCCGGGGCATAACCAGAACAATTGTTCGGGTTTACCGGGTCGAGGCCCGGGCAGCACCGGGTTGAATCGGATCGGGGATCGGGGATCGGGCTTCGGGGTCGGGGTTAGCTGCCGCTGCCAGTAACTGGATCTCCTTTTTTTCACGCGCACGCACACCCGCCCTCCCGATCAATAATAAAAAAATAAGAACAATTGTTCTTTTTGTGTTTACTTATGCAGTGATTGCGATTACTACTTAGGAAGTGGCGCAAACGTGCGTTCACATAAACAGAAAAAAGGTAATGAAAACAATGGCTTACTTAACAAACACAAGCTTTTTGACTGCTGGCGTTGAATTAGAATTCCATAATAAGCGCGGTTTATTCCGCTCAATTGATCAATGGCGCACGCTTTTGACAGATGCCGGTTTTGATTGGTTGCTGGTAAAATATGACGGTTCCGCCAATGTTGATGTGGAAATTGTATTCCCACCAATGCCAGCGCATGGGGCTGGCGGTGCAATGGATGATATACGCGCCGTCATGCAATTTATTGAAACCAATGGCGGCAAGGTATCAAAAAAGGGATGTGGCTTGCACGTTCACATTGGCAACCGCGCCGTGAAAGATATTTCACCGGCTTACTATTGGACGCATTCAAAAGGCACAATGGCATCAACCGGCGCATTTTTTATGCCGGTTGATAATCAATGCCATGATGTAATGCCAATGGCGTTAGTTAAAGATGTGATTGTACGTTATGCCAATCAGCAAAATGATGTTGATTTACTATTGCCACCATCAAGACGCGAGAATGGTTGCCAAGCGCGTTTCTGCCATTCTATCAGACGCATTGGTGACAATGGGCGCAACCATGATGAATTCAACAATGCGACAAGCGCAAATGAATTGAACCAAATACTAGGCAGAAAATTTGCGGCAGTGTCTCTTGATACATGGGCGCGGGTTGGCACCATTGAATTCCGCCAACACCAAGCCACATTAGAGATTGCCAAGCTTGAAGCATGGTGTTGCCTGATTGATGCCATGTTTAGACATAGTGATGAAAACCGCATTGATTATGCCGCCAATCGCACCGTCACCGTATCAACACCAGAACAGCCATACCGCAACGGTTCACGCATTGGGATGATGTGGACAACCATTCGTTGTGATGGTGGTGCAACCGTTGCTGATATATCAAGCGTAACCGGCTGGGATGCCGGAACCATTCGCGCTAGGGTATCTGAAATGCGTGCGGCACATGGTGACGATGCAATCATATGCCACAACATGCAAGCCTATGGTCATTCATATGGCGACAGCCAAGGCAATCATGACCTTAATGGATATGAAGCTATTCAATCAGTGACGCGCACCATTGAAGGGGAAGCCGCATTACTTCCCGAAAACAGGCTTGGCATTGCGTCAATCTTTGCAGGCTTGGATGATCAAACCTATGAATATCTAAACAGCAGACGTAATGCGCTAAACTAGCGCATTACACAACAACACGATTAGAGGCGCTTGCAGCGCCTCTTTTTTTGTGCGGTAGGTTACCAGTACCCGAACAATTGTACGCCATAGGCGCAGCCCTACGGGCGATTAACGCAATGGTTGCAACCAAGGTACCCTATGCCTTGGCAATATGTGACAAAATCGGGGACGGGTGGGTATCGTCCCCCCCTTTTCTGTCAGCTTGACAGGGCGATACGTTGCGCCAAGTTCCCCACAAACAACTCCCAAAAAATTTTAAAAAAAAATTTTATATCATATTTCCCTTGATTGTTTGCAATCTTTGCACTAAGTTATATGAAACAACCAAAGGAGGGGCAAATGCCTAAGTTTTTATTAAAAATCAGCGAGGATCCTATTGAGTTTGAGGCTCCTAATGCTGAAGCGTTCCTGGAAGCATGGAAGGGTGTGTTTCCGTGGGAGTATGACAATGACAACACATTCATGCGTATGGCAGCAAGGTCTGCATGCGATTGGAGTGGCAAGTCTATCAGGTTCGATAGTGTTGAGGCATTCGCTGCCGACATGATTGACGCTGGTATGCTTGAGGAGGTGGGTGATGTACAAGGCTAAAGACTCCTACAGTATGTGGGACAGCAAGACGTTGGTAAAAAAGCGTAAGGAGCTTAACGTAACGCAGATGCACATGGCCCGGTCTTTGGGCGTAAGTCATCGAATGTATTGTTACTACGAGAGTGGTGAGCAGGACATTCCGCGTTCCATAGAATTATCTGTGCGTTACATGGAGAACACGAAGGGCAGTGACGTTTTGATGCCGACAGGCACGTTAAGTAACTTTGACAAGGATCGAATAGGGCGTTTGTGTAGTGCGTTGAGCGGCGTGGAGGGTACAGACGCTCATATCGACAAGGTTTTGAGGCAATCAAAGACCGAGTTAGAGTATCTGTTGTCAAAGTTTGAATAATAAACTATCATTGGCCTCGTGTATTTTTCATAGAGGGTTAGAGCATGACAAGTTTCATGGGGCCAATGGCACCTCCACCGCCTGCACAGCCGCAGCCACAGGCTATGGATTTTCAGACAGATCCTAATAACAGGCAGCGTTTTCGTCAGTTTTTGAACAATCGCATGCAGCCTCCCATGATGCAGCAGCCGCCTATGATGCAGCCTCCGGCGCACATGCCTCCCATATTACCTGAGATAGATATATTTGCGCCGCAAGGCTTTGAGGGTGGTGGCTCTGTGCCACCGCGCCGTACAGACATTCGTGGTCAGGATCACATGTTGTCGTATATCACGCCTGATGAGGCTGATATTCTTCAGGCTTTAGGTGGATCTGGCGAGGCTGGCCCTATGGGTATACCAGCGTTTCCGCCTGGATTTGGAGGAGAAGAATCTGGATTTGGGTCTGAGCGTGCTGGTGGCGCTGCTGGTGGTCCGTCTGGTGCTGGTGGCTCCTCTGGTGGGAATGATGGCGACTCTGACGCTGATGAGGAAGGTGACGCATCACAAGTAGGAGACATGTTTGATAGTTATGAAAGTGACTCTGATGCAGATGAGGAAGGCGATGCTATAAAAGAACAGGCTGTTATTGATCAGATTGTTAGTGATAACGAAGAGCGGCAAAGGCAAGTAGATCAACTTGTTATAGATGACGCAAGACAGGATTTAATTAATCGAAGATCTCCACCGCCTCCACAAGTTCAGGCAGAGATAGACCAGTTAAAATCAAATCCTGCCAATCTTGGCGCTGCTGGTCAGCTTTTAGCTGAGATACGAGGCGCTCCTGCTACAGACACTGGCATTGCTTCCGTCAACACTGGCGTTGCAAAAGGCACATCGCCTACCAGCAGTCTGCTTGGTGGCAATAATTTATTGGGTGATTTGGACTCATACAAGGGTGCAATGGATAGGAGAGCCGCAGAAAGAAGTATGAACCCTGCTGATTTTGAAGCGCAGTATGGTGTTGCTCCTCGCGGTGTGACAGGAAATGTTCTCTCTGAAACACCAAGCATTGGCATAATGACCCCTAGTGATGATTTAAACACTGACAACATGAATTTTGTGAACACGCCTCCAAATGATTTAGTAGACATAGGCGCTGCTGGACTGGGTGTAGATGTTCCTACTTCTACAACGACTCCTGCACAAGATGTTTTGGGCATGGAAGATGAGTATTTTGATGAGGATATTGCCGCTGGCTTTGGGAAGGGTGGAGGCGGTTTAGACACTTTTGCTTCCAGACAGCAACGTGCCGCAGATTACGCTAAAGAAATGGGTTATGACCTTACTGATCGTTCTGTGAACAAGCGAGGTGCAGAGCGTGGCTTTGGCGGTATCACCGATGAGCAAAGAGCAGATTTAGAAAAACGTGCCGCAGAATCAATATTTGGTGATACGTTTATGAATACTCCAAGAAACATTAATAACATATTAGAAGATAATAGAGCCACGGGCATTTACACAAATCCTGATGGTACGGTTCGTGGTGTAACGGGTCTACCGGATCCTGAATCTTTTGGTGGCTTGATGCAAAGCGGCGTTAACTTCCTTGGTGGATTTATGCCTAACTTCATTGGTGAGTCATACACTGGCGGAGGTGCGAATCCTTTTGATCGTGGTGAAGATCCGGGGGGTTCCGGCGGTGACGGTCCAGATCAGCGAGTCAAGGCTCCAGCAGATCCATGCCCACCCGGGTATAGCTTGGTAAATGGCACATGTACCCCAGTATCAGACAGTGGATCTGGTGATGCGGTTGCCCCTGCTGATCCTGCTAATCCGTATATTCCGTCACCTGTGATTGTTCCATCACCTCGACAGCCTATGCCATTTTTAGGTCAGATGCCTTCTGGTTATGGTACTCCGGTGACAGGTGGTGTTAATCCGCAGGTTATGTCAGAGATGCAGAAGTATGCACAGTTACTGTCTCGTCCACAGCCGCAATATCCTGTTGGTTTAGCAAATGGTGGCCCTGTATCTTCCAACTTGGATATGGCAGCGGACAACTTCTTAAAGGCATTGATGCCAGCGGCTTAGTAAATGGATGAAGTCCTTGATATACCTACTGAGTTTCTGACTGATGCGGAGCTTGAGTCTCTTGGCAAGCATCTGGACAAGTACAAGGAGCTTCATGACAGGGAAGAGTATCAGGACAAGTTTTTAAAGTTTGTAAAGCATGTCTGGCCTTCATTTATTGCTGGTGATCATCACAAGATTTTTGGTGATAAGCTGGAGCGTGTAGCGAGGGGCGAGTTAAAGCGTTTAATCGTTAACATGCCGCCGCGTCATACGAAGTCCGAGTTTGCCAGTTATTTATTTCCTGCGTGGGTTATGGGGCAGAAGCCTCAGACAAAGATTATTCAGGCAACGCACACGGCGGAGTTGGCTGTAGGTTTTGGTCGTAAGGTCAAGAACCTTTTGGACAGTGATATTTACCGTGATGTTTTTCCTGACATACAGTTAGCTAGAGATGCGAAGGCCAGTGGTCGTTGGTCTACGGATATGGGTGGAGAGTATTACGCTGTTGGTGTAGGCGGTGCGCTTGCTGGTCGTGGTGCTGATCTTTGTATTATTGACGATCCTGTATCAGAGCAGGATGCGTTATCACCAGCCGCGCTGGATAATATTTACGAATGGTACACATCAGGACCGAGACAGCGACTACAGCCGGGCGGCGCGATCATCATTGTGATGACGCGGTGGAGCATCAGGGATTTGACAGCGAAGGTTTTGCAGAAGCAAGCCGAGGGCGGAGCGGATCAATGGGAAGTTGTGGAGTTTCCGGCGATATTTCCCGATACAGACAACGTGTTGTGGCCCGAGTTTTGGAGCAGGGACGAGCTAGAAGGCGTTAGGGCTTCTATACCTGTAGCCAAGTGGAACGCACAGTATCTTCAGAATCCTACTGCTGAAGAGGGTGCGATTATCAAAAGGGAGTGGTGGAATGTTTGGGATCATGATGATCCACCTGTCGTTGATTACATCATCCAGTCGTATGACACGGCGTTCACAAAAAGCGAGAGGGCCGATTATTCGGCTATTACGACTTGGGGTGTGTTTCATCCTGACGAGGGTGATGAGGCTGCGATCATATTGCTGGACGCTGAAAAGGGTCGATGGGAGTTTCCAGAGCTTAAAGACGCGGCGATGCGCTTGTATGAGGAATTTGAACCAGACATGGTGTTGATAGAGCAAAAGGCATCTGGAACGCCGTTAACGCAGGATTTGCGTAAGATGGGCATTCCTGTGTCTGGATTTACGCCGGGGCGTGGTGCAGACAAGTTTTCTCGTATGAACGCTTGTTCACCTGTGTTTGAGTCAGGTATGGTTTACGCTCCAGAGACTAGATGGGCAGAAGAAGTCATTGAGGAATGTGCGTCATTTCCCAATGGAGAACATGATGACTTGGCGGATTCAATGACACAGGCTATACTGCGTTTTAGGCAGGGTAGTTTTATACGCACCCGTTCAGACGAACAAGATGATGATTTTGC
>ERZ767114.1548-NODE-1548-length-10884-cov-2.600074_pt1 | contig 10884 bp, 11 predicted proteins | sample MGYA00374952_ERZ767114 | MGnify/ENA primary metagenome ERZ767114 (study PRJEB28939, sample SAMN06267156) | marine metagenome | isolation source: Columbia River Estuary | place: USA:Columbia River Estuary, USA | collected 2012-05-05 ...
GAAAGTTACAGGGTTTTTAACAGGGATGCAATTTTTGACTTGGTTCGTAGGTATCGCTACTCTTATAGCTGGTGTATTTGCTATTGGGAATATTTTGTTAATAACCGTTAAAGAGCGAACCAAAGAAATTGGAATTCGAAAAGCTTTAGGTGCCTCTCCAAAATCGATAGTCTCTATTATTTTGGTTGAATCTATTTTTATAACCACCATTGCAGGCTATTTTGGACTCTTGTTGGGTGTAGGGATTTTAGAACTTGTAGGTCCAAACCTAAAAACCTATTTTATTACAAACCCTTCCGTAAGTATAAGCCTTGTGCTTTCAGCGACCTTAATTCTTATCGGTGCGGGAAGTTTAGCAGGATATTTGCCAGCAAAAAAAGCATCAAAAATTAAACCCATAGTAGCACTAAGAGACGATTAGATGATTCGATTTTTATTAAATAGAGACACTTGGCAAGAAGTCTATGATAGCATGAGCAAAAATAAATTGCGCACAGGCATCACTATGGTAGGCGTATGGTGGGGAATTTTATTACTCATCACTCTTTTGGGAGCAGCTAGAGGGATGGAAAATTCCTTTAACCGATTGTTTGGAGATTTTGCAACCAACAGTGTTTTTGTATGGGGTCAAAGCACAAGCAAACCCTTCAAAGGATTTCAGGAAGGGAAAAGGGTACAACTCAAATTATCTCATGCTAAAAAAATAGAAGAAAATGTAGAGGGGATTGAATTTGTAGTCCCTAGAAATAGAAACCAAGCACTCGTTGTTCGTAATTTTTTATCAGGCTCTTTTAGTATTAATGGCGATTACCCGCTATTGGATAAGGTACAAAAAAAGAGATTATTAAAAGGACGTTTTATCAATCAAAACGATATTGATGCTAAAAAGAAGGTGGCTGTTATTTCTGAAGACATCTATAAACAATTATTTGAAAAAGATGAAATAGCTATAGGGCAGTACATCCAAATGAACAGTATCAATTTCACCGTAATTGGGGTGGCACAAAATGGCAATGCCAACATGGGTCCTAGTAGCGATATTCACATTCCATTCACCACTTTCCAGCAAATATATAACCAAGGCGATACGATAGGATGGCTCATGATTACAGGAAAGCCAGAATATAACATCAAGCAAATTGAAGAAGACGCTAAGTTATTATTACGTAATTTAAACAAAGTTCATCCGCAAGACAAGCGTGCTTTTGGAAGTTTTAACTTGGGAAAAGAATTTGCTAAAATCACAGGGTTTTTAAAAGGCATGCAGTTTTTAACCTGGTTTGTTGGAATCGCAACCCTGATTGCAGGAGTATTTGCTATTGGAAACATCTTATTAATTACCGTGAAAGAACGCACCAAAGAAATTGGAGTAAGACGGGCCTTAGGTGCAACCCCTTTTGAAATCAAACGCCAAATTGTGGTAGAAGCCGTATTTTTAACCCTTGTAGCTGGACTTTTTGGGATTATTTCGGGAGGATGGATGCTGATTGCGGCAGACAATGCATGGGGACAAGGCGAGGATGCAACACTTGTAAATGCCTCAGTGTCCATAGCAGTTGTATTTGTAGCCTTGTTGCTACTAGTCACCCTCGGAACACTCATAGGACTCATTCCTGCATTTAAAGCCACAAGTATCAAACCAATAGAAGCATTAAGAGAAGAATAAAAAATCAATAAAATGAATAAAACAGTAAAAATTATTTTTGGAATCGGAACACTTATCTTATTAGTGTATGTGTTAAAATACTTTAAAGATTCGAACGCTAAAGAAGTTATTGACTATAAAACGGAGCTTCCATTTTATAGCACTCTCGACACTAAAACCGTTGCTACAGGGAAGTTAAACCCTGAAGAAGAAATTGAATTAAAGCCACAAATCTCTGGAATTGTAGATCAGATTTTTGTTGAAGAAGGAGACCTTGTAAAAAAGGGCGATCTAATTGCTAAAATTAGAGTGGTGCCAAACGAACAAGCCTTGGGAAGTGCGAAAAGCCGTATCAATACCACGCGACTTTCATTTGAAAATGCACAAACCTTGTTCAATCGAAATAAAACTCTTTTTGAAAAGGGAGTAATCTCTAAACAAGATTTTGAAAACAGTGAATTAAGCTTGAATCAGTCCAAAGAAAGTTACGATCAGTCCAAAGATGATTATCAAATCATCAAACAAGGATCTCTTTCTGGAGGCAGCTCAGCTAATACTAATATTATGGCTCAAATCTCTGGAACCATCCTCGAAATCCCTGTGCGTGAGGGAGATCAGGTTATTGAAAGTAATAATTTTAATGCAGGAACTACCATTGCTACGATTGCAGATATGAGTAAAATGATTTTTGAAGGTAAAGTTGATGAATCTGAAGTCGGGAAGTTAGAAGAAGGCAAAGACATCAAAGTCATTCTTGGAGCAATCAACGAAAAAGAATTTCCTGCAGTGCTAACGTTTGTAGCACCCAAAGGAGTAGAGGAAAATGGTGCCGTTCAATTTACCATCAAAGCAGATGTGACCATAGAAGCGAGTACAAAAATTCGTGCGGGTTACAGTGCCAATGCAGAAATAGAAATTGAAAGTAAAGACAGTATTTTAGTGATTAAAGAAGCACTTTTACAATTCAATCGCATCACCGAAAAACCCTTTGTAGAATTACAAAATGAAAATGGAAATTTCACCAAAAAAAATATCGAAATCGGATTGTCAGATGGGATAAATGTGGAAATTATTGAAGGCATAGAAGAAGGCGATAAAATTAAGGTCTGGAATAAAGCATCAGAAGAAAATAATGACGACGACGATGATGAATAATAAAATCCCAAAATCTATGAAATATATATATACAGCTCTTTTTCTTATAGGAACTTTAAGCAGTTTTGCTCAAAAAAAATGGACCTTAAAAGAATGTGTCGATCATGCTTTGGAACATAATATTTCGGTGAAGCAATCTACACTCGATATTGATTTAGCCAAACAAGATGTGATAAACGCGAAAGGTAACTTTATGCCATCTCTTAGTGCTAGCGCTTCTCAAAACTTTAATTTTGGGTCCTTTATTGGACAAGATGGTTCAAGAATTAAAAGTGATTCAAGGGGGAATAATTTTGGCTTAAATACGGGCGTTACCATTTTTAACGGATTCCGAAATTTAAATACTTACAAACAAGCAAAGCTTGGAGTGGAAGCGAGTCAGTTACAGCTCTCCATCCTTCAGGATAATATTTCGTTGACTGTTGTTAATTCATTTTTAAATGTGTTATTCAATAAAGAAAACCTTAAAATTGCTAAAGAACAATTAACGATTAGTTTAAACCAACTGGACCAAGTCACATCTCAAGTTGAAGCGGGCATTAAACCTCGCTCCGATCTTTTTGATGCAGAGGCGACAATAGCATCTAATAGAGAAAGTATTGTTAATGCAGAAAATAGTTTAGATTTATCCTTATTAAGTTTAAGTCAAAGCCTACAAGTATCTCCCAATGATTTTGATATTGAAGAAGTTCAAATCAATTTAACTTCTGTGTCTATGGCATACAACTCCACAGGAGAAATTTTATCCTATGCTTTGGACAATCGTGCTGAAGTTAAGAATGCAGAATTAAACATAGAAAATTCTGATTTTGGAGTGAAATTAGCACAAAGTGCCTATGCACCCTCATTGAGTTTTGGAGCAGGTCTGGGGTCCTCATATCAACACAAACAAGGGGAGTTAGATGTTAGGTCTGAATTTGTTATGGACCCAAATAACCCAGGATCTATTATCGAAACCATTGTTCCTTATGGCTTCAACGCTCAAATTGAAAATAACTTAGGTTATAACTTAGGGTTCAGTTTAAGTGTCCCTATTTTTAATGGTTTTAAAACAAAAGCCAATGTCTCAAAAGCTAAAATTAATAGAGAAAAAAGTATTCTTAATTTAGAACAAGCAAAACAGGACCTTACGACTACAATTACTCAAGCGTATGCAGATGCAAAAGCCTCTTTAAAGCAATATCAAGCCTCTTTGTTTTCTGTTGCAAGTTTAGAAGAGTCCTTTAAAAATGTTCAAAATAAGTTTAACTTTGGAGCTGCAACTTCTTTTGAAGTTGAACAACTTAGGGGGCGTTTAGTAAACGCAAAATCAAACCTAATCAACTCAAAGTTTAACTTTGTATTCCGTTCAAAAGTATTGGACTTTTATATGGGGAAACCCTTGACACCATAGTGTATGGCTTATATTCTAAACATCGAAACTTCAACTACAAATTGCTCTGTAGCATTAGCATATAATGGAGAGGTTATAGGGTTTAAAGAAGACAACAGTAGTGAGTATTCACATGCGGAACGACTTCATGTATATATAGATCAAGTTCTAAAAACAACCCAGATATCCATAGACCAACTCGAAGCCATTGCAATTAGCAAAGGACCTGGGTCTTACACAGGGTTACGAATAGGAGTTTCAGCTGCTAAAGGCTTGTGTTTTGCCTTAAATATACCTTTAATTGCGATAAACACATTGCAATCTCTTGCCGAATCTATTTCTAAACCTAAAGATAGTTTTATTATACCGCTTATAGATGCCCGAAGAATGGAAGTTTACGCACTTGTATTAAATGCTCAAAAAGAAGTCCTTCAAGCAACTGAGGCGGTAATCGTAACCCCAGATTCTTTTCAAGAATTTCAAAGCCAAGGGCGTTTGGTTCTTTTCGGAAATGGAGCTACAAAGTGCAAGGATGTGATTCCTCTTACAAACTCACTTTTTGTTGAGGAACTTCAATTCCCTTCGGCTCGCAATATGGTGGCACTTGCAACTGCAAAATTTGAAGCCAACAGCATAGAAGATGTTGCCTATTTTGAACCTTTTTATCTCAAAGATTTTTACACGAATATGCCTAAGCGTTAGCAGTTTCTTGTAACCTCCTTTGCACCTCATCTTGAGATTCTAGAGGAATACCGCATTGATTGTTTCTGCACAAATAATATTTTGTTTTACCCTCAGAAACTCTGTTTCGAAATAAGGGTAGAGTAGAGGTTTCTGCTGCTGCCCAACTACAATTAACGGTAAAAGATTGTTGTAGTTTTTTTATATCCTTTTTAGCATTGGGCCCTACAGCCACTACTTCGTAACCTGGTTTTAGAAGCCTTAGTCCAACCGCAAGCCAATAGCTATAACTTCTTGGATAGGATATTATTTCCGATTTACATGCCAGTACCATGGCTTCCGCTTGTAACTTCAATTCTGGCCTAACCAAGTGATTGGAAAGACGAATCAAATTTTCTGCCATAACAGCATTCGAAGAAGGAATTACATTATCAGTTTTTTCTTTGGTGCGAACAACCAACTCAGAACTTGAACTGAAATAAAAGAGTGGTCCGTTTTTATCTTTAAATAAGCGTTGGCAAACGTTCATTATTTTTTCTGCTTGAAGAATATAGTGCTCATCAAAAACAGTTTCATAAGCATCGATATACAACTTTATAACGACTGCATAGTCTTCTAAAAAAGCATCTATTTTGTTGACTCCTTTTTTTGAAATTCGCTTTAAATTACCAGCTGAGTCAACAAAATTCGTTTCAATAAAATCAATATTTTTTAGCGCAAGATTCTTGTAAGATAAAGTGCCAAAACTACGATAAGCGTCTAAGAGCCCAGAACTAAGAATGGCATTCCAAGAACAAATGATTTTATCATCCAATCGAGGACGAGCGCGCTTATTTCTTTCTTTTAGAAGTACTTTATTCCAGCGAATCACCTTTGCTTTAAGATCTGAAAGCTCCAAGTCGTGCAGCTTGGCAAATGCCTCATCGGTTTGCATTCTTCTCATCACATAGTTGCCATCTTCCCAATATCCATCATCGTTGATAGAATAAAAGGCAGCTACTAAAGGATATTCATCTGGAAAGAGTTGTTCGATTTCTTTTAGTGTCCAAACATAAAAAGCACCCTCAACCAACTTATTATTTTGGGTTAAACTATCGGCATCGAGAGCAGCATAAAAACCTCCTTCTGGAGAACTCAGTTCGGTAGTCAGAAAAGAAATAGTTTTATCTACAGTTTCTCGATAAAGTGCCAATGGTTTTTCGCGAAAGGCTTGAGCGTACAACGATATCAATTGACCATTATCGTAACCCATTTTTTCGAAGTGTGGAATATGCCATTCTGCATCTACTGCATAACGTGAGAAGCCTCCATGAGCTGCATCGAAAATGCCACCTAACGCCATTTGTTCTAGCGAAAAATGAAAATGATCTAATGCATCGTTATTGGAACAGAGAATGCCTCCTTGTTGAAAAAAACGAAGTAAAGTTGGCATCATGAATTTGGGAGCACCGATAAGTCCGCCATTTTGAGGATCTTTTTTAGAAACTACCTGATCTAAGCTAGATATAATATCGTCTAAATTCAATGCGTCTTTTAAGGGTTCGCTAACCTCAAAATTGGCTAAGCCCTTTTCTAAATTATCTGCGTACTGAATAAGTTCTTCGGGTTTTTCTTTAGCAAGCGTACTGATTTGAGTCAGGACTTGCATCCACCGTTCTTTTGGGAAATAAGTTCCTCCCCAAATGGGTCTTCCATCGGGAAGGGCAATCATATTGAGTGGCCATCCTCCTTGACCGCTGATCAATTGTAAGGCATTCATATAGACCTGATCCACGTCTGGACGTTCTTCGCGATCTACTTTAATATTAATGTAATTCGCATTCATCAAGGCGGCTACTTCTTCGTCTTCAAAGCATTCATGCTCCATGACGTGGCACCAATGGCAAGATGCGTATCCGATACTGATTAAAAGCAGTTTGCCTTCATCCTGTGCTTGCTCTAAGTTAGACTGTGTCCACGGGAACCAATTTACAGGATTGTGTGCATGTTGAAGAAGATAAGCGCTTAGCTCCTCGATTAGCGCATTGGTATGTTGTTTCGCTTCCAAAGGAATTATCCATTGATAGCGTTGACCGTAGATACTTTTCCAGGAAGCATTTCTTTCAGCATGTTCTCAATTCCACTTTTTAAAGTAAAAGTAGAGGAAGGGCAGCCACTACACGCTCCTTGAAGGATGACATGCACACTTTTGTCTTCTGTATTATAGGAATCGAAAAGGATGTTACCTCCATCTGCAGCAACTGCTGGTTTGATGTATTCTTCGATGATGCCAACAATTTGTTGAGAAATATCATCCAAGGGAGCTGCAGCTTCTTGAGGGTTTTCAGCTTTTACTTCTTCTATAACCGCTGTCAAAATTTCATTACCTTCTTCGAGGTAGGAACGAAGGAATTCGCGAATTTCAAGAACAATTTCATCCCATTCTGCGACATCAAATTTGGTGATAGAAATATAATTGGTGTCCATAAACACTTCTTTTACAAAAGGAAAATGGAAAAGTTTTTGAGCTAAAGGCGCATGGGTAGTCTCGTCTATGGTTTTGTATTCAAAAATTTGCTCTACTAGTTTTTTGTTTGCAACAAACTTCATTACTCCGGGGTTTGGAGTGCTCTCTGCATAAATTGTAATCGGTACTTTCTTTAGTGGTTGCGTTTCATTCAAAACTACGCCGCCTTTATTCAGATAGTTTTCTATTTCTAGCGACACATCTTCCAAAACATCCTTCCACTCCAAAATATTGAAACGCTCAATTTCTAAAGCTTCTTTTTTAAGAACAACTGACTTTACAAAAGGAAGGTAGAACATTTGTTGTACCAAAGGTGCATCTTTAGCTTCATCTATATTACTGTATTTAGACGCCTGAACGATCTCTAGTGCTGGCGAAAGTTCAAATCGAGCAACAGTTTGGTCTTGGGTTTGTGAAGGCGTTACGGTATATGTGGTCATTGCAAATTTTTTACAAAAATACACAAAACTACAATCTCTCAAGACGTTTTAGTGGGTTTCATTTTTATGAAAGTAGTATCTTCGGTTAAAAGAAAATCATGCTCATCAAAACTGTCCGCGGTTTTACTCCCCAGTGGGGATCTGACTGCTTTGTTGCTGAAAATGCAACCCTCATAGGAGATTTAATCATGGGAGATCAATGCTCGGTCTGGTATCAGGCTGTCATTCGAGGCGATGTAAACGCTATTCGAGTTGGAAATCGGGTTAATATTCAAGATGGAGCCGTGATACATGCAACCTATGAAAAGGCAGCTACCACGATCGGTGACGATGTTTCAATTGGACACAATGCCATTGTTCACGGATGTATACTTAAAAACAAGGTGTTGGTTGGTATGGGAAGCATCATCATGGACAATTGTATTGTCGAATCCAATAGCATCATTGCCGCGGGGAGTGTTGTTACTCAAAACACCCATATTCCTGAAGGGACAATTTATGCTGGAATTCCTGCTCGAAAGATTAAAGACATAGATCCTGAGTTACAAAAAGTAGAAATTGAGCGTATCGCCAAAAATTATTTGATGTATTCCAGTTGGTTTAAGCCGGATCAGAAGTAAGCGGGCGTACTTCTGCTTCTTTTGGAATAAAACCCAGTAAGCTTGAGTTTTTAGCAGAACTGAAATATTGAATACTTCCAGTTTCTTGGGTTAGGCACAGCAGCTGATTTTCTTTTAAGATTTTATGGGTTTGTTTGGCAACTGCCTCAGCACTATCAATAATCTGAATATTATTTGGAAGGATCTTTTTGAGTATAGGCAATAAGAATGGGTAATGTGTGCAACCCAAAACAAGGGCATCTATATTTTGCTCAAGCATCGGTTTTATATAAGAACCTACAAGCGTTGCAAGTTTTGGATCATCTAATGGACCAGTTTCAATAGCTTCTACCAAACCTTTGCCCACTTGCTCAACCACAAGAACATCTTGGGTGAAGGCAGCACTTGTCTGAGTGAATAATGCACTGCTGAGTGTGCCTTGGGTTGCTAAAACGCCAACAACTTTAGTTTTACTGTTCAGTGCTGCGGGCTTGATGGCTGGTTCAATCCCAATGAACGGAATGGGGTAAGTAGTTCTTAAGGTTTCGATCGCATTTGTTGTCGCCGTATTACAGGCCACGACTATAACTTTACAGCCTTTATCGATCAAAGCTTGAACAATAATATTACAGCGCTCTAAAATTTCTTCTCTGCTTTTTAGACCATAAGGGGCATGTGCATCATCCGAAACATATAAAAATTTCTCTTGGGGTAAGAGGTGTTGTAGTGCTGGTAAAAGGGTTAAGCCACCAATACCAGAGTCGAATACGCCAATAAAAGAATTTCTATTTGTTTCCATGGTAAAAAAAAACTGCCTTATATTGATGTAAGGCAGTCTAGGTTTGTGTGGTTAGGATGTTCTTCTAAAATCCTAATTCAGCTTTTACGTCAGCCATTAAATCTTTTCCTTTAGACATAATTACACTTCCGCCTGCACTTGCATCAAGAACGTAGTCATAACCTTGAGCTGAAGCAATTCTTTCAATAGCTGCTCTTGCTTTTTCGTATAAAGGACGCATCATTTCACCTTGTTTTTTCTGCAAATCTTGTGCAGCAGTTTCACGATACTTTTGAATATTTTGTTGCATGCTCTCTAATTCTGTTTGACGTGCTTGGTTGGTTACGTCAGTTTGATTAGCGGCATCTGCAGAATACGATTGAGCTTTAGTAGTAAACTCTTTGTATGTGTTTTCAATTTCTTTAGTGTATGTTTCTTCAACAGCCTGAAGTTGCTTTTGTGCAGCGATAACCTCTGGCATTTCACTAATTAGTTTTTGGGTGTCAATGTGTGCAATCTTAGACTGTGCAAAAGTAGCAGTCAATGGTAATGCAAACATTAAGGTAGCTAGTAAAAGTGATTTTAAATTCTTCATTGTTTTAAATTTAATTGAGAATATTTTTAATTTTTGTTTAGTTTTTTAAGTTGTTCTTTGGCTTTGTTAATTTGATTTTTTCTTTTTTCGAGTTGTGCTTTTCGATCTTCAATTCGATCTTGAGCATTTATTTTTCTCAAAACTAGGTCGCTAATATCGTAATTTTTTGCGGAATATAACATAACCAAGTCCGAAGATCTGTCGAAAATGAAATCATATTTTCGTTCTTGAGCTATTTCACGCACAATTCCCAATACACGATCCTGTATTGGCTTCAGAAGTTTTGATTTTTGGAGCATCAAAGCACCTCCTGGTCCGAATTTCTGTGTTTGTAGATTGACAATATCTTTTGCAAAACCATTGATTTCTTGTTCACGGTCCGAAATCAAGTTAGGAGTTAACAATGCTTTCTCTGCATTGAGGGCATCTTCTAGTTTTTTTAATTGTAATTTCTGTAATTCAATTTCCTTTTTCCAGGTTTCAACCTTCTTATTCAGCAGTTGATTTGCAGTTTTGTACTCGTCTACATTTTCTAGAATTACATCCATATCGATATAACCTATGCGAACTCCACGTTGTGCCCAATTCATTTGTGTACACATCAAGGTTAGGAAAAGCAGGAAGGAGCTAAATCGTTTCATTTTAGAATTGTTGTCCAATTATAAAGTGTGTTTCCCATCCGTGAGGACTTGTGTCTTGCGCATTTGCTGCGTCGAATCCATATCCGAAATCGATTCCTAAGAGACCAAAGGCGGGCATGAAGATTCGTATCCCGGCCCCAGCAGAGCGCTTAGAGTTGAACGGGTTGAAATCACTGAAGCTATTGTATCCATTACCAGCTTCTAGAAAACTAAGCGCATAGATAGAGGCACTTGGTTTGAGTGTAATCGGGTATCGAAGTTCCAAAGAAAATTTATTGTATATGGTACAGGCGTAAAAAACTTTTGTCTTTTATTTACATTTGCATCTGATGCAGTAGTATTGAATGTGGATAACTTTGCTAACTGCCTGGTTGCCTTGGAGATTGCCAACCGGATGCGCATCAGCCCGTTCCTTGCAATGCAGCACCTGCATGTGATCCATGGTCGCCCGAGCTGGAGCAGCAGCTTCATC
>ERZ767114.1549-NODE-1549-length-10882-cov-3.249514_pt1 | contig 10882 bp, 7 predicted proteins | sample MGYA00374952_ERZ767114 | MGnify/ENA primary metagenome ERZ767114 (study PRJEB28939, sample SAMN06267156) | marine metagenome | isolation source: Columbia River Estuary | place: USA:Columbia River Estuary, USA | collected 2012-05-05 ...
ATAAACCAAAATACGCCATACAAGAGTATGAAATCTGGCGTTATCTCCCCAAAGAAATATTTCATTGGTATCAAAGAAAAAATAACAATCCTTGAATAATCAGAGATACTTTCGCAGATCTATTAACACTGAACTTTTTCATTAACGATTCTCACGAGCAGTGAATCAATGATACAGAGAACAGACAAATGTCCGCAACGATGTATAAATATAGTCCAGCGACTTCTATCTTTGAAATGGGCTCTGTGGACTGATGCTGATTCTCAGTCAGACATAGACGGAGATGGAATTGGCGAGAATTCTGATACAGATATAGACGGCGATGGTGTAGATAATTCAATTGATTTGTCTCCATATGATTCAAAGGGATCGTTAGATAGTGATGGGGATGGCAACCCAAATTATAATGATTATGATGATGATAATGATGGTTTATTAGATACAGAGGAAGTAGCCTTAGGAACAGATCCTGAGAAGCCAGATACAGATGATGATGGACTGAGTGATTTTGATGAAGTTGAACTAGGGACAGATCCTCTTAACCCAGATACTGACGGTGATGTACTCACTGACGGTGAAGAAGTTGAATATAAATCTAATCCATTAAGCTCTGACACAGACGACGATGGACTTTTGGATGGTCTGGAGATATTAAAAGAAACGGATCCTAATAATCCAGACACCGATGGTGATGGAATTAAGGACGGGGCTGATCAGCTTCCACTTAATGCAGGAGAAAGTAGGGATAATGATGGTGATGGAATCGGAGACCAGCAGGATGAAGACGATGATAATGATGGGGTCTCTGACCAGGATGAGAAAACAATCGGAACCAATCCATTTAACCCTGATAGTGATGAGGATGGTCTGAGTGACGGTCAGGAAGTAAATAGAAGAACAGATCCTCTTAAACCAGACACCGATGGTGATGGAGTTGTTGATAAAGATGATAACTTCCCACTGGATGATAAGGAATCGATAGATACCGATAAAGATGGAATAGGCGATATATCCGATAAGGATGATGACAATGATGATATTGCTGATGAAGAAGAAATAAGTCTTGGAACAGATCCACTAAAAGCAGATACTGATGGAGATGGGTTAAAAGACGGTGATGAGGTTCAAGCCAATACAGATCCTTTAAACCCTGACAGTGACGGCGATGGATCCCCCGACGGAAGTGATGACTTCCCACTGGATCCAAATATTTCTGTTGATTCTGATCGTGATGGCGTTTCTGATCAAAAAGAAAAAGAGATCAGAACCAACCCTGAGAATCCTGATACCGATGGAGATGGATCTACTGATGGAGAGGAATTGGCTCGAGGAACTAATCCAAGAGATGTTGATAGTGACGATGATGGGAAAAATGATAGTGAAGATGATCTTCCATTAGACCCAACTGAAACAGTAGATACTGATTCAGATGGCATAGGAGATAATTCAGATACAGACGATGACGGGGATGGTATTGAGGATGCAATTGAAACAGCTGAGGGTACAGATCCAAAAAGTGCGGATACTGATGCAGATGGAGTTGGAGACTTTGAGGAAAAAGAATTGAATACAGATCCACTTAATCCAGATACCGATGGGGACGGACTAGAGGATGGAGAGGAGCTTGAGATAAAAACTGATCCACTAAATCCAGATACTGATGGAGACGGATCTATAGACGGGGAAGATCAGCTGCCGCTTGACGCTCAGGGAAGCAATGATAATGATAAGGACGGAATAAAGGATGAGGAAGATCCTGATGACGATAATGATGGGCTTTCGGATGAGCAAGAAGCTATACAGAATACAGATCCATTTAATCCAGATACCGATGGAGATGGAGTCTCTGATGGAGAGGAGATCAAATTAAACTCTAATCCTAACAGCATTGATAGTGATGGTGATGGTTTAAGTGACGGAGATGAACTGGCCATGTCAACGGATCCTAACAGTAGTGACTCTGATGGTGATGGAATACCAGACGGACAAGATGCATTCCCCCTTGATCCTTATGAAAACATAGATACCGATGGAGATGGTATAGGAGATGATGATGATCTAGATGATGATAATGATGGACTATCGGACTCAACAGAAATTAAATATGGCACGAACTCCTTAGTAGCTGACTCAGATCAGGATGGTCTTACAGATGGAGCAGAAATTCGTCTAACCACTAATCCTCTTAATAATGATTCAGACGGAGATCAAATCATTGATGGTGAGGACGATTTCCCACTCAATGCTGATGAAGACACTGATACTGATTTTGATGGTATTGGAAATAATACCGACACAGACGATGACAATGATGGAGTATTAGACCTTATAGACAATTTCCCAACAGATGCATCCGAGGTAAACGATATTGATGGAGATGGAGTAGGAAACAATTCAGATATAGATGATGATAATGATGGGGTAGCTGATTTTACAGAATTACAATTTATTGCTCTCTTTCAACCACTAGATATATCCTTTTCAAAAAGCACTACCGCTACCGATACGCTTGAGCAAGACAATCGAGGTGGATTATCCAATCCATTTAGAGGAGTCGGTAAATGGAAAATAAGAAAGAAAATTTCTGGAGGAGCTGATGCACATTTATTCACTGTTAAATCCGGAGAGCCGGGATCTAAACAAGATTATCAAAATGCTTCACAGCGATCTAAGATTAGTAGGAGTCAGGATCCTGAGCAAGAAGAACAGGAAGATGACTCTGAGGGAATATTGGCCTTTATTGATCCGCCTGATCCGGACAACCCACAAGACCATAATAAAGATGGAGTTTATGAGGTAGTAATAGGCTATGTTAATACTGATCTAGGAGATTTAAATGTCCCCATGCCAAGTGTTCCTTTGAATGTAACCTATTCAGATACTGCTAGTTCATCGACAGATAGCACCTCTTTAGACGTTGCTAGTTTAAGGACCAACCAGGTTCCTTTAGAGGAAGTTGATCCAGATATAATACAATCTGATACCGATGCAGACGGAAGGGTGAATTCAATTGATCCAGATGATGATGGAGATGGAATTTTCAGTGAGTTTGAAGCAAGATCATCCTTCGGCTTTTCAGCTAGGGGATCCTCTAGACGAAGATCTGATGATTTTGATGGAGATGGAATAGTAGATTCTCTAGACCCTGATGATGAAAATGATGGTATATTCACTCAGTATGAAAACCCTGATCCAAATGGGAATAAAAGGGCTGAGGATGCGCAAGATACTGATGGGGACGGTCTACCTGATTATATTGACGATGATGATGATGGGGATGGAATTTTAACTGTACAAGAGGGAACAGATCCTAATTTCGACGGAAACCCTGATGACTCAGTAGACTCTGATTTAGATGGAATTTATGATTATATAGATTTTGATGATGATAATGATGGCGTGCCTACTTCAATTGAAATAGGTAATCAGAGTAGTTATCGAGATTCTGATTTTGACGGTATACCCGATTATCTGGATCCAGACGATGATGGGGACGGAATATTAACACATCTAGAGGTAGATCAAGAACCTGAAGATTTTCAGTCAAGATTAGTTGATTTAGATGGGGATGGTATTCCTAATTATCTCGATACAGACGACGACGGAGATGGAAGGCAGTCGATAGACGAAGATCAAAATTTAAATGGAGATCCAAGTGATGACGATGCAGATAATGATGGTTTATTTGACGCATATGATTCTAATGTACTGGATTGTGATCAAGACGGAGTAATTGATCAGCAGGATGCAGAAAACTGTAATCCTTATAATGATACTGATGGTGATGGGTTTACAAATATTGACGAGGTGGGTTGCGATACCAACCCTAATGATCCTGTAAGTATTTGTGAAAACTTCGCTGCAATTGGTTTAACAATAACAGACTTTTTATCACCTAATGGAGATGGTTTCAATGATCAATGGGCCGACGAGTCATTTATTCGTTATCCAGAGAATCAAGTATGGATTTATTCCAGATCTGGCCAGCTAGTTTTAAATCAACGTAATTATCAAAACAACTGGGAAGGGGATTTTAATGGTGAGTCACTCCCTGAAGGAAGCTACTATTATTTAGTTGACTTTAATAATAACGGAAATCCAGACTATCAAGGTTGGTTGTATCTAAGTCGATAGGGCAATGAAACATATTTTCATCCTTATAACACTTTTACCAATTTCTGTAATCTCTCAGCAGGATTCCTATTTGTCACTATTCAGATATAACATGTCATTGGTTAACCCAGCGTTCTCTGGAGCTGAGGGTAAGCACGTGATATCGTTATCTTCAAGGAATCAGTGGAGTGAGACTAAAAGTAGTCCAAAGACCACTGCATTTTCTTACAGTGCTGCTAGTGGGAAAAATGTAGGTCTTGGAATATCTGTTATATCTGACAAAATTTTCATAGAAAACCAAACTACACTTACTGCAGACTTCTCCTATCGTTTAACACTTTCTGGGTCCTCAGCTTTATATTTAGGAATTAAAGCTGGAGGTAATTCCTACAGTTCAGATCCTACACAGTTAGTAGGATACAATAGTAAAATAGACCCTTTAAAAAGCTCTTTGAGTAGTTTTAACCCAAACCTTGGAGTAGGATTTTTGTATCAAATCAGTGATTTTTGGATATCGGGGTCTATGCCTAGATTATTTAACTCAAAACGTGATGGAGAAATGCAAATTCAGTCAAGGGATAGAGTACACACCTATATAGCAGGGGAGTATGTGTTTTCTTTTAATGACAATTTTGCATTGAAACCAAATTTGATGTTTAGAAAAACAAAAGGTATTGGTGCTGTTACTGATGTAGGAATAAAAGGAAGTTATTCAAATCTTTTTGAGGTTGGTTTTTCTTTAAGAACTGGATCTATTTTTTCCTCACAAGCTATTTTAAATATTAACGAAAACCTTAGACTTGGGTATGCTTATGACACCTATGGCAGTGATCAATTATCTGGAATAAGTCTTAAAGCTCATGAGATTTTTATGAGATTTATTTTTGGTACAACCTCAAATACACCAAAGGTAGAAGAGGAAAATTCTGAGTAATTTCTATAACCCAATAAAATATACATTGCGATGGTGTATAAAAAACCCTATTTAATTGGAAGGACTTTTAAATAAGAATTTTTCAGCTTAACGGTTTACGTGTGAACCATCACAATATCCATCTGGATTCTGAGTATGGCCACATCCGCAAGAAGGTCTTGGATTCTTCATAAAAAATTTTAATCAAATATATATACAATTGTTGTATATACAAATAATAATAAACAGTTTTACATATTTTTAACATTTAGAAAAACAATTTCCTAGTGAAATAAACTTAAATTAGTCATTATGAAAAGACCAAACCCTTCACCACTTTCAAGTATGGATAAGTGGGAAGATGATCTGCTAAAAAGGTATCCTGAACCAAAAACGTCTAAAGAAAAGGAGGAGTTTAGAAACTATGTAGATTCTGATCGTGATAGTACAGTAAGAGAATTTTATAAGCTAAATCACGAATATCAAACATATGATTTTGTTCAAGCAAAAGAAAAAGATTTTCTTGCTTTTAACAAACGTGAGATGTCCATTTGGGAGGCCTTGGATTACCTCAATACCTTAGTAGACGATAGTGATCCAGACATTGAGTTGGATCAATTGCAACACCTTTTGCAAACCTCCGAGGCCATTCGTCAAGACGGGCATCCCGATTGGTTTGTTCTCACTGGACTGCTACATGATCTGGGGAAAGTATTGTGTCTTTTTGGAGAGCCTCAGTGGGCCGTTGTGGGCGACACCTTCCCCGTAGGTTGTCGTTTTTCAGAAAAGATAGTCCATCCTGAATTCTTCAGTTCCAATTCAGATTATAATGACGAAAGGTTCAGTACACTATTGGGAGTATATACCCAAAACTGTGGATTAAATCAAGTTAAAATGAGTTGGGGTCACGATGAATATCTCTATCAAATCGTTAAAGATTACCTACCCAAACCTGCCCTCTATATGATTCGTTATCATTCTTTTTACGCACAGCACCGTGAGAATGCCTATGACCACCTGATGAATGATCAAGACAGAGAATACTTTAAATGGGTTAATCTTTTCAACCCCTATGATTTGTATTCTAAGGCACCTGTCCCGCCAGATGTCAAAGCCTTAAAACCTTATTATGAGGATTTAATTGCCAAATATCTTCCAGAAAAATTATTATTTTAGGACAATAAACAGGCAGAAACGTTTCATAAGGAATGATCAATTTTGGTATAGTAGGCTTGGGAAGGATTGGTAAAATACACCTGTCCAATGTCCAACGTTATTGCCCCGAAGCTCAAGTATTAGCCGCCAGTCCCGTAAAGCCTAAACACCAAGCTTTCCTGAAAGAAAATGGAGTAGCGTTTCATTTTGAAACCTATGAAGAAATGGTGCAGGACGCTAGTATTGACGCGGTTATTATTGCATCACCCACTGCTTTTCACTATAATCACATCTTACTTGCCGCTCAAGCGGGAAAACATATATTTTGTGAAAAGCCCATTGACCTGGCTTATGAAAAGGTAAAAAACGTAACGGCAACTGTAGCGGCAGCAGGCATACATTTTATGGTTGGATTCAACCGAAGATTTGATCCACACATCCAGAAGCTCAAAGCTGCAATAGATCTAGGCAAAGCAGGAAGCCCTAGGATTGTAAAAATTACTAGTCGTGATCCTGCACCCCCGCCTTTGGAATTTATTAAACACTCTGGAGGACTCTTTCTCGATATGGCCATTCATGATTTCGATATGGCCCGGTACTTGATCGGTGATGAAGTTGTGCAAGTGAGCTCCACAGGAAATATATTTGGAGATTTACCCTTGGCCCAATATGATGACATCGACACCGCAGTGACCACATTGATCTTCAAAAAAGGCTGTATGGTGCAGATTGACAATAGCCGATATAGTTCCTATGGATACGATCAGCGTCTTGAGGTTTTTGGTGAAAATGGTATGGTCGCTACCCAAAACATATTAGAAAATGCCCTCCAGATTTCCGATTCATCGGGTCATCTTACCGCCCGATCCAAGCTTTTTTTTATTGAGCGATACGCTGATTCTTATCGCAACATAATGATGGATTTTGTTACCACCCTAAATAACAAACAAGCCCCTAGCATTTCTGCCGAAGATGGTCTTGCTGCATTGGCTATTGCCATGGCAGCCAAAAAATCTGTAAAGGAAAATCGCCCCATCTCTATTTTTTAATCTGTTTATAAAAAAGCGAATGCAATTATTTTTAACATTTCTGGCCTACACTTTTTTTGTAGCAGGCTACTCTTGGTACAAACTCCGAAAAGAAACCCTTAGCTCACAAGAGGGCTATTTCCTTGGGGGTAGAAGCCTGAACGGAGTCGTTATTGCTGGGTCCATGTTATTGACCAATATCTCTACAGAGCACTTGATCGGGATGAATGGTTCTTCCTACAAAAACGGTTTTATCATCATTGCTTGGGAGGTAACCTCTGCCTTGGCACTCATTTTAACTGCTGTATATTTTGTTCCCAAATACCTTAAAATGGGACTGACGACTATCCCACAATTTCTCGAAAATCGCTTCGACGGATTCACCCGTTCCTTGGTGGCTTTCTTCTTGATGATTTCATTTATTGTTACCCTTTTGCCAATAGTATTATACACAGGGGCAATTAATTTGGAAAGTATTTTCAATGTCTCCGAATTACTCGATGTGTCCCAAGACCAAGGGATGAGCATCACCATTTGGGCCATTGGTTTGATTGGTTCCTTTTACGCCATTTTTGGGGGACTCAAAGCCGTGGCGGTATCCGACACCCTTAATGGATATGGTCTTTTGATCGGGGGGTTGGCCATTCCTTTTTTGGCATTGCTCAGTATCGGAGACGGCAGCCCCATGGAAGGACTCAGCAAGGTTTACCAAAACGCACCGGAAAAATTCAATGTTATCGGCGCCAAAGACTCCGTAATGCCTTTTGAAGTTCTTTTCACTGGCCTTATCATCAATCAAATCTACTTTTGGTGCATGAACCAAATGATAATACAACGTGCCCTAGGGGCTAAAAACCTCAAAGAAGCGCAAAAGGGACTTTTACTCACAGGACTGCTCAAGATATTGGTTCCTTTGATCATCATCCTACCCGGAGTTATTGGCTTTTATTATTATGGTGATCTCTTCTATGACCGTCAAGATATGATCTACCCTGAGCTCATCAAGAGAGTATTACCTGTTGGCTTTGTGGGCATCTTTGCTGCTGTAGTAATGGGAGCTGTTTTAAGCACTTTCAACAGTGTTTTGAACAGTGCCGCCACCATTTTCAGTATTGATATTTTCAAACGTCATATCGACCCTAAGGTCAGTGACGTCCGATTGGTTAAAATCGGAAAAACCACCTCTGCTGTTTTGGCTCTATTTGCCATCACCGTAGCGCCAGTAGTAGCCAACGCCCCCGATGGGTTGTATCAGCTGCTCCAACAACTTAACGGTATTTTCTTTATTCCTATTGCTTCGATTATGTTGGCAGGATTTTTCCTACCCAAGATTTCCGCCATGGCAGCTAAAGCAGCCTTATGGGTTGGCTTGGCTTTTTACATTGGTTGTACCTTTATCTTTCACGTCGATCTGCACTTTGTTCACATTTGGGGTATTGAATTTGTCCTTAACATGACCGTAATGGGGGTGATCTCTTATTATATTCCAAAGGAAAAACCGTTTGAAATTAAAGATCTACAAATCGTAGAAATGAAGGGATGGAGATACACCAATAGCTTTTCGGCTTTTTTGGTTGTGGCCACCCTTTCAATATACTTCATTTTGGGAAACTTTAGCAACTACTGATTAATTAACTATCTTTTTAATGGAATGTCATCGCTAAATCATGAACTGCAGTACTAAGAAAAACCAATATTATACGGAAGACGAAGCCACCGAAGCTTTGATTAGATCCCATATCCGCTTTAATAAACCTGCACTGAGCTTCTACCTCTGCAGTGAGTGTGCACAATTTCACCTTACCTCCCATGGAGAAAAACACCCAGTGCTTCATCAAACCGAAGTGGTAGAACGCATCAAAAAAGAACAACAATATCAAGATTGGTCTAATCGGTTGAGAAGAAAGTAAAAGCTAACAGTTTTGTCAATCCTTGGAAGGAGTGTTTTGATCTTTTATTTTTTGGAAGTAATTATCCAAATGATTTTCCCAATGCATACGGTAGTCATAGCCCGTTGCAAACTCTTGATCACACTGGCTGCATTTGATAATTTTCTTTCCCATAATTGACTTCACTAAATTAATAAAACTTGTTTTACCTGAAACAATAGGTTAAAATTCGCCAAAATCAATATTTAATAATAAAACAAAAACATCCAAAAAACATCCAAAAAAGGTCAAAAACTACATTAAAATGCTCAAAAAAGGTCAAATTCGAGCAAAAAAAGGTTTTTTCCTAAAAAAATATCTTTTTTAAAATTCACTAATACTGCTCCTTGCAACTTGGATTTCCCTACTCTCCATTTATATTTTTTACCTTTAAGCAAGTAGAAGACACATCCAATGATCAAAGCCTTTTTATTTGACTTAGACGGGGTATTTTATGTAGACAATAAGCTGCTCCCTGGGGCAAATGAAACCTTGGAATGGTTGCAATCACAAAACTTTCCTTATCGTTTTATCACTAATAATACAACCTTGCCCAGAAAAAAATTGATGGAAAAACTCAGGCGTTTGGGGCTTCGGGTAAAAGAAAATGAATTGGTCAGTGCTAACTATGCAGGGGTATTATACCTTAAAAAGGAAGGTTTTAATCACTGTCGCTTGGTCTTGAGAGAAGAGGCGCAAGCCGATTATCACGAATTTAACACCACCACTAGTTCGCCCGAGGTTATTGTTATAGGCGACATAGGTACCACATGGAACTATCCGTTACTGAACGGGCTCATGAACCAAGTTTTGGAGGGAGCAAAGCTATTGGCATTGCACAAAGGACGGTATTTTCATACAGAAAATGGTCTTACCCTAGATAGCGGTGCTTTTGTGGCTGCACTGGAACACGCCACCGAAACCAAAGCTTTGGTGGTCGGAAAACCCGAATCCACCTTTTTCGAATTGGCCACACAAGAGTTGGATTGCCAAGCTCATGAAATTGCCATGGTAGGCGATGATTTGATCAATGATATAGGAGGCGCTCAAAAAATGGGGTACACTACCTTTCTGGTAAAAACAGGAAAATATAGGGACAGTCTTTTTCAAAAATCAGAAATTCGACCCGATATCCTCATAGATGCTATATTTAACCTAAAAGAATATATCAACTAAGTATTTATATTTAATACATTAAGTATATGAAAAACAATATATTAACAATATTATTAGTTATTTTATTTTTGGCTTGTCAGTCACCGGAAGTCTTTAATCCTGTATTGGTAAAGCAAGCATCAGAAAATGGGGAAAAGGCCCACGAAAGTTTCCAAAGAAGCTTGGATTTTACCCATGCTTGGCTCCAAAAAGCCGATCCTGAAAGTAGACTGATACCCTCCAATTTAAATGCTAGGGTTGACCTCTGGGATCCAGCAAATGCCGCTGCGGACAATTACCCATTTATGGTTCTAACTGCCTATTTACTCGACGATTCTCTTCTCAACGGGCCGCTTTTAGACATTTTAAATCAAGAAAGAAAATTGACCTCCCGCCTAGGGGTTTTACCTGATGTTTATTCCTTTACCAAACAGGATTTTAAGGAAACCCCTGTCAATAAAGGACAGGTAATTTTTGGCGCCTCCGAATACCTCAAAGATGGATTGATCCCCCTTAACGAATTGATGGGGGCTTCCCCTTGGCAGGACCGTATGATGGAAATTTTGGATGCCCTATACGACCATACAGAA
>ERZ767114.1550-NODE-1550-length-10877-cov-4.067870_pt1 | contig 10877 bp, 8 predicted proteins | sample MGYA00374952_ERZ767114 | MGnify/ENA primary metagenome ERZ767114 (study PRJEB28939, sample SAMN06267156) | marine metagenome | isolation source: Columbia River Estuary | place: USA:Columbia River Estuary, USA | collected 2012-05-05 ...
CTAGGCCTATGGGTCGACTGAGCGAAGCGGGGCTCGATCAGCCTACACAAGACGCTTTGGCATTTGCCAATGCGCTTCGATTTTTAGGCAACGGAGCTGGCCTTCATGCGGCCTAATCACCGCTTAAATGCCGCCTGAAAACAACTGCATCAATAGGACAAGCAATGAAATCTCCTTGGATCTCCAGCCTTCGAAGCATGTCGCTCACAGTACCTGATTTGGCTGCGGCTGAAACTTTTTACACTCAGACTTGGGGCTTGATCGTGGCCGACAGAAGTTGGGGCACGATTTATTTTAGGGGCAGTGGCAACGACCATCATTTGCTGGCGCTGCACGAGGCCGCTGGCACGCCTCAGTTGCGCTTGGTCACTTTGCGCGCTCGCAGTGCAGCTGCCTTAGACCTCGTTGCGCAAGCCGCCGTGCTTGCTGGCGGTACGGTGGAGCGCAGAGGTGCAGCTTCAGATCCTGCCGGCGGAACTGTCGTTGTCATTCGCGATCCAGATGGTCGCCGAATTGAAGTTGTGCATGGCGATGCCCAGCGAGCCAACGACGCACCCGTTCCGAAAGACCAGCCCATTCGTTTGGCGCATGCTGTGCTTAACAGCCATGCCGTAGAAGCTTCGCGTGTCTTTTTTGAAAAGGCATTGGGCTTTGTGTTGGCCGATCGCACGCGCATCATGGCCTTTATGAATTGCGACAACGACCACCACACCATTGCCTTGGGCGATACCGACAACGATGCACTGAATCATGTTGCTTTTCTCATGCCCACACTCGACGCTGTGATGCGAGGCGGTGGGCGTCTGAAAGATTTAGGCTTACCACCCCAGTGGGGTCCCGGAAGACATGGCCCCGGAGACAATGCATTCAATTACTTCGTTGACCCGTTTGGCATCGTCATTGAATACACTGCAGAAATTGAACAAATTGATGAGACGTACCAAGCTGGTCGTCCGGAAGATTGGACTTGGCCAGCGGGCCGAATTGACCAGTGGGGTATTGGTCAAATGCCGACTGATCACTTGAAGCAAGCACAGCGCCGAGTCTTTTTCATGCCCCAACTAGATTGATCCATTGCGAAGTTAATTACACGGAGATAAATGATGTACTTGTCTAGACGAACACTCATTGCAGCAGGCCTTAGCTTGTTTGATTTCGCAACTTCACAGGCCGCTACTTTTCCATTGCGGTCTGCAGGAAATTGGCCACAAAAACCCGTCAAGTTCATCATTCCCAATGCACCGGGCAGTTCAGTCGATACCATTGGCCGTTTGCTCATGATTGAAATGGCCAAGTCGCTTCAGCAAGCAGCTGTAGCAGATAACAAGGCAGGCGCAGCTGGGGCCTTGGGTGCTGAAACCGCTCGCATTTCATCCCCAGATGGCTATACCCTGCTTATTGGTTCCACCACAGCTATTTCCACAGCGCCCTTGTTGCAAAAGGCAGTGCGCTACGACCCCTTGGCCGACTTCGAGTTGATTAGCTTGGTGGCACTGTTGCCCAACGTGTTGGTTTGCAATCCGTCGCTGCCCGTCAAAACTACCAGGGATCTGATTGCATATGCCAAAAGCAAAGGCGACAAAAGCAACATGGCGTCAGCGGGTGTAGGCTCAGCAAGTCATTTGGCTGGCTTGGCGTTTCAGTCAGCCGCAGGATTCACTTCATTGCACGTCCCCTACAAAGGCGGTAGTCAAGGCGTGGCATCTGTGGTGTCAGGAGAAACCGACTGGGTGCTGACACCTGCGCCGGCTGCCATGTCGCTCGTGGCCGGCGATCGACTCCGTTTGTTGGGGCACAGCTTGCCAACGGGTGCTGCTGGTGTGGGCGATGCACCCTCACTGGCCACCATAGTGCCTGGTTTTGAATTTGCAGGGTGGATTGGTTTGCTTGCTCCCAAGGGCTTGCCATCGGCCATTTCTACGGCTTTGGCCGAGACAGTGCAAAAAGCCTTGCAAACGCGAGAGGTCATTCAAGCATTTGAAACCAATGGCGCAGTACCTTCCTCATCAACATCCGCAGAGTTTCGCCGATTCTTAGAGCGCGACATTGCCACCAATAAAAAAGCCATTGCCATGGCTGGCATTCAAGCTGAATAAAATGGCTTCTCATTCGGTAAGTCAAGTCGATGTGGCCATTGTGGGCTGTGGCCCTGCGGGTGTTGTTTTGGCCGCTTTGCTTGGGCAAGCAGGTCTTCGCGTGCACATTTGCGATCGACTGCCGGGTGTTTATGAAATTCCCCGCGCTATTTCACTTGACCATGAAATTTTGCGTGTGTTTCAACAGATCGGTGTGATTGATCAGGTCATGCCATACACCGAGCCTTTTACCAACTCAGAATTTTTGGGTGTCGATGGACAATTGATCCGTCGCATGACCATGGTGCAAGCACCGTATCCACAAAGCTACACACCTTCGGTGGTATTCTCTCAACCACCCGTTGAGCGAATTTTGCGTCAACATGTTTCTGGCCTTCCTAACGTGAGCATGGCCATGGGATTGGCCATGACCCAATTTTCGCAAGACGCGCACGGCGTGACTTTGAACTACGAGGATGAAAGCCAAGTGCATGCAAAGTATGCCGTGGCATGTGATGGAGGCGCCAGTGCCGTGCGAGAAACTTTGGGCATTGACTTTGAAGATTTAGATTTCGATGAACCTTGGTTGGTGGTGGACGTGCTCGTGAACGAAAAGGGGCTGGCCAAGTTGCCCAAAACCAGCGTTCAATACTGCGAGCCCGAACGGCCCTGTACCTTGGTCATTGGTCCGCAAAATCACCGTCGTTGGGAGATCAGCCTGAAGCCCGAAGAAGATCCTGCACAGGCTGCAACACCCGAGGCCACGTGGAATTTCTTAAGCCGCTGGTTGACGCCAGAAGATGGTGAACTGTGGCGCCAGAGCAGCTACCGCTTTCATGCCTTGGTGGCAGAGCGTTGGCGCGAAGGTCGCGTATTTTTAGCCGGTGATGCAGCGCACATGCAGCCCCCCTTTTTGGGTCAGGGCATGTGTCAAGGTGTACGCGATGCAGCCAATTTGGCCTGGAAACTCACATCTGTTTTGAAAGGCAAAGTGAAAAGCCTTTCTGCAGAAAAACTACTAGACAGTTATGGCGAAGAACGCAAAGCCCATGTGCTTGAACTCACCTCGCGAATCAAAGCTGTAGGCGCTGTGGTTTGTGAACGCGATGTTGAAAAAGCGCGTACTCGAGATTTCAAACTGCTCAGCGACTGTGGCGGTATTGTGAAAGATACGCCTAGACAAGATGTCTTGCCTGCATTGACCACTGGTTTGATTTTTCCAAGTCCAGGTGCTGGCACCTTGTTTCCGCAACCGCGCATGCAAGCAGGCCAGCTGATGGATCATTTGCATGGGTACCAGTGGCGCTGGGTGACGGATGGCACTTTCAAAGTCATCGTGCCGCAAGGTGTTAACACTGTTGATTTGACTGTTGAACCAGAAGCTGAAGGCGTTGTAGCCCTTTGGATGCAACGCCATGGCGTGAATGCAGCGTTGGTGCGGCCTGATCATTATGTTTTTGCAAGCGCATCCAATGAGTCTGATGCCCAAAAATTATTTGCAAATTGGCAAGCCCACTTAGAATAAATTTACAAGGAGACAAGCGCATGAAAAGACGTCAATTTACCCAGGCCACTTTGTGGGTGGCCGCAGGTTCGTATGCAGGTTCTTTTGTTTCTAGCGCCAACGCGCAAAGCTGGCCCGACAAAACCGTTAAATGGACCTTGTCGCAACCACCAGGCTCTGGCCCAGACAATGTGGCGCGCATCTTGTCGGATCGTTTGGCCAAACTCTGGGGCCAAGCTGTGGTGATTGACAACAAACCGGGTGGTCAAAATACCATTGGTGCACTGGCTGCAGCAAGGTCTGCGCCCGATGGCAGTAACTTTTACTTTGCCACCACAGCGGCTTTGGTTACCAATCCACTGCTCTTTAAAAGCTTGCCTTACGACACAGCCAAAGACTTTGTGCCAGTGGCTTTTATTGCCCGCAGTCCCTTTGCCTTGCTGGTTAAAGCTGACGCCAACATTGCAAGTCTCGATGATTTAATAGCCAAGTCCAAAGCGTCAGCCGGAAAGTTGAGCTTAGGCAACGAAGGCCCGCGTACCTTCAGCGGCATGATTGCGCGTTTGTTCAACGCGCGTGCTGGCGCTGGAGCCAACTTGGTGGCGTATGCCAACGTGGGTCAGGGCACCACCGATCTCATGGGCGGCCACGTGGACGCCATGGTGGCCGACCTGGCCAGCACCGCACCCTTGATCCGCCAGGGCAAGTTGCGAGTATTGGCCACGACTTCTGCCAAGCGTATACCAGGTTGGGAAAACGTCCCCGCATTGTCTGAGAAACTGCCCGGTTTCGATATGGTGGGATGGTTTGCTGTGGTGGCACCGACAGGGACATCAGCTGCGGCCATTGAGCGCAGCAATCGCGACATCAACGCCCTGTTAGCCGACAAAGAAGTGGCCGATCGCATTGCCACCATTGGCCCCTTGGTTGACAGCAGCATGAATGTGGAAGCGGTAGGTGCTTTTCTGCGCAGCGAATCAATTCGTTGGCAATCCATCACCAAAGAAATTGGTGTTCTACCCGAGTGATACTGAGGCTTTAAATAAATTCTAAAATATCGCCCATGGAAATCAAGGTCAACTTTCTCGACAAACTTCGTGTGGAAGCCAAGTTCGATGACTTCACGGTGGTGGCTGACCAGCCTATCCGATACAAAGGCGATGGTTCAGCCCCAGGTCCGTTCGATTACTTTTTAGCTTCGTCGGCTTTGTGTGCGGCTTACTTTGTGAAGTTGTATTGCCTCACGCGCAATATCTCGACAGAAAATATTCGCCTCTCTCAAAACAACATTGTGGATCCGGAGAACCGTTACCAACAGATTTTTAAAATCCAAGTTGAATTGCCATCTGAAATTTCAGAAGTCGACAGACGCGGCATTTTGAATTCGATTGAGCGTTGTACTGTTAAAAAAGTGGTGCAAGCTGGCCCCGAATTTGTCATTGAAGAAGTGGCCAATTTGGACGCAGATGCACAGTCCTTGCTCAGCCTAAAACCTACTGCTGAAAGTAGTACCTTTATCCTTGGTAAAGACTTGCCCTTGGAGCAAACCATAGCCAACATGTCGGGCATCTTGGCCAACTTAGGCATCAAGATTGAAATTGCCTCGTGGCGCAACATCATTCCCAACGTATGGTCTTTGCATATTCGCGATGCGCATTCGCCCATGTGTTTTACCAACGGCAAAGGCGCTACCAAAGAAAGCGCGCTGGCCTCGGCATTGGGCGAATACATCGAGCGTCTCAACAACAATCATTTCTATGCTGGCGCCTATTGGGGCGAAGACCTGGCCAACGCTGAGTTTGTGCACTACCCCAACGAACGATGGTTCAAACCTGGAAAGAAAGATGCGCTGCCCAAAGAAATTTTGGATTCGTACTGCCTCAAAATTTACAACCGCGATGGTGAGTTAAAGAGCGCGCACTTGATTGATACCAATTCGGGAAATGTGGCGCGTGGCATTTGTTCATTGCCGTTTGTGCGTCAGTCCGACAAACAAGTGGTGTACTTCCCGTCCAACTTGGTAGAGAACTTGTTTGTGAGCAACGGCATGAGTGCAGGCAACACCTTGGCCGAAGCGCAGGTGCAATGCTTGTCAGAAATTTTTGAACGTGCTGTGAAACGAGAAATTCTGGAAGGCGAAATCTGCTTGCCCGACGTGCCCGCTGAAGTGTTGGCCAAATACCCTAGCATCATGGCTGGCATTCAAGGCCTTGAAGCTCAAGGCTTTCCAGTGTTGGTCAAAGACGCTTCATTGGGCGGTACCTACCCCGTCATGTGCGTCACCTTAATGAACCCCCGCACTGGCGGCGTGTTTGCTTCCTTTGGCGCGCACCCCAGTTTAGAAGTGGCACTTGAGCGCAGCCTGACTGAATTGCTGCAAGGCCGCAGCTTTGAAGGCTTGAACGATTTGCCGCCACCCACCTTTGAAAGCAACGCCGTGACAGAGCCCTACAACTTTGTAGAGCACTTTATCGACTCCAGCGGCATTGTGTCTTGGCGTTTCTTCAGTGCCAAAGCAGATTATGAATTTGTGGAATGGGACTTTGCAGGCAAAGGAAACACGGCCAATGCCGACGAAGCCGTTATATTGTTTGGTATTTTGAAAGACTTGGGCAAAGAGGTTTACACCACAGTGCACGATCAATTGGGCGCCATGGCATGCCGAATTTTGGTGCCAGGCTATTCTGAAATTTATCCCTTAGAAGATCTGATTTGGGACAACACCAACAAATCCTTGTTGTTTCGAGAAGATATTCTGAACTTGCATCGATTAAACGATAAGCAATTGACCGCATTGCTAGACCGTTTGGAAAACAACGAGCTAGACGAATATGCCGACATTGCAACGCTCATTGGCATTGAGTTTGATGAGAACACCGAATGGGGCCAACTGACAGTGCTGGAGCTGAAACTGCTGATTCATCTGGCGTTAAAGCAATTGGAAGCCGCACAAGATTTGGTAGGTGCCTTTTTGCAATACAACGACAACACCGTTGAGCGCAAACTGTTTTACCAAGCATTGAAAGTGGTGCTTGAAGTTGCCTTAAACCCAGAACTCGAGATTGAAAACTACGAACACAACTTCCGTCGCATGTTTGGCAACGCTCAAATGGATGCCGTGTTGGGCTCGGTAAATGGCAGTTTACGTTTCTTTGGTTTAACACCTACAAGCATGAAGTTGGAAGGTTTGGACAGACACCACCGCTTGATTGACAGCTACAAGAAACTGCATACGGCCAGAGGAAAGAGTCTGTCTTGAATCGAGTTACCTAAATGAGCTACAGCCTGGTCTGGTTCAAACGTGACTTGCGTTGGCAAGATCATGAGGCGCTCGCCCATGCTGCCAGGCAAGGCCCCGTGCGCTGTATTTACGTTGTGGAACCCGAGTTGTGGTTGCAACCCGATGCGGCTCTTCAGCACTTTGAGTTTGTACGCGAGTCCTTGCAAGATCTGGATGCGCATTTAAGAACGCTGGGTGGTTGCATTGAGATTCACACAGGCGAATTACCCGAGGTACTGACAAAAATCTGGCACGATGCGCCGTTCTCTGGGCTTTATGCTCATGAGGAAACAGGCAATGCATTCACCTACGCACGCGATCTCAAGGTGGGTGAATGGTGTCAAGCGCACAGCGTTCATTGGCAAGAGTTTGCACAATTTGGTGTGGTGCGCAGGTTAAAAAACCGCAACCTATGGCAAGCTGCATGGGAGCGGCACATGGCATCGCCCCAGCAAAATCCGAATTCTTTGACGTTTTGGCAGTCGCCATCTGCAGCACCCTTTGTGATGTCTGCGCCATCTCATTTGCTGCACAACCCGCCTCTCAGACAGCGCGGCGGTCGTACCCTTGCGTTGACCACGCTGCATAGTTTTTTAAACGCCCGAAGCATTGGTTATCGCGGTGGTATTTCTTCACCTTTGTCTGCGCCCGATGCCTGCTCACGCCTTTCTGCTTACCTTGCGTTTGGGTGCATCAGCATGCGAGAGGTCGTGCAAAGTACACGCGCGCACATGGCCAGCTTACCGCCACAGGCCAGTCGTCATCGTGCGGGTTTAAGTGGCTTCTTGAGTCGCTTGTATTGGCACTGCCACTTCATACAAAAGCTTGAAAGTGAACCTGCCATCGAGTGGCGGAATATGCACCGCGGCTATGATGACTTGCGCGAACAAGACTTCAATTCCGAATACTTTGAGGCTTTGAAAAATGCACGTACAGGTTGGCCTATGGTGGATGCTTGCGTCGTCATGCTTCGAGAAACAGGTTGGCTCAATTTTCGGATGCGGTCCATGTTGGTTTCGGTGGCGGCTTATCCACTGTGGCTGCATTGGCGTCCTGTGGGCGAATGGCTTGCCACGCAATTTTTAGACTACGAACCTGGCATTCACTGGAGCCAACTTCAAATGCAATCGGGCACCACGGGTATCAATACCACGCGCGTTTACAACCCAATTAAACAAGCACAAGATCACGATCCGCATGGCGTTTTTGTTCGGCGCTGGTTGCCCTACATGCGAGATGTTTCAGACACCTGGTTGTTTGAGCCCTCGCTGATGCCGCCGCACTTGCAAACTCACGCATCTACTTCCCTTCAAATTCCCAAGCCATTGGTTGATCTGGCGATGGCCACACGTGCGTCCAAACAGTTGCTACATGCCAGACGTCAAAATGCAGAGGTGAAGGCTGGCAAACAAGCCGTGGTCGAGAAGCATGCTTCGCGTCAAACATTTCGAAAGCGTTCGGCGTCTTTGAATCAAAATGCAAGCGCATCACAGCAACTTGGATTTGATTTTTAGCATTTCGCTGTGCTTGATTAGTTTCAAGTCGAGGCCAACCATGACGACGGAATTCACGTTTTAAAAGCCGCCAAGAAGTTAATCTTAGCGGCTTTTAAATTTGCATCTGGTGGAGCTGGCGGGAATTGAACCCGCGTCCACAAGCCATTTTCGTACAGTTCTACATGTGTAGTCGTCTGATTTAAGTCTCGTCAAATACATCGCGCAGCGACACGCTATGAACCCAACCAGCATCCTATTTTCTCGCGTCACATCAAGGTGCCCGATGTGACGCCAGCCCATATGTTTTACCTTGCAGCCTGGAAGTTTTAGGTTTTAACGCCTAAAGCCCCCTTGCCCAGCCTATCGGCCAACTGTTGCAAGGCTCACCGGATTAAGCGGCGAGTGCGAAACGTTCGTCGTTTGCAGTTAGTTTTTTTTCTGCTGTTTTACGAGGATCAGAACCTCGACATGCCCTGCCACGCGTCCGAACCCATGTCGAAACCAGTGCAGCCCCAAGCTTCGTATTTTAGGCCTGTTCTGCAAATTGCAAGCGGCAATTCGCAAGCAATGGTTGCTTATTTGCAAATGCCCAGAGAAATAGCCCTTAGCTCAGGCCTTCAACCCGGCCATAACGCACCATGGTGCTGCCCACCGTGAAGCGTTTGCTGCGCGTGGGCATGATCAACACCGCATTGTCATAGGGCGTGCACACGGCGTGGCCCGCATCTTCAGCCAAGGCTGTGCCTGACTTCTCAATCACTTCCAAACCGTTGTAAACAGCTAGCCATTCAAAGTCGAGTGACCGTGCCGCATAACCCTCTGTCACTTGCACCACTTTTTGATCAACGGGTGGCAAGCTGCAACGCGAGTCTGCCCATTCGGCAGAAGTCACACCCGTGACTTTCAAGAACTTCAAGGTGGTTTCGCGGGCAATTTGCTCGCAAGCTTTTTCCCAGTGCTGGCCGGCTTCTAGCAAGATGGCGGTGTTGTGTTTGCTTGGATCGCCAAAGGCGGCACGTTCAATCATGCGCAGGCCATTGACGTGACCTGTGTCCATCATGAGCCATTCGGGTAGGCCAATTTTGGCGGCCAACTGAATGGATTTTTGGCCCCCTTTGGGACGAACACCGCACACCATGAGAGGCGCACTGGGTGCGCTCATGGAGTGCAAATCGAGCAGGTAGTCGGCGGTGTCAATGTAGTCAACCAACTCGCGCGCACGGCGCAATTCCACGCTGTCACGTGGGCCCTTCAAAACTTCATCGGACCATACGCGATTGAAGTCTTCTTCTACATACCGGTTGCCATCGGGGGTGGCGGGATCCCACATGTGATAGGCGGCCACGTTGGCAAAGATAAAGGACACCACACCGCAGATGGGCTGGAAGTTTTGCTTGAACAAATAGTCAAGCGTGATGGCGCCGCTCAGTTCATTGCCATGCGTTAAGGCTTGCACAATGACATGCGGGCCTGGCTTTCCTGAATCCATCCGAGTGACATAGTCAATGCCCACATTGCTGGCGCGGTAAGCGCTGATGTCAGGGGCCGTTAACTCGACTTGAAAAGGGGACGCCGTTATTTGTGCAGAGGTGGTCATATTTTGTGTGTAGAAAAGTCGGCAAGCAAGGCGGTGAGCGCTATGAGATCTTGATTTAATTTCTCGTAGCCTGGCCCTTTGCCTCGGCCAGAATCATCGGTGTACAAGCGCTTGTTCAACTCGATTTGCAGGCTGTGTTTGCCTTGCGAAGGGTTAGAAAATGCTCGCACCAATTCAACACCTTTGAAGGGGTCGTTGATTTTGACTTCGTAGCCACATTGCTGCATGAAATCTTTCACCAAGTGTGTGAACTCGGCCGAGCAGGTGGTGCCATCGCGGTCGCCTAAAACCACATCGGCACGCGCAATGCCAGCGCCGCCTTCACCCATCTTGCCGCTGACAGCATTCATTGAGTGGCAGTTGATGTGGTAGCACACGCCAAATTGTTGGTGATGCTCGTTGATTAAGTTTTGCAACTGTGCTTGATAGGGAAGGGCATAGCGCTGAATGCGTTGGTGCACTTCGTCTACAGACAGTTTGCGGTTGTAAATAGGGCGTCCATCGTCTAAGGTGCGCCAGATGAGAGACTTGCCAATTTGGGCTTTGCCACTTGGCTCATAAGCGTGAGGCCACTCGCCTTCAATCATGGCCAGGTCGACATCGCCCACGTGTCTGTTGGGGTCGATGTAGGTGCGGGCAAACTCAGCCAAAAGCAAATGCGCGCCATGCTCTGGGGCATGGGCCCACAAGGCATCGATGAAGACATCTTCACCATCGCGCAGGTCGTCTAAGGGCAAAGCGGCATTGAAGTCATTGGGGAAAACAGGACTCGAATGCGGTGAGTCCATGACCAAGGGCACTGCCTGCTTGGGTTTGAGGAGGGTATAAGCCTCGGTTGTTTGTTTGTTCATAAATTATTTTTTGGTCTCGGCCTTGGCTTCGCCCTTGCCGTCACCTTTTCCGTCGCCCTTGCCATCTCCCTTTG
>ERZ767114.1552-NODE-1552-length-10865-cov-3.018354_pt1 | contig 10865 bp, 7 predicted proteins | sample MGYA00374952_ERZ767114 | MGnify/ENA primary metagenome ERZ767114 (study PRJEB28939, sample SAMN06267156) | marine metagenome | isolation source: Columbia River Estuary | place: USA:Columbia River Estuary, USA | collected 2012-05-05 ...
CAAGTCCTATCTGAATTAATTTCTTACCAAAACCATATCCTCGAAATTTTTTATCAACAGCTAGAGGTCCTAATAATAAACAATCTATTTTTTTAATAAGAACTCTATAGAAGTTTATTGTTCCAATTACTTTAGATGGATCTTCTTCAAAACATGATATAAGTGATAGTTCTTCAATAGGAGATGATTTCCTATACATATAAACTGTTCTATTTAACCTAGATGGACCAAAACAAGCATCTAATATACTTAATTTTTGTGAATAATCAGAATTGATTTCATTTCTTATTTTAATATTAGTCATTACACAAATTATCTTTTAAGACTTATCACAAAAAATACTATTTATATGTAACTATAATTAAATCAATAAAAAAAGATTGAATTATTTAGGTAGTTCAGATTTTCCCATAAGATATTCATCTATTGAATAAGCACATTGTCTGCCTTCTTTAATTGCCCATACAACTAAGGATTGACCACGTCTTGAATCACCTGCAGCAAAAAACTTATCTATAGATGTTTTATATTTAACTTCGTCAGCCTCTAGATTCCCTGAGGAGGTTAATTTAACGCCTAGCTCTTTAATCAAACCTTCATGAATTGGATGAACAAAACCCATGGCTAACAAAACAAGATCTGCTTCAAATGAAAATTCTGAACCCATAATCTCAGACATTGTCATTTTCCCGTCATCATCTTTAGACCATTCTACATTTACACAGTTTAGCTTAGTTACTTTGCCATCATTACCATCAAAAGATTTAGTTAAAACCGACCAATTTCTTTCACATCCTTCTTGATGAGATGTTGAAGTTCTTAATTTCATTGGCCAATTTGGCCATGTCAAAGCTTTATTTTCCTTCTCAGGAGGCTGATCAAGTAATTCTAATTGTGTAACCGATTTAGCGCCCTGCCGGTTCGATGTGCCAACGCAATCTGAACCCGTATCTCCTCCACCAATTACAAGAACATTTTTTCCTTTAGCGGAAATTTCGATATCGGCATTTACAATTTTTCCTGATACCCTGTCATTTTGTTGAGACAGAAATTCCATGGCAAAGTGAACCCCAGATAATTCTCTGCCTACAACGGGAAGATCTCTTGGGTGTTCAGATCCTCCACAAAAAGCAATTGCATCAAAATTTTTATTTAAACTTTCTATACTAATATTTTTGCCAACATGACTATTAACTCTAAACTCTACTCCTTCAGACTGCATTTGCGCCATTCTTCTATCAATTAGAGTTTTTTCCATTTTAAAGTCAGGAATTCCAATTCTGAGAAGTCCACCAATTCTCTCGTTTTTTTCGAATACAACTACAGCATGTCCTGCCCTTGCAAGTTGCTGTGCACAAGCAAGTCCGGATGGGCCTGATCCAATTACCGCAACTTTTTTATCTGTATGTTTTAATGATAATTGAGGTTTGATCCAACCCTCTTCCCAACCTCTATCTACTACGGAACATTCAATTGTTTTGATAGCCACAGGATTATCAGTAATATTTAATGTACAAGAAGATTCACATGGCGCAGGACATATTCTACCTGTAAATTCAGGGAAATTATTAGTGGAGTGCAATAAATCAAGTGCCTCTTTCCATTTTCCACTGTAAACCATGTCATTCCAATCAGGTATCAGATTATTAACCGGACAACCTTGATGACAATAAGGTATTCCACAATCCATACATCGAGCGCCCTGCTTAGATACTTCTTTAGGATCCAAAGGAATCATAAATTCTTTAAAATGTTTAATTCTATCTTCAACCGTTTCGTAATCTCTTTCAACGCGGTCTAGTTCCATAAAACCTGTCGCTTTACCCATTTTATTCTCCAGCAATTTTATTTATCATTATTTTTTCTTTTCTTTCGTTTAAAGCTCTTTTGAATTCAAAAGGGGTGATTTTCACAAACAATGGCAAATATTTCTCCCAATTATTTAAAATCAGCTTTCCTTTTTCACTATTAGTAAATTTTACATGATTTTGAATAGTAATTTTTAAGCGTGATACATCAAAACTTAATAAATCATTGTTATATTCAATTTGTTTTTCATTTTGATTCAAAGATAATTCTGCCAGTGACTCAAGTTCAACCATTGATTTGTTACAATGAGATTCAAAAGTATTATCTTCATCTAGAATATAGGCAATACCACCTGACATGCCTGCTGCAAAATTTCTTCCTGTTTTTCCTAAAACAACAACAACTCCTCCAGTCATATACTCACAACCATGATCTCCACAACCTTCAACTACAGTTGTTGCTCCAGAATTTCGAACTGCAAAACGTTCGCCTACTATACCATTTAAATAACATTCACCTGATATAGCTCCATATAAAACTGTGTTACCTGCTATAATATTTTTTTCTGAAATAATTGAGCTTTTATTATGTTTGAAAACAGAAATTTTACCTCCTGACAGCCCTTTACCTACATAATCGTTAGCGTCTCCTTCAAGGTTAAAAGTGACACCCTTGGATAACCATGCACCAAAACTTTGCCCTGCACTACCTGTAAAATTCACATTAATGGTATTATGTGGAAGGCCTTCATGACCATGTTTTTTTGCTATTCTACCTGAAAGCATTGCTCCTACAGTTCTATTAATGTTTTGAATGTTAGATTTGATTTTTACAACTTGCTTCTCTTCAATTGCTCTTTTACTTTTCTCAATTAATATATTATCAAGCGCTTTTTCTAATTGATGATTTTGAGACTGACAATTGTAAAATTTTTCATTAGGAGCGGCTTCTAATGGCACAATTAATTTAGATAAATCTACGCCATGCGCTTTCCAATGTTGGTCAGCAGTTTCAAAGTTAAGCAACTCTCTTTTTCCAATAATTTCATTAAAACTTTTAAAGCCTAATTCTGCTAAAATTTCTCTTACTTCATTTGCAATAAATACGAAAAAATTTACAACATGATCAGGGGTTCCAGTAAAATTTTTCCTTAGCTCAGGATCTTGAGTTGCAACTCCAACTGGGCACGTATTTAAATGACATTTTCTCATCATTATACATCCTTCAGAAATAAGTGCAGCCGTAGCAAAACCAAATTCATCAGCACCAAGTAATCCACCTATAACAACGTCTCGTCCTGTTCTTAAGCCTCCATCAACTTGTACGGCTATTCTTTCTCTTAGATTATTCATAACAAGTGTCTGATGTGCTTCGGCCAAACCAGTTTCCCATGGACCGCCTGCATTTAATAAAGATGTAATTGGACTTGCCCCAGTACCACCATCATGCCCTGAAATAGTTACATGGTCAGCATAAGCTTTACTTACACCAGCAGCAACTGTACCAACACCAATTTCGGATACTAACTTTACAGAAACTCTAGCCTCTGGATTTACATTTTTCAAGTCATGAATTAATTGAGCAAGATCCTCAATAGAATAAATATCGTGATGGGGAGGTGGTGATATTAATCCAACCCCGGGTGTTGAATGTCTAATTTTAGCTATAAAATCATTAACTTTATCACCAGGTAATTGTCCGCCTTCACCTGGCTTCGCACCTTGAGCCATTTTAATTTGAATATCTGTGGCATTAGACAAGTATTCTGTTGTAACTCCAAATCTGCCAGAGGCTACTTGTTTAATTCTAGAGTTCATTGAATCACCATTAGCCATAGGTTTAAATCTGGATGATTCTTCTCCACCTTCTCCTGTATTTGATCTGCCACCTAAACGGTTCATGGCAATAGCCAAAGTAGTGTGAGCTTCAGTAGAAATAGACCCTAAAGACATAGCACCTGTAGCAAATCTTTTTACAATTTCAGCTACAGGCTCAACTTCATCAATACTGATAGGCTCTAAGTTGGAATTGAAATTGAAAAGTCCTCTCAAATTTTTAAGTTTGACTGACTGATCATTGATTTTTTTGGAATATTTTTTAAATGTTTTATAATCTGCACTTCTTACAGCATGCTGCAAAGCTCCAATTGTTTCTGGAGTCCAAACATGTTCTTCGCCTCTTAATCTAAAACTTAAATCTCCTCCAACATCTAGATCATTTCTTAATAATGGTGAATCCCCAAAGGCTAGATCATGTCTTTTTTCTGTTTCTAATTGTATTTCTTCAATACTAATGCCTTCAACTTTTGATGAAGTTCCACAGAAATAATTGTCTATGAGCTCTGCTGAAAGTCCTACAGCATCAAATATTTGTGCACCACAGTAAGATTGATAAGTCGAAATACCCATTTTCGACATAACCTTTAACATGCCTTTAGTTACGGCTTTTACGTATTTTATATGAGCTTCATTTTCGTTAACATCTATCTCATTCTTTTCAACAATATCAGAAAGTGAATAAAATGCTAAGTAAGGATTAATCGCTTCTGCTCCATAACCTGCCAACAAACATAAATCATGAACTCTTCTAGCTTCACCAGTCTCAACTACTATGCCTACTTCAGTCCTAAGTCCTTTCTTTATAAGGTGATGATGAATTGCACTTGTTGCTAATAATGCAGGAATGGCAATATGTTCTTTATCAACGTTTCTGTCAGAAAGAATTATAATATTATAACCATTTTCACGGACAACTTTTTCAGCTTTGGCACAAAGTTTAGAGACTATATCTTTTAAGTCGTTCTTCTTATCATTATCTTTTCTGTAACAAATATCTAAGGTATATGTTTTAAAAGATCCATCTAAGTGATTTTCAATCCTTCGTATTCTCTCTAAATCCATATTTGTAAGGATAGGTTGATCAACTTCTAAACGTTTTTGTTTTCCACCAGACTTTAGGTCTAATAAGTTGGGTCTCGGCCCAATAAAACTTACCAAAGACATTACCAATTCTTCTCTTATTGGATCAATTGGGGGGTTAGTAACTTGAGCAAAGTTTTGGAAAAAATAATCATATAAAAGTCTATTTTTATCTGACAAAGTTGCTAAGGGAATGTCACGACCCATAGATCCAATTGGATCTTGACCCTGCACTATCATTGGCTCTAAAAAAAACTTAAGGTCTTCTTTATTATAACCAAAAGCTTGTTGCAAATCCAACAAAACAGAAGATTCAGGGGTCATTGGGCTAATTTCTGACGGCAAAGATGATAAATTGATTTGAGTATTATTTAACCATTCTTGATAAGGATGAGAATTCGTGAGTTCATCTTTGAGTTCTTCATCAGAAATAATTCTTTGTTGTTCTAAATCAACTAAAAGCATCTTTCCTGGCTGAAGACGCCATTTATTTACTATTTTTTCTTCAGGTATGTCAGGTAAAACTCCAACTTCAGAAGACATAATAACTAAATCATCACTGGTTACTACATACCTCGCTGGTCTTAAACCATTTCTATCAAGTGTTGCAGCTATTTGTATTCCATCAGTAAATGCCATTGCAGCAGGTCCGTCCCACGGCTCCATTAAAGCTGAATAATACTCATAGAATGATTTTCTATTATCATCCATCAGATCATTATCTTTCCATGCTTCTGGTATCATTAACATCATTGCATGTGGAAGAGAATATCCACCCATAACTAGCAGCTCTAATGCATTATCAAAAGTTGAAGAATCTGATGGGGACTCTTCAATAATAGGCCACAATTTTTTCAAGTCATCTTTTAGAACTTCTGATGTCATATTGTGTTTTCTGGAATTCATCCAGTTTATGTTACCTTTTACAGTATTTATTTCACCATTGTGACATAAATATCTAAAGGGTTGCGCAAGCCTCCAAGAGGGAAACGTATTGGTTGAAAATCTTTGATGAAATAAAGCTATCGCTGTTTTAAAATTTGAATCTTGGAAATCAATATAAAATTTTGACAAATTTGGTGCTAAAACCATACCCTTAAAAATAATTGTTCTCGACGAAAGTGATACAATATAAAAGTCATCCCAATCTTCTATTTTTTTACTATGTAGTAAAAAATGCGCTTGTTTTCTAATAACGTACAATTTCCTTTGGAATTGTTTCTCGTCCTTACAATTAGAACCTTTTTGAATAAAGAATTGTTTAATTAATGGTGCATTATGTTTAACTGTTTCTCCAAGGACAATGTCATCAGTTGGAACATCTCTCCATCCTATAAATATTTGTCCTTCGTTAGAAATAGTTTGCTCAATAGCTTTTTTCGCTAAATCAGCTCTAGTTTTATCCTGTGGAAAAAAAACCATTCCAACACCATAATCTCCAATCTTAGGAAGAGTAATATCATTTCTAGCAAAATCAGCTCTAAAAAATTGATCAGGTATTTGAATCAATATTCCAGCACCATCACCTGCAAGTGGATCAGCCCCCACTGCTCCTCTGTGATCAAGATTATGAACAATCTCAAGGGCTTGATGAACTATTTCGTGCTTAGGTTCATTTTTAATATTTGCTATAAAACCAAAACCACAATTTTCGTGCTCATTTTTTGGGTCGTATAGGCCATACTCTTCAGGAAAACCCATTTTATTAAACTTATTTTTTGACATCTATATTCCTCTGAGCATATTTACATTTTAGTAAATAATTATTTATTACACGAAATTTGAACTATTTAATTCTATCAAATGGAAGGGGAATTTAATTCATTTATTAGTGATTGTAAAATATATCATTATATAACAGGTATGCATTAAATGCATTTCAAAAATGATTAACACATTAATTAATGGCTTCCGCTTCTTTTAACATAAAATTTTTAAAAGCATTAATCCTGGCATCATTTCTTAATTCATAATTAAAACACAATGAAATTGACATTTCTGGCCCTTCTAATTGTGATAAAATTTCTTTAAGAGCAATCATTTCAAATTCCATCCAATCAGGTAACGAGGCAATTCCCATTCCTACTTCAGTAGCTTTGGCTATTCCATATATGCTAGAAACCTCAAAAACTGGTTTTCTTGGCCTTTTATTTTCTTTACCTATAGTTAATAACCAGTTTAATCTATACCTATCTAAAGGTGGCTGTGCATCTTCTCCATAAGAAATAATTTTATGATTATCTAATTCACTACTTGTCTTAGGATATCCATTTTTCGAAATGTAATCATCTGATGCAAATATTTTGTACTTACAGTTTGCTAACTTAATTTGAATATCATCCTGTGATACGCTCGGCGTCATTCTTACCTCCACATCAGAATTAAAGTTAGTGACCCTAGGTTCTGAATCTCTTAGGCTAAGAGCTACATTAATGTCAGGATATAAAGATTTAAATTTTGACATTCTAGGCGCAACCCACAACGCACCAAAAGCATTTGTTGCTGTTATATTTAATCTACCAGATGGTACATCCATATCTTCTAAAAGTTGATTATGCGTTTTACTAATGTCAGATGCCAAAATTTCTACAGAAGACGAAAGACGCATACCAGCTTTAGTCAATGAAATTCCATCTGAATTTCTTAAAAATAATTTTACACCTAACTCATTTTCTAAAGCTTTCATCTGCCTGCTCAAAGCAGATTGACTTACATGTAAAATATAAGATGCTTCAGTAATATTCCTTGTTTGAGCAACAATATTAAATAAACGTAATCTATCCCATTTCATAGAACCACCTCAAAATTATTACGATATTTAAATTAGTAGACATCTAAAAGATATCTTTTTTCCTTTTTAAGATTTTTTATATAATCCACAGATACTTCATAGGAACAGTCTAACTGTGATCTGATTATTTTGTGCAACATCGAGTCTACGTCTTTAGCCATTTTATGTGCATCTCCACATACATATAAATAGGCACCGTTTTCAATCCATTGAAAAAAATCTGATCTTTCATCATACATTTTATCTTGCACATAAATTTTTTCTTTCTGATCTCTTGAAAATGCTAAATTTAACTTTTGTAAAATATTATCTTTCTTCATTAGTTTAATATGGTCGCAATAAAGGTAATCATTCATTTGTGTTTGGGCTCCAAAAAAAAGCCAATTTTTTCCAATGCTTCTATTTGCTTTTCTTTCTTGTAAAAATGATATGAATGGTGCAACACCAGTTCCAGGACCAATCATTATTATTGATTTTTTTTGATCTATTGGAAGTCTGAACGATTTATTAGGTATTAAAAAAATTTTAATTTTTGAACCTTTGAAACATTTGTCTGATAAAAAAGTAGAGCATACCCCTCCATAACTTCGTGAATCATTTCGCCACCGCTCTGTAGAAACAGTCAAGTGAATTTGATTAGGATATACTAAAGAGCTTGAGGAAATTGAATAAGCTCGATGTTGAATAGGTTTCAAAAGAGTTAAAAAAATATTTAAATCTATCTTCAAGCTCTTGTCTAAATTCATAAAATCCAAGATATCTTTTCCATATTTAAATTTCGCTAGTGCTTCTTTATCATGTCTTAAAATAACATCATTAAGTTTTTGGTGTAGCGTGTTTTCATTAATGAAGTTGATCAATCTATTTGTAGGGGTTAAAATTTCATAATCATTCTCTAACAAATCAAATAAAGAACTATTATATCCATCAGGTATAGCTGATGGAGAAGCATCAAGCCTAGATATTATAGAATTTATTAATTCATGATTGTTTTTGGGTATCACTCCTAAGCTGTCACCTGGTTCATATTTTATTTTACTATTACCAAGATCAATTTCATAATGTCGTATTTCTCTATTTGATTTCTCACCAGACAAGAGTTGACACTCATATATTTCTGCTAAATATGGGTTTTTTCTGTTCCAAATCATTATTAAAATAACTCAAAAAAGTACAAAGTTTCATTATTTAATTATATTATAATTATGAATTTTTTATTAGATTATAGCAATATTTAAGTCTAATAATGATTTAAAATATATTTGTAGAGTTTTGATTGATGTGGGAAATAATTGTAATATTGTCAATGATACAAGGAATTACGGAGTTTCTTCCTATTTCTTCAAGTGCTCACTTGATATTATTCCCCAAGTTTTTTACTGATATCACAACAAATAGAGGCTTTGATGTTGCTTTACATTTTGGAACTCTTTTAGCAGTCATAATATATTTAAAAAAAGATATTTTAAAGATATTTTTAGAAACTATATCTCCTGATAGAGATAATTATAGGGGTTTTATTGATTTTAAAAATTTAATTATAAGTACCGTACCTATTGTTATTATAGGTTTTTTAGTAAATTTTTTTGATATAAATATAATCCGCAACCTTGAAATTATTGGTTGGTCCACGCTAGTTTTTGGAGTTTTGTTAGGACTTGCAGATAAAAATCTTAGAGTTAGAAAATTAATTGACAACTTAAATTTAAAAGATGCATTAATTTTAGGATTAGCTCAAACTTTAGCAATAATTCCTGGAACAAGCCGATCAGGAATTGTTATAACCGCTGGCCTTTTAAGTGGATTTAGTCGTTATGATGCATCTAAATATTCATTATTATTATCAATACCAGTTATCATTGCAGCCACTACTCTTGAAACAATCACTTTATACAATGAATCAGGTGTTTTTGTTACTAAGCAAATGCTTCTGGGTATTTTAATTAGCTTTATTACAGCTTACTTAACAATCAATTTTTTTATGAAATGGATAAGTGGAGCTTCGCTAAAAATTTTTGTCATTTATAGAATTATATTAGGAATAACAATCTTATTATATGCTTACTTTTAATAAATTTTAATTTTTGTAAATTTTTGTTAATTCCTTTTTCATGCTTGTGGCTTTTATGTTTAAAGCCTCTAAACCAGGATGATTTCCATTTAAGATATTATCTTTCCTTAAAAGCTTCATCTGATCTACGGTAAATGGTGGTTTAGGTAAAAGTTGAAGAAAAAATGCAGGAAAAATCATAAGGTTAGGACTTAAAGGTATTAACAACCTTTTTATATTTTTGATATCAAGTAATATTTTCAACAATTCTTCAAAAGTATATACAAATTTTCCACCTATTTCGAAAATATTACCTTTTATATCTTTCTTTGAAAGTAATTTAATTATCGCTAAAACAACATCATCAACGAATATAGGCTGAAATCTTGTGTTTTTAGATATTAAAGGTAAGGCCGGAGAAATTGATGACATTTTAGAGAATTGACCAAAAAAGTTATCACCTTTTCCAAATAATAAAGAAGGTCTTAATATTTTAGCTTTTGGAAAATTTTCTAATAACCTTTTATCCCCAATAGCCTTACTTCTTGAGTATTTGCTATCTGAAAACTCTGAAACACCCAAAGCTGAAACATGAACAAATGTTTCAATATTATTTTTTAAACATAATTCACCTAAGAGAGAAGGAAGCTCAGAGTGAACCCGATCGAAGTCACCAGTCCTGTTTTCATAAAGAATGCCACATAAGTTAATAACGCAGTTTACTTCTTTCAAAATTTTTTCAATAATTTTTGAGGGAAACAGCATCTGACGATTTCTCACCAATCAGCACAGCTACTCTAGCAGCGTTATTACAAGCTGAGGATCATTGGGGAACTAAGTACAAAAATGTTGTGCAGCTAATGGCAAACTGTCCTCTACGGACCTCAAAAGATATTATCGATGCATTTCAAAAATTTATAGTTAGCGCACATGATTTTCAAATAAGTGCATTTGAATTTGGATGGATGAATCCTTGGTGGGCGGCAAAATTATTGCCTGACGGTAGACCTGAACCGATGTTTAGAGAGGCATTATCAAAAAGAAGCCAAGACCTTGAGTCGTTGTATTGTCCAACTGGAGCTATTTGGATTGCCGATGCAGATAGCTTAAGAAATCAAAAAACATTCTATGGAGTTGGCCATGCATATCATCCTATGTCAGTGCGATCGGCTATAGATATAGATGATTTTACTGATTTAGAGATGGCTAGAGCATATTTTACGATGGGGCAAGCTACGTGAAGGCAATGAACGTGATGTTCAGAGCAGATGCCTCCTCGCAGATGGGCACTGGGCAC
>ERZ767114.1554-NODE-1554-length-10863-cov-3.561839_pt1 | contig 10863 bp, 24 predicted proteins | sample MGYA00374952_ERZ767114 | MGnify/ENA primary metagenome ERZ767114 (study PRJEB28939, sample SAMN06267156) | marine metagenome | isolation source: Columbia River Estuary | place: USA:Columbia River Estuary, USA | collected 2012-05-05 ...
GAGCTAAAGGTTATCAAGGAGACCAAGGTGTTCAAGGTATCCAAGGATTACAAGGCGTACAAGGTATTGCAGGTGTTAACGGTAATACTGGTGCTAAAGGCGACAAAGGTGACAAAGGCGCTAAAGGTAACACAGGTGCTACTGGTGCTACTGGTACTAAAGGCGACAAAGGTAACACAGGTGCTACTGGTGCTAAAGGCGACAAAGGTGCTAAAGGAGATACTGGTGCTAAAGGCGACAAAGGTGCTAAAGGCGACAAAGGTGCTAAAGGCGACACAGGTGCTAAAGGTAATACAGGTGCTAAAGGTAACACAGGTGCTACTGGTGCTGAAGGAGATACTGGCGCTAAAGGCGACACAGGTGCTGCTGGTGTAAATGGTACTGATGGTGTAGACGGCACTAATGGTATTGATGGTATTGATGGAGCTAAAGGTGACAAAGGCGATAAAGGTGACAAAGGCGATAAAGGTGACAAAGGCGATAAAGGTGATAAAGGTGACCAAGGCATCCAAGGTGTTGATGGTCGTGATGGTCTGGATGTTGATCCTGCAGAAGTACGCAGACTAGACAACCAAGATGCACATAACTCGCGTCGTATTAGTAACAACGCTAGTGCTATTCGCGCTCTTGACAGCAAGGTAGATAGTGTAGTTTCAGATCTATCAGCTGGTGTAGCTGCTTCTATTGCTACTACTCACGCTATACGTAGTGATAATGGTGCTCGTATGGGTATCGGTTACTACAACAATCAAGCTGCTATATCATTTGGCGCTCGCAAAGATGATAAGACATTTACATTTAGCTTTGACTCTCGTGGCACAAGCTCAATTGGTTTTGGTATAGACTTTTAAACTGAGAAAAATAACGTATCTATAACGGAAGAATTAATAACTTAAACTTGTGAGGATTTAAAATGAATATATTAAGAAAAGCTATTCGTATTACTGGTGTTTTATTGGTTGTTCTGATTGGTTACGTACACCTTATAGAACCTAACTCTTCGACTAAAAATAATGAAAGTAAATTTCAAAAGTGTATTGATATAAAAGCTAAAACTGATGATACTATAAGAGGCTCCGCTCTAATGGGAATGAAAACCTCTTGTGACTATCTTAAATAATATTAACCTAAAGGAAGTAATTATGAAAACTTACACATACTACAGAGCGACTGAGAAATCAGAAGCTACTGCAATTGTTGATACCGACCAATTGCTTTCTGAACGTGGCGTTAGCTACTGGACAGATGGCATTGAGCCTGCTCGTGGCTACAAGCTAGACGGTCGTGTTATTGTTAGAATCGTTCTTGATCGTCCTCTTCCCGAAGGCTACAAAGGTGTAGCCCTAGGTGAGGAAGTGAAAGACAACCACGTTGAATGGGTTGTTCCTAAGACTGTTATGAATGAACAACTTTGTAACTTAATTGAACAAGCTGAAATTGTTGAGGTATAATCTTATGAAAAACTTACTAAGAAACATTATGGCTGCATGTGAATTGAACGCTAAGACAGCTAAGATTCGCCGTTTAAAACGCACTATATCTGAAATAGAAGGTGATATAAGGTACAACAAGGAGTGTATTGAACGTTATAAAGCTATGATGGCTGAAGTAGATGGTAATCAACTTGACTTATTCATTCAGGAGTAAATTATGAAACAGCTAAATGTAGAAGATCGTTTTGAAGAAGCCCTTGCCGACTTGTTTGAAGTCTGTGAAATGATGGGTGAAGAAGAAGTACCTTTTGATCCAGCATGGGAGCCTTGTGAAGCAGACATTCAGTCTATTGAACTTGTGACTATGATGCTTCAAGAGAACTTCTAATAGTCGAAACAGCCTTGCTCTCCCCCGACAAGGCTGTCTATAGGGATTAGTCACCCTGTACTGATGAGACAGACTATACTTTAACTATAGAAGGATATAATTATGAAGATTCATACTTACGCAGAAAATGCATATCGTACTATTAACATGGATGAAGTATTCAACCTAGTTCAAACAATAGGTTACAAGGAAGCGTTATCTCGTATTAACACTAAAGTAGAAAAAGAGATACGCTTTAAGGCTGCTCAAAACAATGATGATCGAGTAGCTGTTCAAGTTAAAAACTGTCAAAAGTGGATTAAGGAAGATGTATTAGCGGAGTACTGTGCTTAATGAATTTATTTGTACTTCACCCTAACCCCATTAGAGCAGCTGAGTGGATGTGTGATAAACATGTAGTCAAAATGATACTTGAAGTTGCACAGATGCTCAGTACTGCTCACCGAGAGCTTGAATCTAGTTTAGTAACAGATGATTGTTTGTTGTATAAGAAGACACACCTCAATCACCCGTCTACTATCTGGTGCCGAACTACCGGAGCTAACTACCACTGGGCTTATGTACACATGATTGCTTTATGTGACGAGTACACTAAGCGCTATGGTAAAACTCACTTAACCGATACTAAGTTAAGGTCTGTGCTATGTCACTTTCCTGAAAAATTATTAGATTCTTGTAGTCCAAAAGATTTAACTGTACCACCTTCTTGTATGCCTGATAAGTATTTTGACAAAGGCAATCAAGTTAGTAAAACATGGAAAGGTTGTTCTGAATCTTATCAACGCTATTACCAAGGGGAAAAGGCTTACATGCTTACTTATAAGCACTCTGAAACCCCTGAATTTTTAAAAGGAAAAATAAATGATTAATTTGGTAACTTTATTTACCGCAATGTGTTTATCTGTAGGTGTTTTAGATTGTGATGATATTGAAATAAAAGAGTCTAAGTCTCTATGGAAAGTTTCTAATACTTTAGCTAGAGTAACTTTATATGTTAGCGGTAAGTCTACTATTACTTTCTCTACGAAAGCTAGTAAATTAAATGAACAATCTCAAAAAGCTTTAATTGCTCACGAGTTAGCTCATTTAGTTTTATTTAGTAGAAAAGACTATACACATGGTCATAATAGAGAACATTACCAATTATGTAGAAAAATTGCTTTTGAAAATAAAGTAAGTAAAAATAAATCTAAATCGTTATGTAAATAAATAAGGTGATCTTATGATAAAAAGAACAGAAGATAGAATAGTAGCAGTAGTTTGTATGACAGCGTTAGGAATGGGTGCAGGTTTGTTTATGTACACTTTCTTTAAGGTACTTCACTTCGCAGCAAAAATGGCAGGAGCTTAATTATGAAAAAGTCAGACGTTAAAACCTTAATCCAAGACGTAAACAAAGAAGCCGACAGACTGTTATTAAAGCACGTAGTAGTAGAGCGTAGTTTAGCTAAACGAGTGCTTACTCTAGTTTGTTTATTTTCAGGTGGTTTCGTAGCGGGTTCTCTTATTGTAGCAATGATTCATCCGCTATTACCTTAAGAGATTATAATATGAATATGATGTATAAACGTGCTCCTAAAGAGATTTATGAGTACACACTTAATGTAAAACCCTTTTCTGAGGTTTACTTAGTTAAATTTAAGCTGTTGAAAAAGCATATTAAACTAATAACCAAAGTAAAAGATAAAGATGAAGCTCTCTTAATTAGACAAGAGATTCTTGATGATATTAAACTTAAAACATAGGAGTAATGTATGAAATTTTTATGGGACGTTATTGTAAAAGCTGTTAAATTTATAATGTCAATGTTTTTAGTTGCATTCTTCTTGCTTGTTATGCTTGTAGCTGTTGAAGAAGCAGAAGCGTCTAATGTTGTAGCAGGTGAATTAAGTAGTTTAGAAATAGGCGTATCTAATGTGTCAGATCTTAAACGTGCTTCTTTTTATCAAGCAAGCTTTGTAAGTGAAGTCAGAACTTCCCCTGACCGAGTTTACACAACTTATAGAGTTAGAACTGCTCGTTTTGGTTCTAGATCTTTTGTATTTTTAAATGGTAAATTAATTACTACTAACTGAAAAAAAAAAGGTGTTATTATGATTTCTAATAAAGTATATGTTGTACAATCTTTTTATCACGCTAATGGTCATGAAGAGACTGAAGTAGAAGGTGTATTCTCAACCATATGTAAAGCTAATGAGTATGCTTTCTTTATTTCTAACACAGATGATAATATGGATGTGTTTGTAGAAGAACATGAACTAAACTATCGATTTCACACAGAGGATAAATAATATGTATACACTAGAAGAAATGAAAGAAATGCTCTCAAATTGGGAATCTCAACTAGAACAACAAGGTAACTACGCTGATAGCAGACTTATTCAAAAGATTTTTAATATGAAAAAGGCTATTGCAGGAGTTGAACATGAACAATCTAAGAGTTGATGTAAACAGTTTTGATCCCTCTAAAGGACCTTCAGTCCCCTGCGGTATGAACAGTGTACGTTACTTAGGGGACTCTAGTGCTGAAGCTTGGGACGAGTTTGCTAGTCAATGTTCTAAAGAGACTGTTTTAACTTGTAGTGTCTCTAGATGGAACAAATTCCAAAATGATTATGTTGTATTAGAACACTATATAAAACAAAAAGACTTAGGAGGTCACAAATGACTAATTGGACTAAAAACAAAGTAATAGAGTATGCTGCAGGTTTCTACCAAAGCTATGATCTTCCCGATAACTGGGATGATTTATCCGATGAAGAACTCTGGGAAGTACTTGAAGCCCATGCATGGCAACCTTATGAATGTGAACAAGGTGATGAGATCTGGGAACGTATTATTGTTACCGCAAGAATGTTTAACCGAGACTTTAACTTAAATGTAAAAGGGATATAATTATGAAAAATTTAATTCTAGTTGTATCTATGATGGTAATGGCTGCTGTATCTTTTAACGCCAGCGCAGATGATTTTGATGATGCTAACGCAAAAAGATGCGCAGATAATAAAGTAACGGAAAAGCATTCAAGACCTTATATAGACATGCCTATCCAATACTTATTTTGTTTTTACAAGCCAGAGGAAATGACAATGGTTAGTGAGACAAGAATAACACACATAATACTAGTAGGTGATTTTTTGAGTGGAAAACTATACTCTTTTATAAATCACAAGCTGTATAGTATCACTAACGCAGGTTACTAAACCTAATTTATATAAATGTAAATATCATTTAATTTTTTTAATATAAAGGAAATAAACTATGAAACTATCTAACGCTAAGAAAATTGCACAGTCATTCATCGAAAGCAACGCAGCCTTGTCTACTACTGCTAACAACTCAGAGTACCTAGTTCCAATGTTGTGGTCTTTGCCCGGTGAAGGTAAGACTTCTATGATCGAAGCACTAGCAGAAGAGATGGGCTACAAAGTTGTTACTGTAGTTGCAGCTCAGTTCGATGCTGGTGAGTTAGGCGGCTTTCCAATGGTGGACACTGAGACAAAGACGTACAACCGTGCTCGTCCATTTTTCCTTCCAACTTCTGATGAGAAGACAATCCTCTTCTTTGATGAGTTACCTCAAGCACCAGTCGCTAACCAAAATATCATTGCTCAATGTGTTAATGAGCGAAGAATTGGCGAACATGTGCTTCCCCGAAACACACTCATGGTCTGCGCAGGCAATCCTATGTCTTCTCGCGCTGGTACCAACCCTATGCCTTCTCATCTGAAGGACCGTTTAACTCACTTCCACATTGAAACTGATCATGTGGGTTTCCGAAACTATGCACTTGCTAAAGGTTTTCTACCTGAAGTTACAGGCTTCATTAATGATCGTCCTGAGTTCCTTCAGAAGTTTGACCCTAACCAAGATGCATCACCAAGTCCTCGTTCATGGGAAAGAGCTAACGCTATCCTGAATATTGGTCTAGGTTCTGAGTTAGAAGCCGATGCACTAAAAGGTCAGATCGGTGAAGCTGCTCTTGCAGACTTTACTGGCTACCTTCGAGTATACCGTGATCTTCCTAATTCAGAAGATATTTTTGCTGACCCAGAAAACACTATGATGCCAGAGAGAGCAGATGTTATGTATGCTCTATGTTCTATGCTTGCTCACAAAGCAACTGTAGAAAACTCTGACGCTTTAGTTACTTACCTCCGTAGATTCAACCAGTTAGAATTTGCTGCTTTCTTGATGAGAGATGCGCTTCAGCGTAATCCTGAACTGAAAAAGAGCAAGGCTATCGTTAGCTGGATTATGAAAGAAGGTAAAGATCTGTTACTTTAATAGGAGAATTAAATGTCTAAAGATATAAGAGAGATGGACCCACAATTAAAAGTATCAAGGGCTGTTACCAAGGCAGCCTTCAACATCCCGTTCTATGGTTCTTTCTTGCTTAATGTTACATTGAAAGAAACTAAGGAAGTTGAAACAATGGCTACAGATGGTAAATTTATTTACTGGAATAGCGACTTTGTTGTGGAGCTAAGCGAAGATGAGACACTATTTGTATTGTGTCACGAAGTATTACACATTGTATTACTTCATTGTCTTCCTTGGAAAGGTAAAGATCCCCGTCTTTGTAATATGGCGATGGATTATATTATTAACTCAATACTAGTGACTTACGGTTTAGTAATACCTGATATGGCTTTGTTTGATAGAGAAGATACCTATAAAGGTATGGCTTGGCAACAAGTTTATGCTATCTTAGCTGATGTTAAAGAGAAAGCAAAACAGCAAGCAGAGAGTGGTGGTGATTTGCAGAATCAAGACGGAGATGGTTCCGGTGCTGCTAATAACACTCTATCTAGAGAGAAACAAGAGCAAGTAGCTAAAGATATGGAATCATTCACTGGTGATCATGTTAAACAGAATGATGAACTATCTGAATCAGAGATGGAAGCTCTTAAACAAACTATTGAAAGAATGGCTGTCTCTGCTGCGGAAGCGGCTAAGGCGGCAGGTAAAAGCCTAGGTGCTCTTGAAGGTCTTATTGAAGAAATAAGAACACCTAAGGTTGATTGGAAAGCTAGAATCCGTACTAATATCAAAGCTTCTAACCCTGATGATTATACTTTTCGTAAACCGAATCGTAAACTCTTAGCGGCTAGTGGTATTTACTTCCCTTCAATGGAAAGTGAAACTGTTGATACTTTAGTGTGGGCTTTAGATACCTCTGCTTCTGTTACTATGGAAGAGCAGCATGAATACCTTTCAGAGATGAACGCTATATCGTTAGAACTTAAACCAAGAAGAACTTTAGTAATGTATGTGGATGCAGATGTAGCTAAGGTAGAAGAGTACCAAGCAGGCGAAGAGATTACACAGTTAAACACGAGAGGAGGCGGTGGTACTAGCTTTGTTCCTGTGTTTGAGTACCTTGAATATCATGGTATAACTCCGGATCATCTTGTTTACGCAAGTGATATGGAAGTGTGGTCTAGTTGTTTTCCTAAGTTCTCTCCAACCTTTCCTGTAACGTGGTTGTCTACACGTTCAGACTACCCTGTACCTTTCGGTGAATTAATATTAACAAAAGGATTAAATAATGTCTAGATTTGAATATACACCAAACCAGTACTCCGGTATTAGTGCTGATATGAAAAACTTTCCTCCTAAAGAAACCTTTGTAGCTAATCTTCAAGAGAATAAACAAGATGTTAGGTTTCTCAAGGATTTCTTTAATTTAACCCCAGAAGTTGAAGAGAAGTTAAAAGATTTATGTCATTCTCAGTACTCAACTGATTTAGATAGCCGTAAAACTTTATTTAGTAAGAGAGCAAATGTTCTCGGTAGTAGGCTTTGTTCTTATACTCTGAGTAGAGGAGGTCTAACTAAGGCTATTTCAGGGTGTATTAAAGATAATAGTTTGTCACAAAAATTGAAAGATATGCTCTCAGAACAATATGCTTTATTATTTTATAAAGTCTTTGTTATATCTAAAGGATTAGAAGACCACTGGGAAATTGATGAAGTACAAGATGCAATAGAAAGAGCACCTGTTATTCTTGAAGAAGTTTTGTCAAGAAGTACAAATAACTATTGGGTTAGATCAAGAATCGATGTTGAAGGTGCTGACTCTAATGCAGGAGTAAAGCCTTCATTAAATTACCCTCGTGAACGCTCAAACTTTGTAGATATAACTGTAACTCAAGATTACCATAAAGTAGTATCGGAAAACTTAGAGGTAGTAAACTCAGGAGGTAAAATGGGTTTCCCGTTAGCCTTAGAGGTTGAGCCTTTACCTAAGGACGCTGATTTGAGCTATCGTTTATTTAAAGCAGAAGTATTAACTTTGTTACCTAGAAAAATACATGATGTTGTCTACAGTGACGCTGATAAGTTTGCTCACATAACAACTAAGTATATTTGTGTTGCACATACTACAGATGGTAAAATTGTTTCTTGTTCTACTACACCGGGTCGTGCTGTTGGCGGCTGTAATACTAAGACTAAAAATAAAGTTTTAAACACACTTGAATTTTCATTTTAAATTAAAGGATAATATTATGGTTAAGTTAAACAAGCAAGGCTGGACTCTTTACAAAGAAAACACTGTTGTACCTGTTCTTTTAAAAGACAATGTAGTATCATTTAGAGGTGACAAGAGTGTTGTACTAGGTGGAACCCCTCCGCACAAGCCTTCTAGTGAAGGTAAAGTGTGGGTTTCTGAAACAGGAGAAAGCAGAGAAATGAGAGAGTACTACCCCTCTGTATTTGGATTGGAGTGGCGCAAGGATGCGTAATTTAAGCTCAGAGTATCATATCGCCTTGAAAGACCTTTTTGAGGCGATTCAAGCTGATTATGACAGATGGAGAACTATAGCTGAAATAGGGCTTAAACAAATGGATTTTGATTACATTGTAGGAAATAAATATATCCGGGTAATTACAGATGATAAGATTTGGGGTTATTTACTAATAGAAGATGATAAGAAGTTCAAGAAAGGTGACATTTTAATGGCTGCCAATTGGACTAATCCTTATCGTAATCATGCTAGAGGTAATATCTTTGATGAATATGAAATCAGTTGGACCGGACCTAATTACTTATCTAGATAGGAGGTATTATGATAGAGTTATTTTTAATGTTACAAATATGCGCTGTATTGTTAGGCGTAAGAGCAATTAGTAAAATAAATCCTAGTAAGTATGATACATTTATGATATTAGTTGCAGATGTATTGTGTGTATCTAGCGCTGTATTGTTAATTCAAAATTGTCTGTAGAGGTGATTTATGTTCTTTTTTAATTTTAAATTAGTTAGAAAGTTTATTGGTGGTTTCTGGTTTAAAGATATGGATGGTTGGCATCAAGGCTCAGAAGACTTTTATAATGCTAAAATACAGCAAGAGTTTTCAGAGAAGAGTGAATATTATGGATAATACTATTTTTGATAAAGAAAACCCTAATGCTGTTAAAAATGTAGGACTAGTTTTAGATGAAGAAGTTAAAGCGTTAGTAAATGACATGTGGTCAAACTTTGATAGTTACTTCAAAGGAGAGTGTATAGCAGGTAAGAGCTATGCTAACGTAAAAAGAGGAACAGAAGAAGATGAAAGTGCTTTTGACAATTGGAAGTCTGATAAATTTAAAGAAGCATATATTTTATTTCTCCAATCTGAACTAACAAGACTCACTTAATAGAGGCTAAATATGATAGAACGTCTTAAACATAGCATGGCAGAACGCCTGTTAGATACCAAAGACAAAAGAAATAGCAATCGTTATTTCTGGGAAGTCATATCTGAAAACGACGAAATCAAGGAAGGTTATCTTGACAAAATCGTAGATATGACTCTCGGTCCGGTACTGATGGCGCTTCGATCTCGCTCTATGCTTACTGAAACCGCTATTGGTTTAGGTAATAAAGTGCGTAGAAACATGGGTATAAAGGAAGACCCACTTAATGAAACTAAAATCTCTCTTTCTTTAGGTTTAAAATTACTAGAGGCTTATTGTAATAAAGATAAGCCAAAGTCTGATTTTAAGTTACTAAGTATTGAGAAGATGAAACAAAGGCAAAAGACAGGTAGAAACCAACATGCTACATATCACTTAAAGCTTTCTAGTCAGAAGCTGTTTGATGCATTGTGGGCAACTATCGATGTCGAAGAGTTAGAAGAATCACCTCGATCTAAACCTTCTAGTGATTGGCTTAATGGTTATCACGAAGACGGTCATACTCTTATCAGGAGAGGTAATGTAGAAGCGTTACAACGAGTTAACAGAGAGAACTGCCCTATTGTTCTCGATGCTTTAAACAAGTTGCAAAACACTGCGTACTCTGTTAATAAGGATGTGTTTGAGGTTTACAAGAAGATGTTTCTAGCTCAAAATAGAGAGGAAGTATTTAGTAGCAATTACGAGATACTTAAAGAAACACCATTTAAGCACGAGAAGGAAGAGAGACAACCTAGTAGGGAAGGTATGTATCTAGAAGCAGACTCTATATTGGCTATTGCCGAGGGTTTCTTAGACAAACCTTTCTATCATAGATACAATTGTGACTTTCGCAGTCGTATTTATCCGGGTTCCTCTTATTTACACGAACAGTCATCTGATAATGCTAAAGGTTTAATTCAGTATCAAGACCCTGCTCCTTTCGGTGACAACGGTGCTTACTGGCTAGCGGTGCATACTGCTAACAGTTTTGGTGAAGACAAGTTAAGTCTAAATGATAGAGCGAAGTGGTGTGAAGATCACATGGAGGAGCTTATTGCTTCTGCTGAAGACCCTTACAAAAATCGCTTCTGGATTAAAGGTGAAAAACCTTGGACTGTACTTGCTTGTGCTTATGAGTTTCAACGCTTACAATTATGGACTATTGTAGGTGGTAATTGTCAAAGCACTTTTGAGTCTAAAGTACCTCTCTACATCGACGGTAGTAACAACGGTGTACAACACTTGACTGCTCTGTCTCTTGATGAGACTGTTGCACATCTAGTGAATCTTGTACCTACTGATCTACCCGGTGATGTATATATGTATGTAGCAGAGAAAGTGTGGGAAGAGCTTGCTATCTTGCACAAGGAAACT
>ERZ767114.1555-NODE-1555-length-10860-cov-5.047760_pt1 | contig 10860 bp, 6 predicted proteins | sample MGYA00374952_ERZ767114 | MGnify/ENA primary metagenome ERZ767114 (study PRJEB28939, sample SAMN06267156) | marine metagenome | isolation source: Columbia River Estuary | place: USA:Columbia River Estuary, USA | collected 2012-05-05 ...
CTCAGGTTTACTATATACGTCTACGCGACGGCCGAAATCTCGGACACTGGGTTGGTGTGTCCGTCTTTTTCTGCTTGCAGAAGCAGAAGTAAAAGTGGATTTTCGGGTTGATATATGGTCGGCCATACTCCACAGTATGTCTGAATGTGGAGTGAATCAAGGGTCTTTAAGTCCCCAAGACTTCTTACGTCCATGCGAAGAGTACTACTGGCGCTTCTGTTCGCAGTAATTCTACTCCCAATCGCCAGCGCAGAGACCTATCGAATCTCCGGCAAAGCAACCTATGCCGACGGCTCAGCCGTCCAACTCGATTACGTCTCAGTTCAGTGTGAGCAATCAAACTTCGATTGCTATCAATACCGTGGAACAAATGTAATCACCGATGCTTACGGTGATTTCACCATCGTGATTGATGCGGATGCCGGAGAAGACGACCTCGATATTCTGCTCGCTTTACGCGGTGAGACCTTCACCCATACGATTGACATTTCAGCACACGAGAATTCTTCAGAAAACAGACTCTACCAAGATATTCAGTTGGCACAAAACCCACCTCCATCTGGCGTTTTCATGGGCTTTGGTTGTTTCATCGTCCTCTTTGTTCTGGTCTTCGTTTCTGTTCTCTTGCGAACCGGCCGACGACTTTCAACGCCACGTGGTCGAATGGAATTCATGGGATACCGTCCAGCTCGACAGTTGGAATGTCCGAAATGTAAGGAGTCAGTCGTACAACATGAACTGGTTAAGCATCTAATTATTGAGCACGATCTTGACCCTGTAGATGCCGGTCAGTTGACGGGTAAGGTCATGCGTCGCTTGTGGTCGGAAGAAGAGTGATCTTCACATGTTGCGTCGGTATTGCCCACCAACGTTGAACAGCGCCTCGGTAATTTGACCAAGAGAGGCGACTTTTACCGTCTCCATCAATTCTTCAAACACATTGCCGCCTTGACGAGCAACCTCTTGCAACTGCTTGAGAGCAGCCGCAGTCGCATCGCCTTCGATGGTCTGACGAACGGTAACTCGTTCCAGACACGCTTCCTTTTCTTCAGGCGTAGCCCGTGCCAATTCCATTTCGAAATCATCAGCACTCGATTCATCGAACACCTGAGCATTCGGATTTTGGAAGGTATTGACGCCAATAATCGGGAGCGTTCCATCGTGCTTCAAGTGCTCGTAATACATCGATTCATCCTGAATCTTGCCGCGTTGGTACATGGTCTCCATTGCGCCAAGAACGCCACCTCGTCGGCTGATGGCTTCGAACTCTTTGAGCACAGCCTCTTCGACCAAGTCGGTCAACTCGTCAACAATAAACGAGCCTTGCATTGGATTCTCGGTCTTGGTCCAGCCGCTTTCCTTGTTGACAATCAACTGAATGGCAAGGGCTCTGCGAACGCTTCCCTCGGTTGGCGTGGTAATGGCCTCATCGTAGGCGTTGGTGTGGAGTGAGTTGGCGTTGTCTTGAATGGCAAGAAGAGCCTGTAAGGTGGTACGGATATCGTTGAAGTCAATTTCCTGAGCGTGCAGGCTTCGTCCACTGGTTTGAATGTGGTACTTGAGCTTCTGACTGCGCTCATCAGCATCGTACAAATCTCGCATGGTGATGGCCCAAACACGGCGTGCAACACGGCCAATGACGGTGTACTCAGGGTCTAATCCGTTGCTGAAGAAGAACGAGAGGTTCGGTGCAAACTTGTTGATGTCCATGCCTCGACTTCGGTAGTACTCAACATAGGTGAATCCGTTGGCAAGAGTGAGTGCCAATTGGGTAATTGGATTGGCTCCTGCCTCAGCGATGTGATAGCCTGAAATCGAGACCGAGTAGTGGTTTCTTACCCCGTTGTCGATGTAATACTGCTGAACGTCACCCATCAGTTTGAGAGCGAATGGCGTTGAGAAAATACAGGTGTTTTGTGCTTGGTCTTCTTTGAGAATGTCGGCTTGAACGGTCCCTCGAACGGTTTGCAATGTGCGCGCCTTAATTTCAGCGTAGGTTGCAGCATCGACCATCTCATCTCCACGACGACCAACACTTGCTAGTCCAAACGCATTGTGGCCTTCTGGAAGTTCTCCTCTGTAAGCAGCATCGGTTAATTCGAGTTTCTTTCCTTCTTGAACGAGATGAGCCTCGACCTGTTGGTCGATTGCAGCGTTGAGGAAGAACGCCAAGATGATCGGAGCAGGACCGTTGATGGTCATGCTGACTGAAGTGTTTGGATTGCACAAATCGAACCCAGAATAGAGTCGCTTTGCATCATCGCATGTTGCGATACTGACGCCCGAGTTGCCGACCTTACCCCAAATATCGGGGCGACGAGCAGGGTCTCGACCGTAGAGCGTTACCGAGTCAAAAGCGGTGGACAATCGAACGTAGTCTTGGCCTTGGCTCAAGTAGTGGAATCGGCGATTGGTGCGCTCAGGTTCGCCTTCTCCAGCAAACATTCGGGCAGATAACTCATCGGTTCGCTTGAACGGGAACACGCCTGCTGTGAACGGGAAATGGCCTGGAGCGTTCTCTTTCTTGATGAACGAAAACAATTCGCCGTCATCAGCAAAGGTCGGCAGAGCAACTCGAGGAATATCGGAATGTGAGAGAGATTCTGTAGTGGTTTTGACGGTGAACGGTTTGCCACGAACGTGGTAGGTGAACTCGCCACTGGAGTATTGTTCAGCAAGGCTACGGAAGGCAGCCAATTCCTCTCGTGCAGTTTCAATCGATTCAAGGATCTCATCAATTTGTTCTTGAAGGTCAGCAGCGATGGTGTTCGCACCTCGCTCTGTAGCGTGGTTTGCAGCAGTCTCAAGGTGTTGGCACAAGCGCAATTGCTCAGCAACCGCTTCGTGTCCAGCATGGTATTCACGCACCGTTGCCGCAATCTCGGACAGGTAGTAAATGCGTTCTGGAGGAATGACGCCCTTGGTCGTCCCCATCTCATCCACCGGTTCCTTGGCTTCAAAGCCGACGATTTCCGAGAGTTTGCACCACAATCGGTCAACCCCACCGTCAGCGAATTGGCTGGCAATCGTTGCAACGACTGGTAATTCCTCATCAGCTACATCAAACATGTTTCGGTTTCGTCGAACTTGCTTTCGAATTGCTCTGAAGGCATCCTCACTGCCACGCTTTTCGTACTTGTTGAGCACGACAACATCAGCGACATCGAGCATCTCAATCTTTTCGAGTTGTGTGTGAGCACCGAACTCAGCCGTCATGACGTAGAGCGAATGGTCTGCAACAGACGTAATGGCATCGCTGCCTTGGCCAATTCCACTTGTCTCGCAGAAAATCATGTCAAAACCTACTGCTTTGGCCACTTCGATGGCCCGGTCAAGGTTGGCACTGATTTCAGAACCAGAGCCTCGACTGGCGAGGCTGCGCATGAACAGGTCGTTGTTGGAAAGTGAATTCATCCGAATACGGTCACCGAGCAGTGCGCCACCGGTGCGTTTTCGTGTTGGGTCAACGCACAGCAAGCAGACTTTCTTACCAGGATTGTCTCGTTGAATACGAAGCATCAACTCATCGAGCAGACTCGACTTTCCTGCTCCTCCAGTTCCGGTGAAACCAATGACTGGTACGTCCTTATCCGAAGATCGTGCAGTTTCGATAGCGGATTTGAACGTTGCATCGTCCGCACTTTCTGACAGCGTCATCAGCAATCCGACTTTTGCCATGTCTTCAGCAGTCACAGGTCCATCGATGGAGGCAAGTCTCGCTTCGCCAATCAAATCGACTTCGGCAGCCATTCCCATGAGGTGGTGAATCATACCCATCAAGCCCATACTTCGGCCATCATCGGGTGAATAAATCTTGGAAATACCCGACTGATGGAGCGTTCGAATTTCTGGTGGAGTGATGGTACCTCCACCGCCGCCAAAGATACGAACATGCTCGCATCCTGCTTCATCGAGCAGTTGACGAATGTAGGTGAAGTACTCGAGGTGGCCGCCTTGATACGAAGTCAAGGCGATTGCATGTGCATCTTCTTGCACAGCACAATCCACAACGGCTTGCGCCGATTGGTCGTGGCCCAGATGAATCACTTCAGCACCAGAGGATTGAATCAGCCGTCGCATGACGTTAATCGCTGCATCATGGCCGTCAAACAAGGAGGCTGCAGTAATCACACGGACCGGTCCGGTCGTCGTCTCGAATACGGGCTCTTCATCGGCCATGCCGATGCTAAAGGCTGTTGGTTCATCAATTCAGCCCTTCCAAGTTGAGACTCAAATGCTCGAAATCTCGCCCTCTGCCAGCGGCGGTAGGCCTCTTTTAGCACGGATATAATCGGTGTAGTTGCCGTAGTAGACGGTGACCACGCCGTCTTGCAATTCCCAGATGCGGTTGACCACTTGGTCGAGGAACCAGCGGTCGTGAGAGACGGTGATGAGCGATCCTTCGTATCCCTTCAACGCTTCTTCCAATGTGTCCTTGGAATCCATGTCCAAGTGGTTGGTTGGTTCATCCATCAGTAACAAGTTGTTTTCTTCGAGCAGTAATTTGAGCAAAGCAACACGAGCTCGCTCACCACCGGACAACTGGGAGAGTTTGGTTGTGACTTGATTTCCAGAGAATTGGAAACGGCCCAAAGCAGCACGAATGTCCCCGTATTGGAAGTCAGGTCGAAGTTTTTGAATCTGTTCGACCGGTGAGAGGTTGAAATCAAGCGTAGCGTGGTCCTGGTGGAAGTATCCAATCTCACAGCCTGGTGCCAAATCTCGTATGCCACTGGTAAGTTTTTCATCACCGTTGATGAGTTTGAGAAGCGTCGTTTTCCCTTGGCCGTTACCGCCAACAATTCCGATTCGGTCACCCTTTCGGACCTCTAAATCTTGATTGCTCAAAATTGGCCGTTCTAGACCCTCATAGATTTTGGTTGCACCGTCGAGTTGCAAAACATCCATGCTTGCCTTGTCGGTTGCTTCCAATGTGAGAATGAGCGGCTTTCGCTTCTTTGGGACGCGAGCACGCAGGGCTTTCAATTCCTGTTGCATACGCTCAATCATCTTTTGTTTGGCGGAAATGGATTTGTCGTACTTGTTGGCACGCTTCATCTGCTTGAGAGCGCCAGTGGTTGCTGCGATTTTCTTTTCGACCGTATGAATCATGTCGCCCAGAGCAGCCTCGGTGGCAATTTTTTGGCGCAAAAATTGACTGTAGTTGCCCTTCCATGGCCATGCACGAAGATTGTCGACTTCGACAATACGAGTACACACTTGGTCGAGGAAATATCGGTCGTGTGAAACAATGAGTTGAGCGCCTTTGAAATCTTTCAAGAATCCTTCAAGCCATTCGGTCGTCTCGATGTCCAGGTGATTGGTCGGCTCGTCAAGGAACATCACGTCGACACCAGCAAGTCCGACCAGTTGACGGGCAAGAGCCAACTTTGCTTTCTCACCGCCTGAGAGTTTGTTGACTTGCATGTCCATTGGGTGCTTGTCAAGGCCGAGCCGTGCAAGTGTAGCTTTCGCAATACTGGCAACGTTGCCCCCACCGCTTGCTCCAAGCGTTTGCTGAAGTTCAGAATAACGTTCCATCACCGATTCCCAGTCGCCTTCATAGAACGCTGGGTCAGCCATTTGGGATTCGATGGAAGCAATTTCCTCTTCAAGTTCTTGGAATTGTCGACCTTTTCGTCCGAGTTCTTCTTCGATGGTGGAATCCGATTCAATGTCTCGGATCTGTGTCAGGTACGCAATTCGAATCCCCGGTGCGTACTCGATTACACCGACGTCTTGAGATTGTTCGCTGATGGTGTTGAGGAGTGTGGTCTTTCCAGCACCGTTGTGCCCGACAATACCAATTCTGTCACCGTCTTGAACCAGGAGGTTGATGTCAAGCAAGACATCAACAGGGCCGAAACTTCGGTCGACTCCTTCGATGTTGATGAGTTGGCGTGGCATGTTCTCCCCAGTTCACGGCCCTCGTCAACCCCTCATAAACACCATGCCCTCTTTTACGGCACTCAAGGTGCGTATTGGTTTGCTTAATCGTACATTGTGAACGCATTCTTACGCCCACTGCGTGCCATTAGTTTTTGACGAGATTCTGTTTTGGTGGCTTTGTGTTCAGCAAGTTCGTTTCGCATTCCAGGGCAAGCAACAATGCAAACGGCGACGCCTAAGAGTACTCCAGCAGGTGCCGAATACAACAGCGGAATCGAGAGAATGATGGTGTTGGCAATACCGACGAGGAGTCCGACAAAACTTCCCACCCCTATTGGTTTCTGAACGATTTTAGGGATGAGTCTCGAACCATAGAGTGAGCCTTGATGTTCGGAGGTGGCGAACTCTCCAACGTTTGTGGATTGATTTGCCATAAATCCAGTTACCCGTGAAGGGTTATAACCTCTTTCCCGTCAAAACGGGTGGAAACGCGGCTTTTTACCGGGCAAGTCAGGGCGAAGGTGTTCAAAACGCCTTGATTTCTTCATCGTGAAGAGTGAGCAGGTTTCGCAACTTGACCTTCATAGAAGGCGTCAACATGTCGTTGTCGGTTGTCCACTCAACAGGATCGAGAATAAGGTTTGCAGCACGCTCATAGCCTTTCCAAGTTGGAGCTTGCATGTTCTTTTCTCTCAGCTCAGCAAGAAGCCACTCACGGGTTGAAGCACGGCCACAAATGTCGGCATTGCTACCGGATACGTCAACGCCAGCATTTGAAAGGGCAGGCTTGAGGGCATCCATGTTCGGGTGAACAATGAGGTAGGTCTTCAGCATGTTTCGTCCGTCGAGAACAGCCTGTTCAACGAGCGGTGAAAGTTTGAGGTTTTCTTCCAAAGGAGCAGGAGACACATACTTTCCGTTTTCCAACTTGAATTGGCTCTTGACACGCCCGGTAATCGAAAGGTATCCATCGGATGATAATTTACCCAAGTCCCCAGTTCTGAAGACGCCTGGTTCCATGATCACTTCTTTGGTAGCGGCCTCGTTGTTCCAGTATCCTTGCATAACGTTTGGACCGTGGACGATGATTTCTCCTTCATCAGGCCGTTCAGGGTCGTCCCAAGCATTGGTATCGATGGTAACCTTGACGCCGTTGGCAACTCGGCCTACACAGCGCAGTTTCGAGGTTCCTGGTCCAGCCCATCCATTGGCTGAAACGAGCGGTGATGTTTCGGTGAGGCCGTATCCTTCGTAGCAACTGAATCCAACTTGTTGGATGAAGGCTGCAACATCAGGGGAAAGTGCGGCTGCACCGGACATACAGAATCGGATGTTTCCACCAAATCGAGCACGAACTTTTGACCAAACGAGTTTGTCGTAAAACTTGTCGAAGAAACCGGTAGCAGGAACTGCGTCACATTCGACACCGGCCTTTTCAATTCGCTTTGCAGCGGATTTCTTTGCTTTTCCTATCAAGAATTTCTTAACACCTGTAGCTTCATTGAATTGACTGTTGACTCGGTCGTAGAACTTGTTCCACACACGAGGTACTGCAAGAAGAACTGCAGGTTTAATTTCGATGCATTCATCTGCAATACGAGTGATTTCTGAGATGAGGTTAATGTGAACACCACAACGGATCATCCAGTGCAGGTCAAAGGTGCTTCCAAAGGAGTGAGCCCATGGTAGGAAAGCAGCGTTCTTATCACCAACGTAGACCTTGAAGGCTGATTGAACACACAGTACGTTCGAGAGCGTGTTCCAGTTGGTGAGCATGACACCCTTTGGGTTTCCAGTGGTACCAGAGGTGTAGATGAGTGTGTTGAGGGCAAACGGGTCGTCTGCGATTTCAAACGTGTTTTCACTTGCTCGGCCAGCAGCAACAAAATCAGACCATGCGTGAACTTCAATACCTTCAGGAGGGATTTCATTTGCCTGTTCGTCACCGAGCAGAACCACGCCGCAGCGAGGCCATGCAGCAGCATCGTTTGGAAGGTGCTTGACGAGTTTGTCAAGAATCGCAGTGTTTGCAACAGCAAGCATGGATGGGGTTGAATCGTTAAGGATGTAAGCCCATTCATCGCCGTGTTGATGCGTGTACATGGCGGTGTATGCAGCACCGATTCCATTTGCGCCGTAAGCCATTGCGGCCCACTCAACACTGTTGTCAAGAATCAAAGCGACTCGTTCACCGGCCGCGACTCCAACATCAGCCAGTTGTTGGCCGACAGCGGTTGCCAGTTCTCCGAACTCGTTGTAGGTAATGTGGACGCGAGGAGCGCCTTTTGCCGGTATATATCCGAAGCATTCGTTTGGTCCAAATCGTTCGACGCTTGTCATTAACATTTGGTAAATTGTACGTGGGTCATCGCCCTCGGGTGTTACCCATTGTCGGTCATCCGGTTGTCGCTCCCATGCCATCTGCAGTTCTGCCATGTACACTAAGTGTAGCATTAAGCACTTGAATGGTTCCCCGGTTTTCCAATGGGATTTTACCCTTGCAAGACCGAGATGACGTTTTCTCGCCAATCTGCTCCTTCGTTTCGGTTGGCTAAAGGACTTGCAGGGCTGGGGTGCCAACAGGTGTCAATACGCACACTGCGCCCTTCTCTACTCGTCCCATCTCCTGATTTGCCAGCGCCAAGCGCCATCCGTGCTCGTTGTTCGGCATACTTTCCTACGCCAATAATCCGCGTTATCCCCATGATATCGACGACATCGAGCAGGTGTTCGTCGCATGCCTTTAGAATCGGATTCATGATTGCTGTTGGAAGGTTATTCGGGGTGATGTTTTTTCCCGTTTCACCCAGAAGCAACAGCGGGCAATGATTGACGACAAAGAGGTTGCTGAACGTCGATTCAGCCGAACCATAGTGTTGCTCCATAAGATTCCACAATCGGGTTCCAGAGATTTCTTGGCGTTCAAGGGCCATTCCTTCAATGGGGCGTTTAGGGTGTGCATTCTTTGGAGTTCTCAATTCTCGAGCTTCAATTTGAAGAAACGACTGTGCAACCCCAGTAGCACCGAACGGCACACCGGTTTGAGCCATGCCCCAAGGTCCTGGGTTCATTCCAAGGAGCAGTGTATGGCTGCCGAGGTTTCCCCATTTGTGCAAGAATTGTTCATGGTGGGGCCAGGCATAATCGAGTGGGTTTGTAGCATGGGCAACAATGGTTTTTTTCTCCAAAGTAGGAATTGCGGCATCGCAAATCTTTGACAAGCGCTGTGCTGCTTGTGCGAGTTGTTCGCCGATGTCCATGCTTACGGGAAGCAAAGACGCTACATGAGTCTATTCTTCGTCTTCACGTCGAATCGATATGAGGAATCCTGCACTGATTGCAACAGCCGTTCCAACCATGCCGAGTGCTGGTAAAGAATCGCCGTCTACGGCAATTGTTCCGTTGTCATCAATGGTAACCTCAAGGCCATCGCAAGCAGTCCCTACACCATTGCCATCCAAATCAGCTTGGTCAGAATTGGCGATAAGCGGACAATTATCAGTTGCATCTGCAACACCATCTCCGTCATCATCAGCGTCGGTATTGTCGCCAACGCCATCGCCGTCAATATCGGATTGTTCCGTAGGGTCTTCTGGGAACGCATCATCTGCATTGGCCAATCCATCGCCGTCGATATCCAAATCGCATACATCGCCTAAGCCATCTTGGTCAAGGTCAGACTGATCAGAGTTGTTTGTTGTAGGGCAGTTATCCAATGCGTCGATGATCCCATCGCCATCGGTATCTGTAGTGTTGTTGCCACCGGTGTTGTTTCCACCAGTGTTGTTACCGTTGTCGGTGTTGTTACCGTTATCGGTGTTGTTACCGTTGTCGGTGTTGTTACCGCCAGTATTGTTACCACCAGTGTTGTTACCGTTGTCGGTGTTGTTACCGTTGTCGGTGTTGTTACCGTTGTCGGTGTTGTTACCGTTGTCGGTGTTGTTACCGTTATCAGTATTGTTGCCGCCAGTGTTGTTACCTCCAGTATTGTTACCACCAGTGTTGTTACCTCCAGTATTGTTACCACCAGTGTTGTTACCTCCAGTATTGTTACCGCCAGTATTGTTTCCGTTTTCATCACTTGACAAGTAGACGAAACTGTAGGATGAAATCGAATTGGCTGAATCAGGGCATTGATGCCATGTACCGTTATCTCCACAGTTGAGAATCCATGCGCTGAAGTTGAATGTTATCACGGTGCCATTCAGAACACTTTGATCGTAATTCAGTTGCCAGGTAAGGCTGTAAGAGCTGTATTGAGGCATCATGTAAAACCAGCTCGTTTGATTCGGTAGTCCAGTCACTCCGGGGTTGTCGACAGTAGAATTGACACCTGGATAGTTGAGGGGGAACGAACATGTATTTGTCAAGTTCAAGAAAACTTCTGTTCCGTTGGTGTTCAATACTACATAATCAATAATCAAACAATGTGAATCGTTGCCTGAGTTGTTTCCGCTGTTGTTTCCTCCACCGTTTGTTTGGTTCATAACCGAAAAGAAATCGTAATCCGTGTCCAATTGTATCCATGTTTGGTTCACGTCGTAGTAGCCCAATACAACATCAAAGCGGTAGGTTCCTGATTGGGTGAGGGTCGTGTTCCAAATTTCATTGGTATAGTTTGAGTTGCTTGCGATCCAGGACATGTTTCCTGAATCAACGGTGGAGTTTGATGAGTCAAGAATCGAGTAGTCAAGGGTCATGGTCATGTTGGCAAGTCCACATTGAACGCTCATGATACCGGTGAAGGTGTCGTTCACATAGTAATACGATGAATACGAGTAGGCGTAGAGCGAAGCGTATGCCGCATCGTTACCACAGCCAGTGTTGTTTCCGCCAGTATTGTTTCCGCCTGAGTTGTTTCCGCCGTTGTTTCCTCCACCGTTTGTTTGGTTCCAGACCGTGAATGTATCATAGTCCGTATCCAGTTGTGTCCAAGTTTGATTAGCATCATAATAGCCAAGAACAACATAG
>ERZ767114.1557-NODE-1557-length-10854-cov-2.964647_pt1 | contig 10854 bp, 8 predicted proteins | sample MGYA00374952_ERZ767114 | MGnify/ENA primary metagenome ERZ767114 (study PRJEB28939, sample SAMN06267156) | marine metagenome | isolation source: Columbia River Estuary | place: USA:Columbia River Estuary, USA | collected 2012-05-05 ...
AAAATTATTATTTAATAGATATTGTGAACTTGTTTGAATTTTATTCATTTATTAGAACCCTATAAAATTATAATATTCTCATATTGTATTTAGTTAAGTCAAACATTATAAATGATCTTATTATCTATGAGGTTTGAATTGGGTTATTTTTATCTTTTTATTGCTATTATCGGAGAAGTTGTTGGAACAACATATCTAAAAAGCACTAATAATTTTTCAGAATTAATACCTAGCATTTTTGTTGTTTTAGGTTATGGAACAGCTTTCTACTTTATGATGCTTGCAATGAAAACAATCCCTATTGCAATCACTTATTCAATATGGGCAGCTGTTGGTATCTCTGCAATCACAATCATAGGAGCATTAAAGTACAAAGAAATACCTGATTTTCTAGCAATTCTAGGAATAGGTTTAATTATAATTGGCGTGATTCTTTTAGTTTTTTACAGCAAAATGGGCACGAATTAAGAGTGTATCGCCTTAGAATAAGTTGCCAGCGCAGCTTCTTTGATTGCCTCATTTACAGTTGGGTGCCCATGACAAATTCTAGCTACATCCTCTGAGGATGCTCCAAAACCCATGGCAACTGAAAGCTCATGTATTACAGTTCCAGCTTCATGACCAATCATGTGTGCACCTAAAATTTTATCTGTAGATTTATCAGCTAAGATTTTTACCATTCCATCTGTATGACCAATTGCCTTAGCCCTACTATTAGCAGTTAAAGGAAATACTCCCTTATTATAGCTAATACCATCATTTTTTAATTCTTCTTCAGTTTTACCAATAACCGCCACTTCAGGTGCTGTGTATATTATTCCTGGCACTAAATTATAATCAACGTGACCTGCTTCTCCATTAATTATTTCAACTGCGGCCACACCATCTTCTTCAGCTTTATGCGCCAACATCGGTCCTTTGATCACATCTCCAATTGCGTAAATATTCTTTATAGAGGTTTCAAATTTATTATTGATTTCGATAAAGCCATGTTTGTCAGTTGCCAAACCTAACTCTTCAAGACCTAATCCACTAGTGTTTGGTTTTCTTCCTACAGCTATTAAAACCACATCAGCATCTATTTGTTTTAAACTGTTAGTATCCGTGTCTTTAATAGATAACATAACCTTACCATCAACTTTTTTAACGCTTTCTAAAGAATGGCTAAGTTTGAACTTAATACCTTGCTTTTGTAATATTTTCATAAATTTATCTGCAACTTCGGTGTCCATTCCAGGTAATATTCTGGGCAGAAATTCAATAACCTCTACCTCGGAGCCAAGTCTTCTCCAGACAGTACCCATTTCTAGGCCTATAACTCCTGCACCAATTACAATTAGTTTTTTGGGGACTTTTTTTAAATCTAAAGCGCCTGTTGAGGTTACTATTTGTGTCTCATCTATGTCAATATTAGGAAGAATTGTAGGTGTGGATCCTGTTGCTATAATAATTTTTTCTGCATGAATGTTTTCTATTTTTCCATTATTATTAATCTCTATTTCATTAGAAGAAATGATTTTAGCAGTTCCTAAATATTTTTTAACTTTGTTCTTATTAAAAAGATAATCTATGCCTTTTGTAAGTTCTTCAACTATACCTGATTTCTTTTTTAATAATTTATTTAGATCCAAGGTAACTTCTTTACATTGAATGCCCCAATCCTCATTTCCATTTACCTTAACTGAATTTTCATATTGTTCAGAAGCATGCAACATTGCCTTTGAAGGTATGCAACCCACATTCAAACACGTTCCACCTAAGCTTTCTCTCTTTTCTATACTAGCTACTTTCATTCCTTTTTGAGCAGCAACTATAGAGGCTACATATCCACCTGGACCTGAACCAATGACAACAAGGTCGTATTTATTTTGTGACATTTCTAAAACCTTTAAATTTTGAATTATGCGCCCACAACAAGTCTTCTAGGGTCTTCTATTATTTCTTTAATTCTAACTAAAAATGATACTGCTTCTCTTCCATCAACAATCCTATGATCGTAAGACAGAGCTAAATACATCATAGGTCTAATTTCAATTTTATCACCTATCGCAATTGGTCTTTTTTGAATTTTATGCATACCTAAAATTCCTGATTGAGGAGGGTTTAAAATTGGTGACGACATCAATGAACCGTAAACACCACCATTTGATATGGTAAAAGTTCCACCAGCCATATCAGAAATAGCTAAGCTTCCATCTTTTGCTTTTTTTCCAAATTCTGCAATGTTTGCTTCAGTCTCTCCAAAAGACATATCATCCGCATTTTTAAGTACAGGGACAACTAAACCTTGAGCGGTTCCTACTGCAACACCAATATTATAATAATTTTTATAAATTATATCATTACCATCTATTTCTGCGTTTACTGCAGGAAATTGACTTAAAGCATCAATTGCCGCTTTGACAAAGAAACTCATATAACCAAGTCTTACGCCATTTTTCTTTTCAAAACTATCCTGGTAATTACTTCTCATTTCCATTAGAGCAGACATATCTACTTCATTGTATGTAGTTAACATAGCAGCAGTATTTTGAGCTTCTTTTAATCTGCGAGCTATGGCTAGACGGAGCCTTGACATTGGCACTCGTTCTTCTAAATTCTCATTTTGAGTGCTTCTGATGATCTTGGAATCAGGAGCAATAGGTTTACTTTCATTAACGTTAGAGACAACTTTTTGTTGATGTACTTTCTCTTCTTTTTTTTCTACAGCAGGTTTTTTGACTTCTTCTGTTTTCTCACCAGCAACTATCATTGCTAATAATGCTCCCACTTCAACAGTATCGCCTTCTGATACTGCTAGATTATCTAAAATACCAGATATGGATGCTGGAACCTCCAGAGTAACTTTATCTGTTTCCAATTCAACAATTGGTTCATCTACTTCAACAAACTCTCCTTGCTTTTTAATCCACTTTGAAACAGTTGCTTCCACAACAGATTCACCTAAAATTGGAACAAGAACATCCATCTTTTTATCCTTTCGATTAGACATAATTTTGTTAGAAATAGTATTTTTTGAAATTAATTTATCATCGTTTTTCATAAGATTTAAATAAAGAAGAACATCACCTTTAGTTATCCTACCTTGTAAACCAGTCCCTTGTATTTTAGAAACATCTAATTTTTTTTCAGCAATAATTTTAGCAGCTGAAGGCATAGCTAAGTCTTTTATATCTAGTTTATCTGACATTTATAGACCTATTCTGCAGCATGCTTACTTGTCTTTTTATTTTCTATTGCCAAAGCTTCATTAACTAAATCTGCTTGTTCTTTGTTGTGTCTAGATAAAGACCCAGTTGCAGGTGAAGCAGCTTCTTCTCTACCAGCATAAGTAGGGCGTAAAAACTTACCTTTATAGGACATAAGTACATCTTCTATCTTCCGATCAACAAAAAACCATGAACCCATATTTTTAGGCTCTTCTTGACACCATACAACTTCAGCATCGGGTGTCTTTGAAAGCTCTTCTTTAAGAGTTCTATGTGGAAAAGGGTAAATTTGTTCTAGTCTTAATATTTTTACATTCTCTAGTTTTCTTTTTTCTCTTTCTTCATATAAATTATAAAAAACTTTACCTGAACAAATAACAACCTTTTTTATGTTTTTATCTTTTAAATTCAAATCTGGGTCCTTAATGACTCTTCGAAATGCTGTTTGTTCTGCCATGTCGGATAATTTAGAAACGCACATTTTATTTCTTAAAAGGCTTTTGGGTGTCATTATTATTAATGGCTTTCTAAAATCTCTTTTTAGTTGCCTTCTTAAAGCATGAAAGTAGTTAGCTGGCGTACTACAATTTAATACTTGCATATTATCTTCACCACATAACTGCAAATAACGCTCTAATCTTGCTGATGAATGTTCAGGACCTTGACCTTCGTATCCATGAGGCAAGAGCATTACTAAACCAGACATTCTTAACCATTTAGCTTCTCCACTTGAGATAAATTGATCAACAATTACTTGAGCGCCGTTTGCAAAGTCTCCAAACTGAGCTTCCCACATGACTAATGCTGTTGGCTCTGTTAAAGAATATCCATACTCAAATCCTAAAACTGATGCTTCTGACAAAGGAGAGTCTATAACTTCAAAGTTTTCTTGGTTCTCTTTTATATTGTTTAGAGGTGTGTATCTTTCTTCTTTTACTTGATCCACAAACACAGCATGTCTTTGAGAGAAAGTACCTCGACAACTATCTTGGCCAGAAAGCCTTACGGGGTGACCTTCCAATAATAGAGAGCCAAAGGCAAGATGCTCAGCAGTTGACCAATCAATTCCTTCTCCTGTATCAATTGCTTTTTTCCTAGCTTCAACTATTCTTGTAAGCTTTTTGTTAACTTGAATATTTTCAGGTATCGTTGTAATGGCATTACCAATTAACTTTAAATCGTCTGTTGAAACAGACGTTTCTCCTCTTCTGTCATCACCATGAGCCGCCCTTAGATTTGCCCATTGTCCTTCTAACCAATCAGCTTTATTTGGTTTATAATTCGCACCCGCCTGAAATTCTTTTTCAAGAAATTGATTGTGATTATCGACTTCATCTTTAGCTTGTTGATTGGTTAAAATACCCTCATTCACAAGCTTTTTTCCATATATGGTACTTATACTATCATGTGAACCTATTTTTTTATACATAATCGGTTGTGTGAAGGCAGGTTCATCACCTTCATTATGTCCATAACGTCTGTAACTTATTATGTCTAAAACGACGTCACAAGCAAATTTCTGTCTAAATTCAGTGGCTATACGTGAGGCATGAATAACTGCTTCAGGGTCATCCCCATTAATATGCATAATAGGAGCCATCACCATCTTAGCAACATCAGTACAATATGGACTTGAACGAGAATAATTTGGGCTAGTAGTAAATCCAATTTGATTATTTACAACTATATGAATAGTGCCTCCAGTTCTATAGCCACGTAAACCAGAAAAATCGAAAGTTTCTGCAACAACACCTTGACCTGCAAAGGCTGCATCTCCGTGAAGCACAATACCCAAAACAGATGATCTATCGTTAGTATCATTATGTTGATTTTGTTTGGCTCTAACTCTACCAATTACAACTGGAGCAACTACCTCTAGGTGTGATGGGTTTGGTTGCAAAGATAAATGAACGTTGTTTCCGTCAAACTCTCGGTCAGCTGATGCTCCCATATGATATTTTACGTCTCCAGATCCACCGGCCTCTTCAGGATTAGCTTGGTTACCTAAAAATTCTGAAATAATGGCTCTGAACGGCTTGTTTAATATATTGTATAATAAATTAAGCCTACCTCTATGCGCCATTGCTATTACAACTTCTTTCATTCCCAACTGGCTACCGCGTTTAAGTATTTGTTCAATAGCAGGGACAACTGTCTCTGATCCATCTAAACCAAATCTTTTAGTTCCAACATATTTTTTATGAAGAAATTGTTCAAAGGTTTCTGCTCCAACTAATCTTTCATAAATTGCTTTTTTTCCTCTTTTAGTAAATTCTGTCGTGTTTCTAATTGATTCTATTCTTTCTTGTATCCAAGCTTTCTGCGCAGGATCTTGAACGTGCATAAATTCTATACCTATAGAACCACAATATGTTTCTTTTACTATTTCCATAATCTGTCTCAGAGTGGCCGACTCCATCCCTAAAACGTTATCGATAAAAATTGGTCTATCCCAGTCATCCTCTTTAAAACCATAAGTTTTAGGATTTAATTCAGGGTGAACATCTCTTTCTTGAAGATTAAGTGGATCTAATTTAGCTAATAAATGACCATTTATCCTAAATGCTCTTATAAGCATTATTGCTCTTATTGAGTCTGTAGTAGCTGCCCTTAAATCTGTAGCCGAAAGATCTCCTTTTCCAGCAATTCCTCTTGCTACGGCTCTAACACTTGCAACAGTGTCAATTGCCCCAATAACTTGGCTGTTTTTTTTAGCCCAGCTAGGACCGTCATCTAAAATTACATCGTCACTATTATTTTTAAACCACAAATCCCATTCTTTTGGCACAGAATTAGGATTTTCTTTCCACTCTTTATGCAAATCATTTATGAAAGTTGCATTTGCGCCTGAAAGAAAACTTTGATCGATGTTTTGATCGTCCATAGCTACAAGTCCTTTATCACAAAAAAGTTAACTAAATATACTACACAAAAACTTAACAATGAAATCAATTTATTTCCATTCTTGTATTGCTTTTAAAACGGCCTTACCCAAACCAGCTGGTGAATCAGACATAACAAAACCTGACTCATTCATAACTTTTACCTTGGAGTCCGCATCTCCACTTCCACCACTTACAATAGCCCCAGCGTGTCCCATGGTCCTTCCTGGAGGAGCAGTTTTTCCTGCAATAAATCCAGCAATTGGTTTTTTTATCTTATGATTTTTTATAAACGAAGCAGCCTCTTCTTCTGCACTTCCTCCAATTTCACCAATCATTAAAATAGCTTCTGTTTGATCATCATTTAGGAACATATCAAGACAATCAATAAAATTTGTTCCATTTATTGGATCACCACCTATTCCAATGCACGTTGATTGACCAAGCCCTGCAGCCGTAGTCTGGGCAACAGCTTCGTATGTTAATGTTCCAGACCTGGATACTATTCCTATTTTTCCTGGAGAATGAATGTGCCCTGGCATAATACCAATTTTACATTGCCCAGGTGTTATTACGCCAGGACAATTTGGTCCTATTAATCTAGAGTTAGACTGTTTAAGAAACTGTTTAACTTTTATCATATCCTGAACAGGTACACCTTCAGTAATGCAAATAATGAGAGGTATTTTTGATGCAATAGCCTCTAGTATTGAATCTGCTGCAAATGGCGGAGGGACGTAAATAACTGTCGCATCAGGATTGACTTCATTCACACATTCATCAACGGTATTAAAAACAGGTAAATCTAAATGTTTTGTACCTCCTTTTCCAGGCGTAACTCCTCCTACCATTTTTGTACCATAAGCAATAGCTTGTTCTGAGTGAAAAGTACCTTGACCTCCTGTAAAACCTTGGCAAATTACTTTTGTATCTTTATTTATTAAAACAGACATTTAATTAATCTCCTTAACAGCATTCACAATTTTAACTGCTGCGTCATCTAAATCGTCAGCTGGTATTATTTTTAATCCTGAATCAGAAAGTATTTTTTTGCCTTCATCTACATTTGTTCCAGCAAGCCTTACAACCAAAGGTTTGGACAAAGACAATGCTTTTGCAGCCTCTACAACTCCTGCTGCAATAATGTCACATCTCATTATACCACCAAAAATATTAACTAAAATTCCTTCAACAGCAGTATCAGACAAAATGATTTTAAATGCCTCTGTTACTTTTTCTTTTGTAGCGCTTCCTCCTACATCTAAAAAATTAGCTGGTGAACCACCTTTTAATTTAATTATATCCATTGTAGCCATGGCTAGACCTGCTCCATTAACTAAACAACCTATAGTTCCATCCAATTTAATATATGCAAGGTCAAATTTACTGGCTATTATCTCTGATGGGTCCTCTTCACTTTCATCTCTCAAATCTAATATGTTCTTATGCCTAAATAATGCATTATTATCGAAAGACATTTTTGCATCTAGCGCAATTAAGTTATTTTCACCCGTTAATACTAAAGGGTTGATTTCTAACAGACTTGCATCTTTTTCTGTAAAAAGTTTATATAATTGTGTAAAAAAATTATTAGCTTGTTTAAAACTAGATCCAGTTAACTTCAAGCTATTAGCTATTAGTCTCGAATGAAAAGGCTGAAAACCTATGGTTGGGTCAATAGTAAATGATAATATTTTTTCAGGCGTTTCATCTGCAACTTTCTCAATATCCATTCCACCTTCTGTTGAGGCTATCACAGAAATTTTACTGCTTACTCTATCTATAACCATTGAGAAATAAAATTCGGACTTAATATCACAACCGTCTTCTATATAAAGTCTATTAACTAATTTACCATCACTTCCTGTCTGAGGAGTTATTAACTTTTTGCCTAAAATAGATTGGGCTGCCGTTTTCACAGAGTCTAAATCTTTAACTACTTTAACTCCACCTGCCTTACCTCTTCCACCTGCATGTATTTGGGCCTTAACTACATATACAGGTCCTGGCAATTCGTTAGCAGCTTTTGTAGCATCTTCGACTGAAAAGACTGCTTTTCCTTCAGGTGTTGGAATATTATATAACTTAAACAACTCTTTAGCTTGATGCTCATGAATATCCATGACTAATCCCTTTCTTAAAAGTTATTCAGCTTCAAATTTTGAAGCTATCTCGTTTAATTGCTTAACAGCTGAAATTGAATGATCAAACATTTCTTTTTCATCAAGTTCAAAATCTATTTCGACTATTCTTTCAACACCATCTTTACCTATAATTACTGGAACACCAACATAAATTCCTTTGAGATTATAATATCCATCAACAAAAGCTGCACACGGCAACAGTTTTTTCTTATCCTTTAAAAAAGATTCTGCCATTTCTATAGCTGCGGATGCTGGCGCATAAAATGCTGAACCCGTTTTAAGTAAACCAACAATTTCTGCTCCACCGTCACGCGTCCTTTGGACTATTTGATCAATCTTTTCTTGACTGCTCCATCCCATTTTAACTAAATCAGGGACAGGAATACCTGCAACAGCTGAATATCTAGATAAAGGGACCATTGTGTCACCGTGCCCACCTAGAACAAATGCCGTAACGTCACTAACAGAGACGTTAAATTCTTCAGCTAAGAAGTGTCTAAATCTAGCTGAATCAAGAACACCAGCCATTCCAACAACCATATTTGTTGGTAATCCTGAGGCTCTCTGTAACACACCAACCATTGCGTCAAGTGGATTTGTAATGCAAATTATAAAGGCTTTTGGACAGTTTTCTTTAATTCCTTTTCCAACTTGCTTCATAACCTTTGTATTAATTTCGACTAAATCATCTCTACTCATTCCTGGCTTTCTAGCAACACCAGCAGTTACAATGACAACGTCGCTACCTGCAAGAGAGCTATAATCATTAGAACCCTCCACATTACTATCAAAGCCTTCAACAGGTCCTGATTGAGCTAGATCAAGAGCTTTACCTTGAGGAATACCATCAGCTATATCAAATAGAGTAACATCTCCAAGCTCTTTAATGGCTGCTAAATGCGCTAAAGTGCCACCTATATTACCTGAACCTATCAAGGCTATTTTATTTCGCATTTTTTTAATCCTCTTTAAATTTTAAAGTCTTTTCTATTCAAAGGTTAATTTAAATTTTTTTATTATTCTCTATACATTGCTAAATCTTTTAAACTCTTTTTCTTTTGCTATCAAGATAAGAATAATTATAAGCTTTTATTTTGTAATTGAGACATTTCTGTGATTCTAGAAATAGTACGTTGAAATTCAAAACCCCACTCATTTCCTTGATAAAGGTCTTTAAATTTAACTTCTGCATTAGCTATTAAAAAACAATTTTTGTCGTATAAAGCATCAATTAACCAAATAAACCTTCTTGTTTCATTACGTAAAATATCGTTTAAAATAGGAATGTTATCTATTATTATTCCTTTGTACCTAAGTGCAATTTCGATGTAATCCGAGGCTGCCAAGGGCTTATTACACAAATCATCAAAATCTATTCTTGCTATTCCTGCAGCAACTTGTGGAATAAGAATTTTTCTGCCCGAGACTTCAATTTGTTCAGGTTTTTTTTCAAAGCCAATACTTAATTTCTTGAAAATATTGTTAATTTTATCTTTATTTCTATCATTAATTGGGTTCAACCATAGTTTATTCCCACTCAAAGATCTCTCTCGCCAATCAACTCCAACTGGTATTTCTACTACTTCTGTTTTTAATTTTAAATTTTGTATAAATGGTAAAATTCTATCTCTATGTAACCCATTTTTATAGAGACCTTCTGGAGGTTGATTTGACGTTGTTACTAAAATGGTCCCTTCTTCAAACATAACTTCAAATAATCGTGATAAAATCATCGCGTCAGCAATATCTCTAACTTCCATCTCATCAAAACATAATAACTTAGCAGATTTAGCTAAATCTTTAGCAACTAGGAGAACACAATCTTTATTCCTTTCAACTTTACTTTTTTCAAGTACCCTCTGATGAACTTCTTTCATAAAGTCATGAAAATGCAATCTTCTTTTTTCTTTAATATCAACATTATGAAAAAATAAATCCATAATCATGGATTTACCTCTTCCAACACCTCCAAATAAATAAATACCTTTTATAATATTATTATGATTACCAAGAGTTGTATTTGTTCTTGTACCTAAAATAATATCATTATCATTTCCACGTACGTTGATAACAAATTGTAAATTCTTGTTTCCGATTACAGTAGTACCCATATTGTAGGTTGTAAACCCACCTGGGAGATGTCCAATCCCCGCAATTAAATTTCTATCACTTGGTAATATAAATGATGTATATAGTTGATTGTATTCTAGCGAAGTGTTATCTTCCACATATTGTACTAAATCATCTAAGAACATTATTTGTCACCTCTAATTATAGTATCTGCCACAACGTCAAGGATAATCTTTCTACTAGAAGCTGCGGCCCTATCTATCCAGAATGGCCCTGCTTGTGAATTCTTATCTTTATTATAGTTGTTAACAAACCCGTTGTATAGTCTCGCGGCATAGTCCTTATTATACACTATCGCTGCGCCTTGGAAGGCCTTTTCTACGTAAGCTGAATCTGCTAAATCTCCAGTTTTATATGGAGTGTAACTCGCGTTTGATATTTTAATCAATATCTCACCCACTCTTATAGCACTTTTAGCCGCATCATCTTCTATCTCACGTATAACCCTACCAAAGTTCTTCTTAATATCTACACTCATAATGCTGGAGG
>ERZ767114.1560-NODE-1560-length-10848-cov-2.133321_pt1 | contig 10848 bp, 8 predicted proteins | sample MGYA00374952_ERZ767114 | MGnify/ENA primary metagenome ERZ767114 (study PRJEB28939, sample SAMN06267156) | marine metagenome | isolation source: Columbia River Estuary | place: USA:Columbia River Estuary, USA | collected 2012-05-05 ...
TCCTGATTCAGGAAAAAATATTTATGTCCGACTTGCAAAGTTTGGTCCAGTTATTCAAGTAGGAGAAACATCTGATGAAGACAAACCTAAGTTTGTAGGACTTCCAAAAGAATATGGATTGGAAACCGTAACCCTAGAGGACGCTTTGCCTCTTTTAGCTCTACCCAGAATAGTGGGAACCTATGACGGAGAAAACATAATAGCTAATAATGGAAGATTCGGAGCATATGTTCAAGTCAAACGTAATTTTGTTAGCCTACCCCCAGAGATTACTCCATTTAATGTTTCTGAAGATCAAGCTATTGAACTTATTGTTGCTAAGGCTGCAGCAGATGCGGCAGCACAATTGGCTATTTTTGAGAGTCCAGATGGAATTATCGAAGTGCGAAAAGGGCGTTTTGGCCCATATATCAAATTCAATAAAGGCAATTTTAAAATTCCAAAAGATATTGATCCAGAGTCGTTGACATTAGAATCCTCGATGAAAATAATTGAGGAGGCCCCTGCTAAGAAATCGAAACGGTCGACAAAAAAATCCTCAAAAAAATCTTAGAGTATGTGGCAAGAAGTTCTCAGCCCAATACCAAAAGACTTGCTTTGTGAATTTAAACCCGGATCGCTTGGGGAGAACTTGAATATTTACGCAGAAGAATCAAACTTTCCAGACTTAAGAAACAATAGAGTAGTCATAATAGGAGTCCCGGAGGATCGATCAAGTCTTAAACACAAGGGAACCAGTGATGCGAGTAATGCCATTAGAAAACAACTTTACTCTCTTTATCCAGGCTCATGGGAGATTAATATTGCAGACATAGGAAATATAATTCCAGGAAGAGACGTAATTGATACAATAGCTGCTCTTGAGGAAGTTTGTGTAGAGGTTTTAAAACTTAACTCAATACCCTTTATAATTGGAGGAAGTTCAGATTTAGGCTTCGCTATTTATCGAGCATTCGTAAGGCTAGAACAAACGATTAACGCCACAATTTTAGATAGTAGAATTTCTCTTGAATCAGATGAAAAAGAGTTGAATTCAGATAATTATTTAAGTCATATTCTAACCTCTAAACCCTACAGACTTTATAATTTATCTCACATCGGTCATCAAACTTATTATGTTCCTCCTCAAATTATTGGCCTACTTGAACGAATGCATTTTAGCACCTATAGACTTGGAGAAATAAGAGACAAGATTCACCTTATTGAACCCCTCATGAGAGATGCCGATGTTATTTTTTTTAATAATCATGTGATTAGAATGGCAGATGCACCAGGTCAATCGGACCCAACACCAAATGGTCTTACAGGAGAAGAGTTTTGCGCAGCTATGCGTTACGCAGGAATGAGTGATAAACTTTCAGCAACTGGATTATTTGATTTTAATCCGAGGTTGGAGAGCAGTACTCAAAACGCCCAACTACTGGCCCAAAGTATTTGGTACTTCTTTGACGGGGTTGATTGGAGGAAGGGAGACTATCCTTTTAGATCAAAAACTGAGTACACAAAGTTTACAGTGCTAACAGATGGCCTAGATGAAGAAATTATTTTTTATAAATCATCATGGTCAGAAAGATGGTGGATGGAAATCCCATCTCATCCTGGACGGGATGCAAAAAATAGTCTAATTTCCTGTTCTATTGACGATTACAATGCTGCACGAAAAGGTGAAATACCCGATAGATATTGGAAAGCTATTCAAAAATCCATTTAGATTTATTACTATTTTCAATGAGAATAATTCATTTTGTTTATCAAATTCGCTTTATGGTGGCATTTAATTTCCTATTTTTAGCCCTCAATCAGCATTGAATGACAGTCCGTAATTTTTTTTTCGTAACCTTATCCATCGTTATTACTGGAACAGTTGCAGCTCAACAAGATGTGCAATACACGCAGTATTATCATAATCAAGTAGGTTTCAATCCCGGGGTTGCAGGCAGTTCAGGCGCTATTAATCTTAATGTTGGGCATAGATCTCAATGGGTTGGATTTGAAAATGCGCCAACGAGTCAAAATATTAACGCCGACATACCATTAGCGATTTTACATGGCGGATTATTAGTTAATATCGTTAATGATCAAATAGGATTCTTCCAAGATATCGCTGCCGCAGTAGGCTACGCATATCAATTGGAATTGGGTCCAGGAAAATTAGGAATAGGACTTTCTGTCGACTTTAAAAATAAAAATGTGAAAGCTGCCCAATGGATATATCCTGATGGCACCAGTGGCTCAAGTGACCCATCTATTTTTGCCCCCAACGCGACTGCAATGACTCCTGAAATGAATTTTGGCGCATATTATTCTACAGATCTCTGGTATGGTGGATTGTCAACGAGTCGATTATTACAAAGTGAAGCGAACTTAGGAGCCACGGCGGCTTACAAAAGCAAATTACACTACTATTTAACTGGCGGAATTAATATTCCATTTAGAGATCTGGAGCTAGTGCTCTCCCCAAATATTTTGATGAAATCAGATCTTAACTCTAATATTTCTTTGGATGTTAATATAAATGCTCTAATCCAAGAAAAAATATACGGAGGGCTGGGTTATAGAAATCAAGATGCCTTGAGTGTGATGGCGGGGTATCAAATACTCCCTTCCCTAAGACTAGCCTACTCCTACGATATAACAACATCATCTCTTTCCGCATACAGTGGAGGAAGCCATGAGATATTTCTCAACTACAGTTTTAACATTGAAGTGCCGCCACGCATTCAAGGAAGCTATAGAAACATTAGATTTTTGTAAATTGGCAAACTTTTTGTGATAAGATATTATTCCTATGAAAAAATTCTTTAACCCTTATAGATTTATATCCCTTGGGATCATTAGTCTTTTAATTTCTTGCTCCGGCTCAAACCATGGTGAATTGGTTGGAGTACAGAATCGAGCAGATTTTTATCCATCAGATCCATATGGTATGGTTTACATTCCTCAAGGATCATTTAATGCAGGAAATGCAGATGTTGATATTCCCGCAACCCTTACAGCACCTACAAAAACTGTAAGTGTCTCTTCTTTTTATATGGATGAAACTGAAATAACAAATAATGAGTACCGTCAATTTGTTCATTGGGTAAGGGATTCTATTTTGCGATACAGACTAGCTGAGGGGTTAGTGGAAGAATACGAATATATCTCCTATGCCGATCTTCAAAATCCAACATATTTTGAGGAATATGTTGGAATAGAGTACCCTGACTCAATGCAATCTCATTTAGATTGGAGTCGAAAACTAACTTGGGACACAAAAAAATTTCCTTCAATTGAATACACAGAAGTACTTGAAACAATGTATTTGGCGCCTGAGGAAAGATATCTAGGCGGTCGAATGTTAGATTCGCGTCAATTGAATTATTTATATTTCTGGATCGATAAGCAAAAAGCTGCTAAAAAATCGAACCGAGCAAATATGGATTTCACCGATGCTGATGCTGATGGTATGACCTACAACTACAAAGACTATATAAAAGATGGCCAAAGCATATCTGACCGATCAAGTTTTTTTGAAAGTGAAACGATAAATGTTTATCCAGATACACTCGTATGGCTTTCAGACTTCACGTATTCTTTCAATGAACAAATGCATGACAGCTATTTTTGGCATCCTGCTTATGATAATTACCCGGTAGTTGGAATAAATTGGAAACAAGCCATGGCTTTTTGTAACTGGCGCACACGATATAGAAACGATTATTTGAAAGAGAATAATGATTTTCAAGAAAGTGAGTTCAGATTGCCAACTGAATCAGAATGGGAATATGCAGCTAGAGGCGGATTTGAATTAACCACTTATCCTTGGGGTGGACCTTATACAACCAATAGCGCTGGCTGCTTCTTAGCAAATTTCAAACCCTCCAGAGGAAACTTAACCTCGGACGGAGGCTTTCATCCTGTAAAGGCCACTTCTTATGAACCCAATGGGTATGGTTTATACTGCATGGCTGGAAATGTCGCAGAATGGACAAGTACAGCTTGGGATGAAGCTAGCTATTATTATGTTGGAGATTTCAACCCAGACTTTAAATACAATGCTGACGAGAATGACCCTGAAACTATGAAAAGAAAAGTGATTCGCGGTGGATCCTGGAAAGACATTGCCGCCTACCTTCAAGTAAGTTCTAGAGAATACGAATATCAAGACACAAATAAATCCTACATTGGATTTCGCACAGTACAAAGTTTCTTGGGTCGAGACGCTCGAGACTTTTAACTTAGAAAAATCTCAATATTTAATCAAATTCATTAATAATTAATTAAACCGAAATAAGATGGCCTTAATAGATGTAGATGGCAAGCGATTTAAAAACTTCATGTCCAAATTATATGGATGGGGAGCAGCAGTTGTAATCATGGGTGCGCTTTTCAAAATCATTCACCTTCCCGGAGCTGACTTTATGCTAATTATTGGTTTAACCACTGAAGCGGTAATATTTTTCATCTCAGCTTTTGAGTCACCATCCAAAGATTTTGACTGGTCAATTGTTTACCCAGAATTATCAACACTAGACCTGAACGAAGGAAAAGGTCGTCGTGGAACTGTAACCCAAGAATTAGATAAAATGATGGAAGAAGCCAAAATCGGTCCAGAACTATTGACTAGCTTGGGTGACGGAATGCGCCAATTAAGCGATACTGCTTCATCTTTAAATTCGGCTACAGATGCAGCTGGAGCAACTTCTGCTTACAGCGATCAATTAAATAGCGCGGCAAAAAACATGGAAGCTTTGAATGCTCTTTATGCTGTTCAGCTCGAGAACACTACGAGCCAAGTTGAAATTCAAAATAGCCTAATGGAAAAACTTGGGTCTTCAATGAATGAGTCCGAAGCTCTAGCTCAAGAGGTTGGAAAACTCTCAGGAAACTTATCCCAGCTAAATAATGTTTATGGCAATATGCTTTCAGCAATGAGTGGTAAAAGCTAATAATCACTAACTTTCTGATATTCAAAATATAACAAGTTAATTATCTCTTAGAATAAAACAAAATGGCTTCAGGATCTCTTTCTCCCCGTCAAAAAATGATCAACATGATGTATTTGGTGTTGACAGCTATGTTGGCATTGAATGTCTCCAAGGATATTCTCAAGGTTTTACATAAACTTGATGTAGGAATGTCTGCAACTGTGAAAACCGTTGAGGAAGGAACTAAGACTATATATGCGGCGATTGAAGCTCAAGTATCCGAGAATGAACGGGCGGTACCTTTTAATGAAAGAGCTAAAGTTCTTCGAACGAAATCCAATTCAGTTGAATCATTACTTGTAAAGGCAAGGGAAGATATGATCGAAGAATCTGGCGGAATAGATACTGCTGATGACAACCGACTGAAAGGAGAAGATAACAGAAGTGTATCTAATAACTACATGCTAAACGATAAAAGTGTTGGTGGGCAGGGAGCTGCAAAAGAAATTAAAGAGAGACTTACAGAATATCGCGGATATCTAATTGCTGAAGTTGAAGCAAATCCTTCGCCAGTTACTGAAGAACTTATTGGAGAAATAAATCAAGCCTTTGACTTTAGTGATGTAAGAACTGGTTCAAAGAAAGAAACATGGGAAACAGCTACTTTCGCAGACCTTCCTCTTGCTGGCGTCATACCATTTATTACGGATCTCCAGTCTAAAGTAAGACGAATGGAGGCGAGAGTTGCTGAGTATTTTTATAGCCAAATTGATGCCTCTGCGCTTAAGTTTGATGGCGTGAGAGCTGTTGTTATGCCAAAAAGCACCTACATAACTCAGGGAGAGATTTATGAAGCTGATGTATTCTTGGCAGCATATAACAGTGGAAATCAGCCGGAATTTACGGATATCATTCCAGAAGAAATAGTTGATGGTGTGGGTAAAATTCGTTTCCCAGCAAAGGGAATAGGTTCAAAGACATTAACAGGAAGCATGACGCTGCCCGGAGATGATCGCGTTTATACATATGATGTAGTTTATACGGTCGCGCCTCCTAGCGTTGTGATTTCTCCTTCTAAAATGAATGTCCTTTATCGTAATGTGATTAATCCGTTAGAAATCTCTGTGCCAGGAGTAGCTCCGTCTAACATAGTCGTCAACGGACCTGGTGTAAGAGGAAGTAACGGAAAATACAATGCTGACATAACTAAAATAAAGGGTAAGGAAATCAAAATTTCTGTCTCGGTAAAAGAGGAGAATGGTAAATTACGTCGAGCTGGATCAAAAATATTTAGAATAAAGGGATTGCCTCAAGCTGTAGGTTCTGTATTTAAAAAGACCCAAGGAGTAATGTCATCTAGCTTACTAAGTAAAGGAAAAGTCGAAGCAGAGTATCAAGATTTTCCTTTCGACTTGCCACTAACAGTTGTCTCATTTGAACTAAAAATGGACGGACAACCGCCTATGAAAGTTGATGGTAATAAAATACCTTCCAAGGCCAAACCTCTTATTCAAAAATTACGCCCTGGGAGCAGCGTTCAAATTCGTAAAATTATTGCGAAAACGCAAAAAGGCGCCAGAATTTCTAGAGTAGGTATTGTTTCAATTGACGTTCAATAATTATGAAAAATTTTCTCATTGTTTTTTTCTTTGTGGCTTCGAGTACGGTCTGGAGTCAAGTCATATCACCGGAAGATGACGGCTTAGTGCCGAAAGGCGATATACATTATTCTAATACTAGAGTCATCCCCTACCCTTTTCTTAGACAAGATGATATGATGTGGGCTACTCGCCATTGGGAAAGAATACAAGTTCAAGAAAAGTTAAATCATCCACTTTATTACCCAGTAGTTCCTCTCCCTGATCGAAAATCAATGTTTGATGTTCTTAAGGATGCAATCCTTGTTGAAGGCAGTATCGTAGAAGTTTTCAGGGATGATTTATTTGAACTACCCTTAAGCAATCAAGAAGTTGCTGATATTATTTTTAGAGTAGACTCTATTACTGACCCTGATGATCCAAGTATTCTACTTGCAATTGACTCAATAGAGCTAAAAGCGCCCAATGTCGTAGCATGGGAATTAAAATCTGATTGGTATTTTGACAAGCAAAGGGGTGAGATGAAAAACAGAATTTTAGGCATTTCCCCAGTAGTAAAAGATCCTTCTACATCTGAGATTTATAATATTTTCTGGATATGGTTTCCTGATGCGCGGCAGGCTCTTTCCACAAATATCGCCTACAATCCAGACAACAATACTAGAAGATTGACATTTGACCAGATCATGCAAATGAGATATTTTAATTCAGTAGTCTTTAAGGAAGACAATGTTTATGACCGGACTATAGACGATTATAAACAAAACAGACCAATGGAGCAGCTATTAGAATCCAAACGAATTCGTGAAAATCTAAGGAATTACGAACACGACCTTTGGCAATTTTAATCGACTAAATAATTTTGTTATTTCAAAAGGCCGCTATTTGCGGCCTTTTCATTTTTAAATATGCATTTCGCAATAATAGGTCAAGGTCTTGCGGGTTCTTCTCTCGCAATAGAAGCTGATAAGAATGGTCATGACATCACATGCTTTGATCTGAGCAATGAAAATACAGCCTCCAGGATGGCAATCGGGATAATTAATCCATTAGTTATAAAAAACCGAACAATATTTGATAAAAGTGAAATATTTTTGAGTGATTGTCTGTCCTATTATAATTGGATAGAAAAAACGTTTCAAAAACCATTATTAACAGGGAACTCGATTCGAGAAGTCTTATTTAATCCTAGTGAAGTTTCAAATTGGACATCTTTATCTCAAGAAGCAAATCTTGAAACATATATCGGATCAATTGAAACTACCCATAAATCATTAAGCGCTTTAGGCCTAGGTTGTATAAAAAATAGCTTCAGACTTGATGTTAAAAATTATCTTCAAGTGATAAGGACTTGGCTTAGCGAAAAACATCGTCTCCAGGAAGAAGACGTTAAGAATGTATTCGTGTCAAAAAATGAGGTAATTGTAAATGGCCAAAAATTTGATGGACTAATCTTAGCTGAGGGCCTAATAGCCACTTGGACACAGAAGATATTTGGACCTCTTCAATTTAGTCCAACAAAAGGAGAGGGTTTGGTAATTGAAACCACAAATACTAATATTGATTTTCCTGTCCATAGAAATACTTTTCTTTTAAAAGAAGATGAGAATAGATATACTGTTGGGGCTACATTCAACCGAAAGGATCTTCAAACAGGCCCTTCCAAAGCTGGAAAGGACTCTCTAATAAAGGAATTATCATATTGGTTTCACGATGACTTTAAAATTGTCGACCACTGGTGTGGATTGAGACCTACAATGAAAGATAGAAAAATTTGTTTTGGATGGCATAAAGAATTTCCCAATGTAGGGTTTCTAAATGGGCTTGGATCTAGAGGTGCATTGACCTCCCCTTACTATAGCTCTCTGCTTTGGGCACAGCACAGATCTTAAAAGAGATAAAATTAGATGTGATACTAACCAAAAAACAATTTAAATAAAGTTAGCATTCAGATGAATTCCCTTTGTTACTTTTGTCCTCCAGATGTTGAGTGTAAATCAAGTTGGTCTGGCCTTTGGAGGAACAGATCTTTTCAAGGACATATCATTTCAAATAAACCCTGGAGAAAGGATTGGACTAGTCGGTCGAAACGGAGCCGGTAAATCTACTCTACTGAGCCTTATTGCAGGAAAAATCTCCGTTGATTTTGGTAAGATATCCTGCCCTAATGATTTTAAAATTGGTTTCTTAACTCAAGATATTCCGCCTTCGGGAAATAATACTATTTGGGAAGAGGCTGCATCTAGCTTTAAGGAGATTCAAGCTCTCGAGTTTAAAATGGAAGAGCAGACGAAGCAACTCGAGACTAGAACGGACTATGAAAGTCCTTCCTATATGGATCTAATTAATGAACTATCTTCTAATCAAGAAAATTATCAAATGCTTGGTGGTTATACGTACCAAGCAGAAATGGAAAAAGTCCTCATTGGTCTTGGTTTTTTATCTAGTGATTTCCATAAATCACTTGCCTCATTTTCTGGGGGATGGCAAATGAGAGTTGAATTAGCTAAAATATTAATGCAGAATAATGATGTTCTGTTATTAGATGAGCCTACGAACCATTTAGATATCGAGTCGATTATGTGGCTAGAGCAATTTCTTGCTGATAGCCCGCAAGCAATTATTCTCGTTTCACACGATAGAACATTTCTCAATAATGCAACGACAAGAACTTTAGAAATTGTCCTGGGTAAGAGTTATGATTTCCCATGTCCCTATTATAAATATTTAAGTCTGAGAGAAGAAATTAGAGAAAAACAAAGACAAGCTAAAGCCAACCAAGAAAAAGAAATAAAACAGACTGAAGAACTCATAGAACGATTTCGATACAAAGCTTCCAAAGCATCATTTGCTCAGAGTTTAATAAAAAAATTAGACAAAATAGACCGTATTGATGTAGATGAAGAAGATACACGTAACATGAGATTTAAGTTCCCTCCAGCCCCTCGTTCTGGAAAAGTTGTCGCGAAACTCATTGACATTCATAAGCATTACGGATCAAAGCACGTTCTTAAAGGTTTTGACATGGAGATTGTTAGAGGTCAAAAAATAGCTTTTGTCGGACAAAATGGTCAAGGTAAATCAACACTTGTCAAAGTTCTTGCTGAAAATTTAGACTTTACAGGCTCCATTGATTTAGGACACCAAATATCACTAGGTTATTATGCCCAAAATCAGGCTGAAGTTTTAGATGGATCTAAAACTGTTCTAGAGACTATTGAAGATTCTGCACCTGAGGAAATGCGGAGCTCTGCCCGAAAAATGTTAGGGAATTTTATGTTTACCGGAGATAATGTTGGTAAGAAGGTATCTGTCCTCTCTGGTGGGGAAAGAGGTCGGCTTGCATTATGCCAATTGATGCTAAATCCAATTAATTTTTTAATTCTCGATGAGCCAACCAATCACCTAGATATGCAAGCTAAAGATGTCTTAAAACAATCTTTAGCAAACTACGATGGAACCCTAATTGTGGTCTCTCACGATAGAGAGTTTTTATCCGATTTAGCTGATATAACCTATGAATTTAAGGATGGTAAAATTAGACAGCATTTGGGTGGTATCGAATATTTCCTTGATCAGAAAAAAATGCAGAATATGCGACAAGTTGAATTAGGGTTGAAGGAAAAACCAGTTTCAAAATTAGAGCAAAAAACAAAAAATAACCGAGAATCGAAAAATGAACTCAAGAGAATAGAGAAAAATCTAAAGAATGCGGAAAAATTTGAAAAAAAAGCTCAAAATAGATATGAAAATTTTCAAAAAGAATTAGATGCTTTAGAAAACATTTTATCAAACCCTATTGCATTCAAAAAAATGTCTGAAGATCCAGATTTTTATATAAATTATGAACAGCTCAAAAAGAAATTAGATGATTCTTTTAATGCTTGGGAGGACGCAGTCGAAAAAAGTTCTTCCCTTCAAAAGGAGTTGGGGCAAATAGAAGCGTAACTTGACGATATGAAAAAACTGTTTCAGCTTGTTTTAACATTTTTTACTTCATTGACAATTATGTCCCAGACGGCATCAGAGACAAAACTCGTTGTTTCTATTGTGGTGGATCAAATGCGAGCCGATTATTTAACCAGGTACTCTCACCTTTATGAAGGTGGGTTTAAAACGCTACTTGAAGATGGTGAAGTCTTTTGGAATGCGCATTATACGCATGCTCCAACTTATACAGCTCCAGGCCACGCAAGTATTTACACAGGTACAGATCCACGTTTTCATGGTGTTATTGGAAATGATTGGTATGTTCCAAGTATTGGGAAGACCACTTATTGTTTAGAAGATCCGGTTGTATCGCCAATCGGAACTAAATCTAAATATGCTGAAAGAAGTCC
>ERZ767114.1561-NODE-1561-length-10847-cov-2.076509_pt1 | contig 10847 bp, 10 predicted proteins | sample MGYA00374952_ERZ767114 | MGnify/ENA primary metagenome ERZ767114 (study PRJEB28939, sample SAMN06267156) | marine metagenome | isolation source: Columbia River Estuary | place: USA:Columbia River Estuary, USA | collected 2012-05-05 ...
AAAGATCCAGTCACCACTACCGAGCAACGCAGACCCAACTGGTGCATCCATTCCAAAAGCGGAATAGCTAAACCCACCGAACGAAAATGCAAATCCAACGAGATAGAACCCGATAAACCCGAGACCAAAAATTGCGAAGTTGGTACTCACAACGTGCGCTGCATTTTTTGCTTGAGTCATTCCAGTTTCAACAAGCGCAAAACCTGCCTGCATGAAAATAACGAGCGCTGCTCCAATCACAATCCACATCAAACTCACCTGCTGACCGAGCACAGTGACCGGGTCTGGTGTTTCGAGCAAAAACTTCATACTTTTCTCCATTCGGGTAAGGACAACGGTTGAGTTGCCACAGAAATACAGACGCGTTCAGAGGCGCCATTGCAGCCGAACGCCTATGAGATTACGAGAGCAGTATTTCGACTGTGTCTACAAATTGTTTCGGGAGCGTTATTGTTTATGAACGCCCATGGCCACTCATCGCAAGCAAACGAAACATGCAGTTAACAAACTCGAGTTGCCACCGCTCGTTGCCGAGCGCATCACGTGCCCACTGACCAAATGGCAAGGAGAAATCGGGCGCTGCCACTGGTGCAACGAAATCATTACGGGTAAGCGACGCACCACCTGGTGCTCAGACAAGTGTGGTCGCGTCTGGCAACGCGAACACATCTGGCGATTTGCTCGATCGTCCGCAAAACGCCGAGCCAAATACCACTGCATTCGCCCCGGTTGCACCGCAGCGCGGCGCGACTGTGAGGTCAATCACATCGAACCCCGTGAAGGCAAGGGATACGGACCAGGTTGCCATCACCACTTGCAGCCCGACAGCACTGGTCGGGGTGGTCTTGAGGTGTTATGTCACGCTCACCATGCCGAGATCACTGCGGCTCAAGCAACTGCGCGTGCCACTACACGAGCAAATGCGCGCCTTGAGGCTCAGGCCACAACCGAAACTACGATCTGACTCATGGCTTTTCGAGACGGCGATGGATGGGTGATGTGCTCATGCGGTCATAAACATTGGGGACTCCATGGCGCTGCAGGTCTACTGCTCATTCGTCTCGACATGTCTGAGCCGCACGTGTTGTTGCAACTGCGTGCTGCATGGACTCACGGTGGAGGCACTTGGGCGCTGCCGGGAGGCGCACTCGATAGTCACGAAGATTCCGTAACCGCCGCTGGTCGCGAAGCCGCGGAAGAAGCAGGCATTAATAGTGATCACTATTTAGTTCGCGATGTTTTCAGTGACGATCATGGCCCTTGGCGATACGACACAGTGATCGCCCACACCAACGGCGATGCAGGAGCATTCGCTGCCAATGCCGAATCGGAAGATCTGCAATGGGTAACACTCGACAAAGTGGAGACTTTTTCGCTGCACGCTGGTTTGGCTGGAGCGTGGCCACAATTACACAAGCGGGTTGTGGCAACTCTCAACTCGTAATTCCCGCAGATTAGGCTGTTGTCATGACACTTGAAGCAACAAAGACCCAGGCATATCTCGACGACCGCGCCCACGTATTTCACTCGTGGTCTGCGCAAGGCACTCTCAATCCGGTTGAAATTACTGGTGGACTCGGCAGTTACTTCTGGGATTCGACTGGCAAAAAGTACCTCGACTTTTCAAGCCAACTCGTCAACCTCAACATTGGTCACCAACATCCAAAACTTGTTGCAGCAATTCAAGAACAAGCCGGCAAGTTGTGCACGGTTGCTCCCCCATTTGCTAACGAGTCACGATCCGAAGCTGCACGACTCATCACCGAACTTGCACCAGGCGACCTCAACATGGTGTTCTTTACTAACGGTGGTGCAGAGGCAGCAGAAAATGCTGTGCGCATGAGCAAACTTCATACGGGCCGTCACAAATGTTTGACAATGTATCGTTCGTACCACGGATCAACCTCTGGTGCCATCGCGCTTACCGGCGACCCACGCCGTTGGCCGAACGAGACAGGTGCATCAGGTGCAGTCAAGTTTTGGGGCCCGTACCCATACCGTTCTGCATTTCACTCTTCGAGTGACGAGGAAGAGTGTCAACGTGCGTTGCAACACTTGGAAGATGTTTTGATGGTGGAAGGGCCACATACCGTGGCGATGATTGGACTTGAATCAGTTATTGGTACGAATGGAATTTTGGTTCCACCTGCTGGTTATCTCAAAGGTGTTCGCGAACTGTGCGATCGCTATGGCATCGTGATGATGTGTGACGAAGTGATGGCCGGTTTTGGTCGTTGCGGTGAGTGGTTTGCGGTAAATCACTGGGATGTTACGCCAGACCTGATTTGTTTTGCCAAAGGTGTGAACTCTGGTTACATTCCACTCGGTGGTGTGATCATCAGCCAAAAAATTGCTGATTCATTCAAGGATCGTGTCTATCCAGGCGGACTCACCTACAGCGGTCACCCCCTCGCGTGCGCTGCAGCTGTTGCATCTATCAACATCTTTAAAGAAGAAAAGATTGTTGAGAATGCTCGCATGCTTGGTACTGACGTCATCGGTCCAGAACTTGAAAAACTCAAGGCCAAGCACCCGTCAGTCGGCGATGTTCGCGGACTAGGCGTGTTTTGGGCAATTGAACTCGTGCGCAATCGCGAAACACGCAAGCCACTTGTTCCGTTCAACGCCACAGGTGCAGACGCCAAGCCAATGGCTGACTTTGCAGCGGAATGCAAAAAGCTTGGACTTTGGCCATTCGTGCACTTCAATCGCACCCACGTTGTGCCACCGTGCAATGCAACTCCAGACGAAGTGCGCGAGGGAATTGCAATTATTGATCAGGCGCTCACAATTGCCGACTCGTATTACGAGGGCTAGTTAATAGTTATCAACTAATCACAACGTTGCAGTAATACGCACGCTGCCAACTGGCTTGCCGTGTCCATAGATCGTCGAGTCAAAGGCTTTTGGGTCTACTCGCGATGTGTCGATACCAAGAGCCTCTAACGCTGCTTTCATCATTGGTGGACGCGCACGATTTGCTCCGTCAGCGATCTTGAGCGCAACTGCTCGACCATCGGGCATTGCAACTGCAAACACTCCTTCTGCGCCATCTTTGCCAAGCAGACCTGGCACGCCCTGCATCAGCAGTGTCACATCTCGTGCAGGACCACCCACCATTTCTGGATGACTCCGCATTGCATGCGCAACTTTGCCCGGCGCACTTGTCGGGTCCGACATCACCACAGTGCGAAAGACGCGCGCAAGTGCAGTGAGCGACATGGCGTGTGCTGGTGCACCGCAACCGTCGATGCCGATGAACGCAGCTTCTTCGCCGCTCAACTCTGGCACCATCTGCGTAATGCGCTGTTGCAATGGGTGCGACTCGGACAGATACGACTCATCATGCGACCAACCGTTGTGCACGCACGTGGCAAGCATTCCCGAATGCTTACCCGAACAGTTCATTTGCAACTTTGTTTTCACTCCGCCACCACGCACCACTTCGGCCGCAGCATCATCATCGAGCGGATAGTCCTTGGTGTTACCCAGATCATTTTCAGTCAAGCCGGCCGTGGCCAAAATTTCGCGTGCAGCAGCAAGATGCATCGGCGACCCGTCGTGGCTTGCGCACACAAGTGCCAACAAGCGTGGCGGCAAGTTGAGCCCGCTTGCCACCATTGCTGTTGCCTGAATCGGTTTAGTTGACGAGCGGGGGTACACGATGGTCGTTGGGTCGCCAAGAGCAAACTCAATCGACCCGTCTCGAGCAAGACCAACCACTGCCCCGTAGTGCATCGACTCGTCATGTCCATTTCGAGTAGTGATACCCAACTGTACAAATGCTTTATCGAGCGGAGAATGCTGGCTCATACTTCGAGCGCATCCATCAACATCGACATAAACACATCATGTCTTGCGCTTGTTACTACGAGCGCGTTCGGGGTCTGATGCAATACACCAAGCGTGTCCATCACCACCATGCCTTCGGTTGCTTCAGATTGAGTTTCGACAACGAGGTGCATCTCGCGCACTTCATCAGCCACGCTCGAGTTAATGGCGTATGCGATGGCAATCGGATCTGGTAAGTCAAATCCAGCAAGGTGGGTTTCATTTGCGCAAAACTTTTCAAGCACTCGTTGAATATCAATAGTAAATGTTGCAAACGGCGTGTCCATTGCCCGCAACATTGTTGATTCTGCCGGTGTGATCACGGCAAACTTGCGCGAGATATCCCAACCAACAAACTCAAGGTTCATTCCAGATTGCAACACCACATCTACGGCTTCCGGATCGACCCACATATTGAACTCTGCAACTGGCGTGACATTGCCAATGTGGTCGGCAACTGCGCCCATCACCACACAACGTTTGATCTTGGTTGCAATGCTCGGATCTTTTTTAAGCGCAAGCGCAATGTTTGTCAGCGGTCCAAGCGTCACCAGTTCAAGTACTCCATCAAACTCGTGCGCCGCCTTAATCAATTCGTCAACTGCATCACCCACATTTGGCTGTCTACCCGCGAGATCTAGGCCGATATCCCCCATGCCATCCATGCCGTGCACAAACTGAGCCGTACGCAGCTCTCGCACAAGTGGCTTGGCTGCACCAACATAAATAGGCGCACTTGATCCGCACAATTCGCGGGTGTACAAAGCGTTTTGGATACCCATTTCAAGCGGCACATTGCCGGCAACCACACCAATGCCAACCACATCTATGTCGCCGTGGCGCAGCGCGATGATCAGAGCAACAGCATCATCACTTGCGGTGTCTGTATCGATGAAAAATTTTCTCTTCATAGATCAACCGTAACATTTGGCGCCGCCACACTACGATCGCAAGTATGCGCTTGAAGCCACGCATCAATGAGATTTATAAAGCGATGATTACTGTCGCAATTGTCGCAATTTCCACGCTCCTGATTCCTGCACAGAGTCTGGTCGCAGACGACGAGTCTCCTGTGCTCTATGTTTTTCCATTCTCTAAAGTTGCAGTCAACTATCCACGCGACCACATTGACTACCCTGCTGTCGACGTAGAGGGTTGTTACGCTCGCGTGCTCGCACCAACTGCCGGCACGATTACCCAAACGCGCACAATCGACAAATGGGTGAAAGAAATTGATGCTCCTGGCACCCGCGGTGGCAAGACGATCACTCTCGTTGGTGACGACAACGTGCGCTACTACTTCGCCCACCTCGGCAGGGTAAAAGTGGCGAAAGGTCAGCGTGTCAGTGCTGGCGATTGGATTGGCGTCATGGGCTCATCGGGCAATGCCCGCGTCACCAGATGCCACACACATTTAGGAATGTCACGTGTGTGTCCTGTGGTTGAGGCATTTTTGTTGCAGGGTGAAATTTGGCCACAAAAATATTTGAATGCGTGGCGTAAAGGCGGGCAGATCTCACCCGCTAAAGAGTTGAAAAAACTAGTAAAACAAGACCCTCTTGGTTGCACTCGCTCTCGAGCAGACACCAGAGCAGCACTTGCCCAAACCTCGGGCTAATTCAGTTTTTAAATCAAGCCAAGTTCGCGAACAGCATCGCGCTCTTCGATGAGTTCGGCAACAGAGGCATCAATACGTGCGCGACTAAACGCGTCAATCTCGAGGCCTTGCACGATCTTGTAGTCACCGTTTTCGCAAACGCAAGGAAAAGATGACATCACGCCTTGCGGTACGCCGTAGCTACCGTCGGATGGCACCGACATAGAAACCCAGTCGCCAGCCGGCGTGCCCAATACCCATGAACGAATATGGTCCACTGCGGCATTCGCTGCACTTGCTGCCGACGAAGATCCGCGAGCCTTGATCACTGCAGCACCACGCTTGGCAACCGTTGGAATATACGTTTCTTCAACCCATGTCTGATCATTGACGAGTTGCGCAGCATTCTTGCCATCAACTTCGCAATGAAACAAGTCTGGGTACTGTGTCGTCGAATGATTACCCCAGATCGTCATCTTTTTAATTGATGAAACTGGGCGCCCAACGCGTTGTGCCAGTTGGCTGATCGCACGGTTGTGGTCGAGGCGGGTCATGGCAGTGAACTGACGTGGGTCAATGTTCTTGGCGTTATGCATAGCAATCGCGGCATTGGTGTTGGCTGGGTTACCAACGACCAACACCTTGATGTTCTTTTTGGCATTGGCACTAATGGCCGCGCCTTGTGGCTTAAAGATGCCACCGTTTGCCGACAACAAATCGCTGCGCTCCATACCTTCTTTTCGCGGCATCGCCCCAACGAGCAGCGCAATATCGGTGTCACCAAACGCAATGTTTGGGTCGTCGGTCATCACTACATCGACAAGGTTTGGAAACGCACAGTCATCCAATTCCATTTTTACTCCGCCAAGCGCACCAAGTGCTGGAGTTACTTCAAGCAATTGCAAAATCACTGGAGTATCAGCACCAAGCATCGCACCAGATGCAATGCGAAACAGCAGGCTGTATCCAATTTGTCCGGCCGCTCCGGTGACAGTTACTCGTACTGGTGATGTTGCTGAAGATGTCATGACTAGAACACTACTTTCCTATTGCTTGCATGATCAGGTCGGCATACACAGCCTGACCTTCTGGGTTGAGGTGAATTTTGTCTCCATACAAATATTCTGGATGCGCTACAGCAATTGTGTACCAGTCAAGGATCTTGACATTGCCGTATTGATCAGGCATCCCGCGAAGCAACACATTATTTGGGTCTTGCCATTTTTTACTTGGCACATGATTTGTAACGAACACAACGGTGTCTACATCGGCCAAAGGAACCATGATTTCATCCAATGTCTTTTGATCAACATAGTTGTTTGTTCCAAGGTGAATAATCACAATCTCGCCAAGACGATTTACCGACTTAAGGTAATTACCAATCTCAAGTGCCTGACGAAACGGTCTGCTCTTCAGCGCGTCTACCGTGATTCCGCGTTCGGTGAGCACGTTGGCAGCACCCAGCATCACCGAGTCGCCAATGGCAATGATCTCGATGACCTGTCCATCGAGCGTTGTTGTCGATGGCGAAGGCACAACGGTGTCGATAACACCGGTAGCACCCGGCAACGTAGTTATCGTCGAAACGTCAGCCGTTGTACTTGTCATCACATTGACAACACCACTCTCTCCGTCGGCAAGGCTCTGACCGATGTCGTCCAACTTGACTTGTGCAGTTGCGAGACTTACTAATGCAAAAATCGGCACGACTGCGACAACGACGCCAATGGCAATAATTCCTTGACGTTTTTCTCTATCCGAATCAAGCCGTGAATGGCGGAACTTGCCCCACGCTTCACGAAGGCCTCCAGAGCGAACTGGCATCTCAATGAACCGATACGAAACTTCGGTAAAGACAAGTGCAAGTGCAAACAGCAACACAAACTCGACGACGTTGAGACCTTTGCCGGCAAATTGTCGATAAAACTGAAAGATCGGCCAATGAAACAAGTACAGGCCATACGACCGCTGACCGATGTACACCAATACTGGGTTGCCAAGGACTCGTGTTGCTAACAATGTGTGAGGGTGCACCGCTGCCGCAATGATTGCGATGCTGGCAAGCCCAACGAGAAGAAAACCACCCTGGAATAACGGCGCGTAGCCACTCGTGCCACCGTCGGCACCACCTTCAACGACATCGTGGAAACTCCACAACATTGCGCCAAGCCCAAGTACGCCCACCCAACCAACAACAGACACAATGAAGCGCTCTGACGTTGGGTGATCGTTATTAAACATTGAAGGCTTCCACCAAAAAGCAAGTGCCGAGCCAATCAGCAAACCACCCGATCGTCCAAGAGTTCCCAAAAATAAAAAATCAACTTTTGAAACAGCGTGTCCAAGGAGCGCAATGTAATGATCCGGTGTTTCGAGCACCGAACCATTTGCACCAGGTTCAAACGTTTTTGCAACATACATGGATACCGCAATGGACGCGGCAAAAAACAGAGTCCCCAACAGCAATGGTCTGCGGCCAAATACCTTGAGCACAACAGCAATCAATACCGGCCACACCAAATAAAACTGTTCTTCAACCGCCAGCGACCACAGGTGTCGAAGTGGCACGAAACCAAATGCGCTGAAATATGAGGTGCCAACCCAGATCTGAAACCAGTTGAAGCCGTACATAAATGCAGCCACTACATCTCCGCGCAGGTTTCCAAGCGTGTCGCGCTCGAACAATGCGCAATACGTGGTGACACCCATCAGAAGAGTCCATAATGCAGGCAACAACCTTCGCGCGCGACGCATCCAGAACGCTCTGAAATTGATCTTTCCATTTTCCTGTGACTCATTAATCAGCAGCATCGTGATCAAATAACCGCTGATGACAAAAAATACTTCGACGCCAAGGAAGCCGCCACTCACCCAACTCTTATTAGCGTGATACAAAATCACAGCGATCACCGCAACCGCACGCAGACCGTCAAGGCCTGGCAGATACCTCAGTGATTGTTCGCGATTCATTTACTAAGAGCGTATTGTCCGAACGATCTCCGCCATGAGTATTCCGGCTTCGGTTGGATTCAAACCAATCTGCACACCAGCCGCGCGCAACGCATCCATCTTTCCCTGTGCAGTGCCCTTGCCACCAGACACGATGGCACCAGCATGGCCCATCTTTTTGCCAGCAGGCGCAGTTACACCTGCGATGTATGCACTCATCGGCTTGGTCACATGATTGGTGATGAACTCTGCGGCCTCTTCTTCAGCTGAACCGCCAATCTCGCCAATCATGATGATTGCATGTGTTTCTGGATCTGCCTGAAACTGTGCGAGGCAGTCGACAAACGAAGTGCCTGGCACTGGGTCTCCGCCAATTCCGACACATGTGCTGACGCCAATACCCTGCTGCTTCAACTCATACAGCGCTTGATACGTGAGAGTTCCAGAGCGAGAAACAATTCCAACATTCGGTCCACTTGCACTTGGCAGTTGCGCAATTTCGCCTGCAGTAATTCCGATGTTGCATTTACCCGGGCTAATAATTCCTGGGCAGTTTGGGCCGAGCAACCGCGTGGCGGGATAGTCACGTTGCAGCGTGGCAAACACGCGAGCTTCGTCTTGCGCCGGCACACCCTCGGTGATGCACACGACAAAACCAATTCCTGCACGGGCTGCTTCAAGAATTGCTGCTGGTGCTGCTTTTGGCGGCACTGCAATGAACGATGCGTTTGCTCCTGTAGCCGCAACAGCATCGGCGACCGAATCGAACACGGGAATTCCCTCTACGTCTTGTCCGGCTTTTCCGGGCGTGACACCACCAACAACTTGCGTGCCGTACGCCTTGTTGCGCAGGCCATGAAAACGCCCCTGGCCACCCGTCAAACCCTGCACGATGACTTTCGTATTTTGATCTACAAAAATTGCCATGATTCGTTCTCCTACTTGGCCATCTCGACAGCGGCGCGAGCGGCTTCGAGCATGGTTGGTCGACTGGTGAGTTGTGATTCGGGAATTCCCGCATCAGCAAGGATCTTTCGACCTTCGTCGGCATTTGTGCCGTCAAGACGAATAACAATTGGGGCTCGCAGGGCGACTCGCTTTACTGCTTCAACGATTCCCTTGGCAACTTCTTCCCCACGAGTGATGCCACCAAAAATGTTGATCAAAATACTCTTGACCTTGGGGTCAGAGTTGATCACTTCAAGCGCTGCCGTCATCAACTCGGCATTTGCGCCGCCACCGATGTCAAGGAAGTTTGCGGCCGATCCACCAACCTGATTAACGACATCGAGTGTGCTCATCGCTAGGCCCGCACCGTTGGCGATGATGCCGACTGTGCCGTCCAACCCGATGTATTGCAGATTCTTTTCGCGTGCAAGTTGCTCGCGTGCATCCAACTCTTCGGTCGCAGCATATTCGGCCCACTCTGGATGCCTGAATGATGCGTTTACATCGAGCGACACTTTGGCATCAAGTGCGTGAATCTCGCCGGTTGGTTTCAAAATCAGTGGGTTGATTTCCGCCAAGTCACAGTCGCCTTGGGTGAAACAGTTGTACAACTTGACGAGCATGTCGGCCACGCCGTCGAGTGCTTTGGCAGGAATCTTGGCATCAACACACGCACGATGCGCAGTTGCTAGCGACAATCCGTCAATTGGGTTGATGTGCAACTTGACAATTGCAGTTGGATCTTTTGCGGCAACATCTTCAATCTCGACACCGCCTTGGGCACTCAACATCAATAAGTGCTGCTTTGCTGCGCGATCGAGCGTGAACGACGCGTAATACTCTTCGGCAATGTCTGATGCGTGTTCTACCCACACGCGCTTGACAACATGGCCCTTGATGTCCATGCCCAAAATATTTTTGGCGTGCAAGCGCACTTCGGCTTCGTCATTGGCCAATTTAATTCCGCCCGCTTTGCCGCGTCCACCAACTTGTACTTGTGCTTTCACAACAACTGGGTACTTCGCGGTCAAGGCAACTGCTACAGCTTCATCAACAGTTGTTGCTACTCCACCGGCAGATACCGGAATGTTGTACTGAGCAAAATACTGTTTGCCCTGATATTCAAAAAGATCCATTGCTCAGCTTTCGTTATTGTTCTCGAGCATCGAGCGCTTGCTCAAGCCATGTTGCAATTTCTTTGAGCGAAGTTCCTGGCCCAAATATTTCTCCAACACCTTGACTGCGCAACTCAATCGCGTCGGCATCAGGAATTACTCCTCCACCAAAAACAAGTACGTCTCCAAGATCGCGCGCGCGCAGTTCTTCCATCACTCGTGGAAACAACGTGAGGTGCGCCCCCGACAACAACGACAACCCAACAGCGTCCACATCTTCTTGTAGTGCGGTTTCGGCAATCTGTTCTGGCAACTGGTGCAGACCCGTGTAGATCACTTCAAAGCCATGGTCGCGAAGGGCGCGCGTGATTGTCTTGGCGCCACGATCATGGCCATCCAGGCCTGGT
>ERZ767114.1563-NODE-1563-length-10827-cov-2.851070_pt1 | contig 10827 bp, 10 predicted proteins | sample MGYA00374952_ERZ767114 | MGnify/ENA primary metagenome ERZ767114 (study PRJEB28939, sample SAMN06267156) | marine metagenome | isolation source: Columbia River Estuary | place: USA:Columbia River Estuary, USA | collected 2012-05-05 ...
ATGAGCCTTGCGTCCGTGAAATACGCCAATAATATTATTAATATCACCTTCAAAAATAGGTTGGCGTGTATACTCAGAATCTAAAATTGAGGCTGTCAAGCTATCAATAGGGTCCTCCAAATCTAATCCATGGACCTCATTTCGAGGGATCATGATGTCTTCTATTGTAATATTCTCTAGGTCCAGAATTCCTTTCAACATTCCTTGGTGGCTGTCTGAAAGTTTGTGGCCAGAGAGATCCACTAGAGATTTAAGTTCTTCTGAATCCAAACCATCGTCACGGTCTTTCTTGGGATCAAATCCGAGCAGGGAGATTACAGTATTAGTCAGTTGGTTGACCATCCAAACTAGGGGTGACAGTAACTGCAACAGCGGTTTTAAAATGTGACTCGCTCTGAACGCAAACCACTCGGGATTCTGAGCTGCTATAGTTTTTGGCGTGACCTCAGAGAAAACCAACACCGTAATCGTTAGTGATGCAGTTGCAACCCAAGGTGCAGCGGCCTCTCCCACATAAATAATGGCTAACATGTTGGCAATAATAGCAGCGAGAATATTGACCGCATTATTACCTATTAAAATAAGACCGATCAATTTATCAGGCTTGGCTAATAGTTTGGCCGCTCGGCGAGCCCCTGCACTCTTTTTGCGCTGGTGACGAAGACGATAACGGTTTAACGCCATCATTCCAGTTTCTGAACCCGAAAAAAAAGCTGATAGTACCAGCAAGACAATAAGTGCTATCCATAAGACCAAAGGGTCTGAACCGTCCAAAAATGTATGCCTAAAAAATTTGAGGACCGTTATGTTGAATTACTTCGAAAGGTTTGGCAACTGACATTTTAATAAAATTGGGTTAAAAGTTAGGCAAGAATGAATTCTAAGACAATTTTACTTCCTATATAACCCATTAAGATCGCAGAGAATCCGACCAGACTCCAACTTATCGCCTTGATCCCTCGCCATCCACGACTGTGGCGACCCCAGAGTAAAATTCCATAAACACCCCATGCAACGATACTGAGAGTAACTTTGTGCAATAACTTTTGATCAAACAGGTCTTCGTAGAATAGAAAGCCAGAAATTAAAGACAGAGTAAGCAGAGCCTCGCCCGCCCAGATCAGTTCAAAAAGGAACTCCTCCATGGTCTGCAGTGGGGGAAATGTGCGCATTAACAGATTTTGACGCTTATGCTTCAGCTGCCAGTTTTGATAGCCAGTGAGTAATGCTTGGAGAGCCGCAAAGGCTAGTAAACTATAGGCAAGAATAGAGGCTAAAACATGAACTTGAATGTACGAGGACAAGGTTATCACTGGTTTAGTGCTAGGAGTAATTAGCGCCAGCGCCAAACTAATAGCGGAAATAGGGAAAAGAGCCAGATACATACTGTGCAAAGGTTTGTTTTGCCCGCTGATAAACACAATCACATTAATAACAAATGCGATTAGCACTAAAATTATAAAAAGGCTTAAATCTAGGCCCTGTCCAGTAAATAGCAAGTTCACTGCAGCTGCACCATGGAGAATAATTGCCAGTAAGGCTATTTTTTTGAGCAAAGATTGATTGAATCCGGTTTCTTTGAGTAATTTTGTACCTAGATAGATGAAACCTATCAGATACGCCATCATTGAGAAAATCCCGCTTACAGAACTTAACATTTTAAAATTCGATCCACATTTTTAAAGAGTTTGGCATATTCAGGCCTCAGGGTGAAGAGGATGACGTAATTATTGCTATAATGCTCGCCAAAACAGATTGATTAGGAATATTTGCATGGCCATGTTTGAGAGTTTAAGTGATCGCCTTTCTTTGAGTTTAAAGAAAATATCAGGTAAGGCGAGTCTCAGTGAGAAAAATATTCAGGAGACCTTACGAGAGGTCCGTATGGCTTTGCTCGAGGCTGATGTTGCATTACCGGTAGTAAAAGGATTTGTAGAGCAGGTCAAGACTAGAGCATTAGGTACAGAGGTCAGTAGTAGTCTTAATCCTGGCCAGCAGTTTCTAAAAATCGTTCAAGCCGAACTTGAAGCTGTTATGGGGGATAAAAATGAATCCCTCGATTTGGCAGCGCAGCCGCCAGCAGTGGTTCTAATGGCAGGTCTCCAGGGCGCTGGTAAGACAACGTCTGTGGCAAAGCTATCGCGTTATTTACGTGAGCGGGAAAAGAAAAAAGTGATGGTCGTATCAGCGGACGTCTATCGACCAGCAGCTATTGAGCAGTTAAAGACACTTGCTGCGGAAGTTCAGGCGGAATTTTTCCCCAGCAACCCCCAGCAAAAACCGATACAAATTGTAAATGATGCTATCAAGGCGGCAAAAAAACAATTTGTTGATGTACTCATTATTGATACTGCTGGTCGTTTACATGTCGACGGCGAAATGATGGAGGAAATTAAGGAGGTTCATGGGGTAGCTAAGCCGGTAGAAACGCTGTTCGTGATTGATGCCATGATTGGGCAGGATGCGGTTAATACGGCTCAAGCTTTTAATGAATCATTGCCTTTGACGGGCGTTATTCTGACTAAGGTAGATGGCGATGCGCGAGGCGGTGCTGCATTGTCTGTTAGGCAGGTCACAGGTAAGCCTATTAAGTTTTTGGGAGTGGGGGAAAAGACTGACGCCCTCGAGCCTTTTCATCCTGAACGAATTGCTTCGCGCATCCTAGGAATGGGAGATGTTCTCTCTTTAATTGAAGAAGTTGAGAGAAAGGTTGATAAGAAGAAAGCTGAGAAATTAGCTAAGAAAGTTGTCAAGGGAAAACGATTTGATCTTGAAGATTTAAGAGATCAGTTACAGCAAATGAAAAATATGGGTGGGATGGCGGGAATGATGGAAAAGTTGCCCGGCATGGGTAATATGGCGCAGATGGCTCAACAGAATAATCCGAATAGTCAATTCGATCGAATGGAGTGCATCATCAATTCTATGACCCCAAAAGAACGGAAAAACCCCGATATTTTAAATGGTTCGCGAAAACGTCGCATTACTATGGGGTCTGGTACTAGTATACAAGACCTCAATCGACTGCTAAAACAGCACAAGCAGATGGGCAAAATGATGAAAAAGATGAAGGGTAAAGGCATGCAAAATATGATGCGCGGCATGGGTGGAATGATGTCTCCCGGGGAAGGATTACCTCCTGGCGGGTTTCCCAAATTCTAAAGAGTTGTAACGCTCGCTTTTACCCTACAAACATTGGGGGACTAAACCCAATTTTTTTACCTTAAATTAGTTTCATTTTTGACTCTTTTGGCGTACCATACCGCGCCTTCCGGGAGAGTCACGCATCTTGTGTGGGACTTTAATAAAAGCATCGAGTTTGGCAATAGTGCTGCTCGAAAACAGGATTTAGTAAATGGTTACAATTAGATTGGCTCGTGGTGGCGCAAAAAAACGTCCCTTTTATCACATAACAGTCTCTGACTCGCGCAAAGCGCGAGATGCTCGTTATATAGAGCGCATTGGCTTTTTTAACCCAGTTGCACGTGGTGCTGAAGAGCGACTTCGCGTAGATCTGGAGCGTGCTACATATTGGCAGGGTCAGGGCGCTCAGGTTAGTGACCGTGTTTCTGCTCTGCTCAAAGAGGCTGCAAAAACAGCAGCTTAGTCGAATAGGATGTGCCTATGACCAGCAAAAACGGCCTTTCGGAAAAGCTAGTTGTTGGTCGAATAACTGCGGTGTTTGGTATACGAGGGTGGGTCAAAGTATTCTCTTACACTGAACAAATAGGTACTTTGTTTGATTATCAGCCTTGGTGGGTAGATACCACCGAAGGATTAAAGAAACTAGTTGCCGATGACTTCAAGAGGCATGGAGATGGATTGGTAGTTCATCTTCAAGGTGTAGATGATAGGGATGTTGCTAAGGAATGGTGTCAGCGTGATATTCTAGTGGACAAAACTTTGCTGCCAGACTTAATTGGTAACGAATACTACTGGCATCAATTAGTTGGGCTTGAAGTCGTCAGTGTTCTGCAGGACGGAACGAGTCGACTTGGTGTTGTAGACTCACTGTTGGAAACCGGTGCCAACGACGTATTAGTGATTAAAGGTGATTTCGATAGTCTTGATCGAGAAGAGAGATTAATACCTTACTCAAATGAATTTGTTAAGAGTATAGATTTAGAAAAACAGAGAATTACTGTAGTTTGGGACCCAGAATTTTAGTTATTGAGTGGTGCTAACAGAGGTGAGATGAATGAAAATTGCATTGATTACTCTGTTTCCGGAAATGTTTAAGTCAGTCACAGATTTTGGTATTAGTGGCAGAGCGGTAAGAAATGGGTTGCTAGATATTGTTTGTTTTAACCCTCGGGATCTTACTGATGATACTCACCGCACAGTAGACGATCGCCCCTATGGGGGAGGTCCAGGCATGGTGATGTTGATTGAGCCACTGCGCAAGGCGATATGTAAAGCACGAGAATGGACTGGTCCTGAGGCCCTTGTCGTTTACTTGTCACCTCAGGGTAAAGTTTTAGATCAGGCCTCAGTGAACAGGTTTGCTCAAAAGCAAAATTTAATTTTGATTGCTGGTCGCTACGAAGGAATTGACGAGCGATTAATTGAGCTCGAAGTGGATCAAGAGTGGTCCATTGGTGATTATGTGTTAAGCGGGGGTGAATTGCCCGCAATGGTGTTTATGGATGCACTTATAAGGCAGTTGCCTGGTGCTCTTGGTCATAAAGAGTCAGCAAATCAGGATTCATTTGCTGATGGAATTTTAGACTGTCCCCATTTCACAAGGCCTGAAAAGTATGAAGGCTTAGATGTACCAGAGGTTTTACTTTCTGGTAATCATGAAAAAATTAGACAATGGCGACTTAAGCAGTCGCTGTTAAGAACGAAGCAAAGAAGACCGGATTTATTGGAAAAGCTTGAGCTCAATGATGAGCAAAAAGCCCTTCTTAAGGAATGAGAGTAATGCGCTGGCAGATGATAGCAAAGGATAAGCTATCCTCTCTGTACAGAGCTCTAAATCAGGTGGCTTGCCACCAACCAATGTATATTGAGGAGCAAAAAAATGTCAAATAAGACGCCTATTATCGCTGCAATTGAAAAAGAGCAGATGGATAAGCAAATCCCTGAGTTTGGTCCAGGGGATACAGTTTCAGTTAAAGTAAAAGTAAAAGAAGGTAGCCGTGAAAGACTTCAGGCCTTTGAGGGTGTTGTTCTTGCTAAGCGTAATCGTCAGCTCAATTCAGCTTTTACTGTTCGTAAAATTTCAAATGGTATCGGTGTGGAGCGTACGTTCCAGACTTACAGCCCACTAGTGGATAGCATTGAAGTGAAGCGTCGAGGTGCTGTACGTCGCGCTAAACTTTATTATCTTCGTGACCGTTCAGGAAGATCAGCAAGAATTAAAGAAAAACTTGCTAAGTAACTATCTGAAAAGGCGACCATATAGGTCGCCTTTTTTTTAATCTTTTTTCCTCCTTCCTTTCAGTAATTTCCTCAGAAAATACCGCCGTTAGAGTCTATGCTTAACTCATTGTAGTAGGGCGGGGTAGGCCTATCTTTAAGTAATCTTGGTAATGTCTGCCATTTATCGATGAGTTAATGACGAGGGGAAAAGGATGTTTTATACTCATATAAATAAAAAGGGTGCAGAATGCATAATAAATTGCTTCTGCGCATTAATGTTAATTAATTTTATTTTTGGCGTGGGTGAAAATAACTGATGCATATTCTTATTGTTGACGACCACGCTTTTGTTTGTGCAGGGCTAAAAGCGACCCTGCTTGATACATTGGATGATATTCAGGTTACTACCACCGAAAGAGGTGAAGAGGTTCTATCAATTCTTGGCAAAGAAGATATTGATATAATTATCTTAGATCTATTTATGCCAGGGGGTTATGGTGGGTTTGGATTGATTGGTTTGCTTCATGAGCGATACCCCAGCCTGCCTATTATCGTGCTTTCAGCCTCAGAAAATTCAACGCATATTAGGAAGTGTTTTGAATTGGGTGTTACTGGCTTTGTTACCAAGTCTGCCCCCAAAGAAGCGCTAATTGAGGCGATTGCCAAGGCATTAGAGGGTGAGCGTTATGTGCCGAAATATCTTATTGAGTCTGTAGCTGAGGTGGCTCGTGTTTTTGATGAGGTAGACTCTGGCGTCAATGTAGAAATTATTGCCGAGTTAATTACTGATAGGCAGTTTGATATTTTGAGTTGTATAAGTCGCGGTCATTCAAATAAACAAATTGCCCGCGAATTAGAGCTTTCCGAAAACACGGTTAAGGTGCATGTAAGCGCTATGCTCAAATCCTTAGGATTAAGTAATCGAACACAGGCAGGAATTTTGGGCCAAAAATTAGGTTTAGCAGAGTCAGTGGATATTGAGGCTGGTGTTTAGCTAAACCCTTTCACAAAAAATTAATAAAAATAATTGAGCAACTTTTTACGTTGCCTTACGAGAAAGTAATAGAGGAAGTAGTAAATGAAGGGTAATTCACTAAGGCTACCATTTTTGATGGTAGCGCTGTCTGCTTCGACTCAGGTTTTTTCTGCGCAGGGGCTGCTGACTGAAGAAGTATTTGCTGAGATTGATTCGGTTACCGGCGTAACTCATCTCAAGCAGTCATTAAGTCAGGTTCCAGCCGCCGTCACTATTATTGATAGGCGAACCATAGAGGCTTCAACAGCCCTAAATTTGGTGGATTTATTTCGTTTAGTGCCTGGATTTCAGGTTTATTTTATTCATGGCAATAAGCCCGGTGTAACCTATCATGTTCCCGGTGGCGATTATTCGCGTCGATTAGAGGTGAAAGTTGATGGGCGCTCTGTTTATGAGCCACTTTTGTCATCGGTAGAGTGGAATACCCTAGGTGTTGATATTGATGACATTGAATACATAGAAGTGGTTCGAGGCTCTAATACCGCGGCCGATGGTAGCAATGCGTTTATTGCATCTTTTAATATAGTGACACGCTCACCATTGGCGGATGCTGGGACTAAAGTTAGTGTTCAGCATGGTAATCAGGGAATCAAAAGTCGAGCAATTTCACATTCTTCTCAATATGACCAGTTAGCGACGCGTTTCACCTTAAAAGCTAGCGACAGTAAGGGTTTCGAAGATTTTGATGGAAAAGATATTTCTGACTCGGCTGATACATTTACTGTGAGATATCAAGGTTTATGGACACCCACGGTAACTGACAGTATTAATTTTCAATTAGGCACAGGTGATACCAAAACTACCATTGGGCCCAGTGACTATAAAAAGCGTCATTGGAAAAATAAATATCAACATCTCAATTGGAAGCGCATAGCCAATGAGCGGAGCGATGTTGAGTTAGTGCTTTACCATAATGAAATTGATTTTGTTGATAATGACAACCCTTATGATGTTGCAACAGCACTTTATCTTTATGGTGCCGATGAAGAAGATGGTAAGTCACTGCATCAGCGTATGGGTGGTGATCTTGTTCTGCCTTCTAATATTCAGCAAATATTAGGAAGTGGGCCGAACCAAATCATCGCTCAGCCAAGCTATGCTCATTTCTCGGATCGCTGGGATGCTGAGTTAAGATCGAATATTTATAGTATTGATGATTTGCGTATGAGCTTCGCTTTAGGTAGCCGTCATGATAGCTTTGAAACTGAATTGTTTCTGGGTGGTCCGGGTCAGGTCAGTCAGGTCAGTAATCGTTTGAACGCCAATTTGGAGTGGACTGCCTCGGATGCACTGACAATAAATCTGGGTAATGCCCTTGAAAAAATAAGAAATAAAGATAATACGAATTCCTATCGCGCTGCTGCCAATTATCAACTCTCCAAAAAGCATATATTTCGATTAGCTGGGAGTCATAGTTACCGAGATCCAACACTGTTAGAAGTAAACCAAAATTCGATCTACACCTACGATAATCAAGGTGAGAAGATTACTCTTTATACTCGCGTTAGATCGGATAATGATATTGCCAAAGAGAAGCAAGTCAGTCGTGAAATAGGTTATCTGGGTTTATTTGATGATAAAAAATTATCCCTTGATATTCGGATTTTTGATGAAGAGCTTACAAACCTTATTGGCGAGCGCAGAGAGCGCTTTTTAGGGCCACTTCAGGATAGTGTAAATATCATTGATAACACTGAGAACGTCAAATTGAAGGGCATCGAGTGGCAACTCCAGTATAGACCCACAAATCAATTATTGCTGAGTCTAAACCATAGCTATTTAGTGGCTGAAGGCGATAGCCGGTATGGCTATTATCAGAGTGATGATGCCGCTTCTGAGACTGATCTTATTCTAGATCTTGATAAAACAGTGCCAGAGAACATGGCTAATCTACTGGTTAGCTATGAAATGTCTGGGGGACTTAAATTCAGCGGCTCCTATCATTATAAGGAAGGTTACAAGCCAAAACCGGATCCAGAGATCTTGCCCAGTCATTCGCGATTTGATTTAAAAGCCTCAAAGCGTTGGTTTAGCCAAAGTAATTGGATGGAATTATCGTTAACCGCACAAAATGTTGGCGATGATTATCAAGAGCATTTTTCATCTAATAAATTCGAAAGTCTCTATGTACTTGGATTTAAGCTCGGATCTAACTAAAGCGTAATCAGTAAGATGAAATTTATAAAGGTAAAAAAGTTAATGCATAAATTTATGCATATAAGAATAATTCTCAATAAGGTAGGTAAAATTTTCAACCTATCTTATTTGTGTGTGCTTTTTTGTTTTTTGTTTTTGTCTGCTAATGCCGCTAGTGCCTCCAATGGCAAGGTTAGTCAAACACACGCTTTATTTGTACTGAGCAAAGATAGCACTAGCTATACCCATGTTGTTGATCTGATTGTTGCAGACTGGGCTAAAAATAATCGATACGCCATTGTTTTAAAAGAAGAGCAAGATAAATTAGAAATCATGCTCGATAAAACCGATATTGTTATCAGCCTTGGCACCAGTGCCGCTGAGACTGTGTTTAAGAATAAGTCTAAAAAACCTCATATCGTAACCTTAATAACCGAAAGTTCATTTGATAGTTTAGCCAAGCAGTATTTTGGCACTGAAGCCGTTGCGCTAGCTGCGGGTATAAGTCCCATACTCTTAGATCAGCCTTTTGAACGAAAAGTTGCGCTGGCTAAAAAGTTGTTGCCAAAGGCTAGTCGCGTGGGAGTTATGTTAGGTTCGGCAACAAAAGAAAAAATTACAATCTATAATAATTCTATTATAAATAGAAAGATGAGGCCGCAAACATTAGTTATTGATGCTGAAAAGAACCCAATACGTCAGCTTGATCCGATAATTAAACAAAGTGATGTATTTATCCCTGTTGCCGATAGTCATCTTATTAATGTCACCACTGCAAAATGGATTTTACAGTTGAGTTATAGATACCGAGTTCCTGTTATTGGTTATTCATCAAATTTTGTTGATGCGGGGGCTCTTGCCTCTGTTTATTCTTCTGCCGAGGGTGTTGCAAAACAGACTCTAGAGCTTTTGGGTTCTGTGTTCCACAAAGACTATACTCATGCTGTGCACCAACCAAAATTCTGTACGGTAAAATTTAATACTAATGTAGCCTGGTATTTGAATTTAACCATACCTGATGAGCTTGCAATCGATGCCGGTCCATGTGAGTTATGAAGCTTCTTTTTGATCACAACAGTATCTCAAGCCGATTAATTGTTACAGGGCTTTTACCATTGGCGCTTCTGAGTGTCTTAATGGCATTTTATTTTATATCTAACCAGCGTGCTGAAATGCTCAGTAATCTTCATGATACGGGCCATATTGCAGTGCGACAGGTGTCTCAAAACACAGCATTTGCACTCTACGCCGGTGATCGAAAAAGACTGGATGCACTAAGTTATGCAACCTTAGAGACGCCTTCAGTTGAGGGTGTCGTTTTTTACAACTACAAAGATAATGAACAAATAAAAATTGGCAGTATCGGCCCATCTAACGGGGAAATACCTGCAAATGTTGATATTAGCGTACCCTTCGAAATGGGGGGTTATTGGTATTTTTATTCAGAAATAATCTCTGAGCGCTCACCTATAATGGATTTTGAAGAGGAGGTTGAATATGAGCCTGAAAAAATCGGTTGGGTACTTGTCTCCCTGAGTGACAAAATTCTTCGTCAAAAAGAACGGAGTTTTGTCCTAACCGCGGCAACGGTGGTTTTATTAAGTTTATTATTAGCTTTCTGGCTGTCTATTCGCATCAGCCGTACCGTTTCGGAGCCGCTGGAAACACTTAAAGATGTTGTTGGGAAAATGGAGGCTGGGGATTTAAATCCGGTGGCCAACGAAACGGGAATTTCTGAGTTAGCCAAATTGGCGCGAGGTATCAATAGTTTGGCGGATAGCGTGCGTGAATCCAATCAATTGATGCAAAGTGAAATTGATCGAGCCACTCAAGAGCTCAAGAAAACGTTGACTGATCTTGAGAAAGCGATGCGAACTAAGGATCAATTTTTAGCCAGAATGAGTCATGAACTCAGAACGCCTCTAACCGCGGTTCTTGGGTTCTCTAAAATGCTGCATGATGAAGGAGAGGAACTGAATCGTAATGAGCAGCTAAGAGTGATTCAGCGATGCTCAACGGTTCTTCTAACCATGATTGACGATGTGTTGGATTTTTCTCGGGCAGAGCGAAGTGGATTTACCTTGAATATTGTCGCCTTTGAGCTTGATAAGTTAGTGGAGGATTTGAATGCTTTATTTACTCGAGAGGCAAGCAATAAAAATCTTAGCTTAAATATAGATCTGGATAACACTGTACCTGTTTATCTATTTGGCGACCCAGTTCGGTTGGCTCAAGTTATTAGTAATCTACTCAATAATGCGATTAAGTTTACTGAATCTGGATCAATAGGC
>ERZ767114.1565-NODE-1565-length-10825-cov-6.274284_pt1 | contig 10825 bp, 9 predicted proteins | sample MGYA00374952_ERZ767114 | MGnify/ENA primary metagenome ERZ767114 (study PRJEB28939, sample SAMN06267156) | marine metagenome | isolation source: Columbia River Estuary | place: USA:Columbia River Estuary, USA | collected 2012-05-05 ...
TGTTAGAATCGTTGCCGCTACCAATGTGAACATGTTTGAAGCCATTGAAAAAGAAAAATTTCGTGAAGATCTTTATTATAGACTGAGTACCGTTGAAATTTTACTGCCTTCACTTCGAGATCGAAAAGAGGATATTCATTTATTATTTAGAAAATTTGCCAGTGATTTTGCATTGAAGTATAAAATGCCAACCATCCGATTGGAAGACTCTGCGGTGGCAGCGCTAATCAACTACCGTTGGAGCGGAAACATCAGGCAGTTGAGGAATGCGTTTGGAGGTGGTGACGGCCAAAGCCTTGAGCCTTCCAGCAGGGACCTGCGCCATGGCGTTAGGAACGCCCGCAAAACTGCTTTCAACCACACCCGCAACCAAGTCATTGGCTGCGCCGCCACTGCCTTTGTAGGGCACATGCTTCATTTTGACGCCTGCCATTGCAGCAAACATACCGCCCATTAAATGTTGAGAACTGCCATTGCCTGATGATGCATAGTGGATTTTGTCAGGCGAGGCCTTGGCCAGCGCAATGAATTCAGCCACATTGTTGGCGGGCACCTTGGGGTTAACCAACAACACATAAGCGGAATCAACCAACTTACCCACCGGCGTGAAACTCTTGATGGGGTCGTAGGGTAATTTAGGATAAATGGCAGGGCTGATGACGTGCGTGGTAGAGACCATCACCAAGGTATAGCCGTCAGGGGCGGCCTTGGCCACAAAGTCAGTGCCAATGGTTGAACCTGCGCCCGCTTTGTTTTCAATCACAAAGGGCTGACCCAATGAAACAGAAAGTTTTTGCCCCAGTATTCGTGCCACAACGTCCGTAAAACCTCCGGGCGCAAATGGCACGATCAATTTAATGGGCTTGTTGGGATAAGCCTGCGCCAAGGCGGCCGTGGCAGTGATCCCAAGAGTACAACTCAGCAGTGCAACTTGGCACAACTGTCGAACGAAGTGGCGCATAACTTATCCTTTGTAGCTTGGTGCTGGCATGGTGTAGTAGCTGTGCAGAATGTGGTAAACCATCATGTAATTTTTCTGCTGAAAACTAGCATGAGAAATACCCGCCATCACATTGAACTGCTTGTCTGAGTTGGGCAGTAATTTGTAGAAATCTATCAGGTCATCAAGCCCTGCAATGCCGTCGTACTCGCCGCGCAAAACAATGGTGGGTACTGTGATTTTGAGAGGATCAACCACTGGCAATTTGGAGCACATGTCGACATAAGTGCCTGTGGGCATGGAATCGTCCAAAGTCAAAATGGCATCGGCAAAAGCACTGATGGTGGCTTCGTCGGCCGTGCCAGGATGATCTCGATCAAAAATGCTGTGCACAAATGCACGATCAATGGGACGGCGATTTTTGGACAAAAACTCTGGCAATTTTTTGCGGCGCTGCTCTAAGGTGTGGCTGCCCTCACCCGTCCAGACAAATGCATCTAAAGCCAATTTGCCAATTCTCTCTGGGTGGTTTTGTGCAAACAATGCTGCCTTCAAAGCACCCGAAGAAATGCCATACATGTGCAGCTTTTGCGACACGGAGTGCTTCAAGATGTACTCACTGCCTGCCGCCAAGTCTTCAGCGCCATTGGCGATGTCTGAGTTGATGGGGCGATGTTTGTCAGAGCGGCCATAGCCCTCGTTGTCCATGGTCCAAGTGTCAAAGCCGCGCTCATTGAACCAATCCATGACAGAAGAATAGGGACGGCCGGGCACAGACAAATCAAAGGTGGGTTGCGAGGCCATGGACGAACCGTGCACAAAGAAAATGGTGCCTGCATAAGGCACTTTGGGGGAAGCTTTTTTCTGCCAAAGAAAAAGATTGATATCACCTTTTTTTGTCCAATGCTCTACACCACCAGACCAAGTCACGTTGCTCATGAAAACTCCTGTTGCTAAATCATCTTTTAAGTTGCCAATAGCATAACGGGGGTCTTCGGATTTGACAGCCTCCAAAACCCCAAGAGAGGGCTAAGCCGCCGTCTTGTCGTGCCAGAAAGTGCAAAACGGCGTGAAAAAATTTCCAAGCCCACGCTGGGTTGTGAAATTCAATTGAATTTGTTCAGCTTGAAATCAAAGATGCGAGCTCAGAAGGCGATTGAATTTGGGCATGTGCTTGCCACTTTTCAACATCACCCTGAGCCCCTAAATAGCCATAGGTAGCCGCCACCGTTTTCATATGGGCAGCATGACCCGCCACGATGTCGCGCTCATCATCGCCCACATAAATGCATGCACTGGGGTCTAAACCCAACCGCCTTGCTGCTTCCAGCAAGGGTTCTGGATGAGGCTTGGCGTGTGGTGTGGTGTCGCCGCAAATGAGGACGGCCGAAGTTTTAAATAGCGGCATGAACTGCGTAAGCGGTTCTGCAAATCGTTTGGACTTGTTGGTGACAACACCCCATGGCATTTTGGCGGCGACCAGTGCAGCAATCATTTGCGCTACGCCTTCAAATGCAAACGTTCTTTCGGTCATGCAAGATTCGTAATTGCGAAAGAACTCTTCTTTCATCGCTTCATAACCGGGATGATCTGGGGTGTATTCAAACGCCAAGCCAATCATGCCGCGTGCACCTGCGCCTGCCATCGGCCGATAATGAGCCAGTGGTAGTGAAGACATGCCGCGATCGACACGCATCTTGTCGACAGCTGCGCCTAAGTCAGGGGCACTGTCAATCAAGGTGCCATCAAGGTCAAACAAGACCGCCTGTATATTTTGAAACTTCATACCTTGGCGCCCTTGCGTTCAAGTTGTCATTGGCTTTTGCGTGGCCATCAAATAATTCACGTCGGTGTCAGAGTTCATGGCGTAAACACGAGTGAATGGGTTGTAGGTCATGCCTTTCATCTGGGCCAATTCCAATTCCCCTGCCCGCACCCAATCGGCCAACTCACTCGGTTTGATCAATCTTGCGTACTCATGCGTACCCTTGGGCAATAAATTGAGCACGTACTCAGCGCCAACAATTGCAAACAAGAACGATTTTGGACTGCGATTCAAGGTCGAGAAAAACACCCAGCCACCTGGCTTCACCAATTGCGAGCAAGCCTTGACCACAGCGGCGGGGTCGGGCACATGCTCCAACATTTCCATGCAAGTGACCACATCAAATTGCCCCGCTTGTTGTGCTGCCAAGTTTTCTGCGCTGATTTCTTGGTACTGCACACCTTGCGTACCCGCTTCAATGGCATGCAACTGCGCCACCTTCAGTGACTTCACAGCCAGGTCAATGCCTAAGACTTGTGCGCCTTGTCTGGCCATGGCATCGGACAAGATGCCGCCACCGCAACCGATGTCAACCACTTTTTTCCCTGACAGTTGCACCAGCGTTTGAATCCAATTCAATCGCAAAGGATTGATTTGGTGCAGGGGCCTGAATTCACTTTCGGTGTCCCACCAACGGTGCGCCAAGTCAGAAAATTTGGCCAATTCGGCAGGATCCACATTGGCGGAAGAAAATTGGGAAGGGGTAGTTTGTGAGGTCATAGATGGCATTGTGTCTGAAAGTAAAAAAGCCTCCCGAAGGAGGCTTTTTAGAATCAACCAAAGCTTGATTTAATTCAAGCTTGCTGTTGATCAGTTGGGGCGTGTACCCACAACTTCGATTTCCACGCGGCGGTTCTTAGAACGGCCAGCATCTGTTTTGTTGTCAGCAACGGGTTGTTTTTCGCCCTTGCCTTCAGTGTAAACGCGGTTTTTCTCAATGCCCTTGGTGATCAAGTAGGCTTTGACAGCGTCGGCACGCTTCACAGACAACTTTTGGTTGTAAGCATCAGAACCAGCAGAGTCAGTGTGACCCACAGCAATGATCACTTCCAAGTTGATGGCTTTCACTTTGCCAGCCAGGTCGTCCAATTTGGCTTTGCCGTCAGCTTTCAACACTGATTTGTCAAAGTCAAAGAAGGTGTCGGCAGCGTAAGTTACTTTAGTGGCTGCAGCTGGTGGAGGTGCTGGGCGAGCAGCAGCTGGTGCTGGTGCTGGTGCTGGTGCAGCAGCTCTTGGGGCTGGGGCTGGTGCGGCCGCTGGTGCAGGTGCAGGTGCAGGTGCAGCAGCTCTAGGAGCAACAATGGCGCCATCGCAGCCAGCAGCAGCTGTTGCGGGTGTCCAGGTGGCATCGCGCCAGCATAGCTCGTTGGAGCCATTTTTCCAGGCGTGTTCGCCTGTGCCATTGCGCCAGTTGTCTACGGATTGCGCGCTTGCTGCAGTTGCCAAGGCAGCTGAAGCCAACACCATTGCCAATTTGTTGAATTTTTTCATGGTTCTCCTCATGGGGATAAATACCGCAGACATCCTGCGAAAAAAGAGACGATTTGAATGACCATCACCCAAAACGTTGAAATCATTGTGCCATAGACAATGGTGAATTCCCCAATTTGGTGAAATCAGGGTGATATGGGTCAATTCAAAGCCGGCCATGTGTTGCAAATCAACGACACTCTTTGGACCTAAAATGACAGTCTTTCACCCAGTGCGCCTGACCCCTCATGACCCAGTTTGCCAAAGAAACCCTTCCTATCAGTCTAGAAGAGGAAATGCGCCGCAGCTACCTCGACTACGCCATGAGCGTGATTGTGGGACGCGCCCTGCCCGATGCCCGAGACGGCCTCAAACCGGTCCATCGTCGCGTTTTGTTCGCCATGCACGAGTTGAACAACGACTGGAACCGCGCCTATAAAAAATCTGCCCGTATTGTGGGTGACGTGATTGGCAAGTACCACCCCCACGGCGACCAATCTGTCTATGACACCATCGTTCGCATGGCGCAAGATTTTTCGATGCGTCACATGCTGGTGGACGGTCAGGGCAACTTTGGATCGGTCGACGGCGACAACGCAGCGGCCATGCGATACACCGAAATTCGTTTGGCCAAAATTGCCCACGAAATGTTGGCCGACATCGACAAAGAAACGGTCGACTTTGGCCCCAACTACGATGGCTCTGAAAAAGAGCCTTTGGTGCTGCCAAGCCGCATTCCCAACCTTTTAGTGAACGGTTCTGGCGGTATTGCGGTCGGCATGGCGACCAACATTCCACCTCATAATTTGAACGAAGTGGTTGACGCTTGCTTGCACATGCTACGAAACCCAGGCGCCACCATCGAAGAGTTGATGGAAATCATTCCTGCACCTGACTTTCCGACTGCCGGCATTATTTATGGCATCAATGGCGTGAAAGATGGCTACCGCACGGGCCGCGGCCGTGTGATCATGCGCGCCAAGTGCCACTTTGAAGACATTGACAAAGGCCAGCGCCAATGCATCGTGGTGGACGAGTTGCCCTACCAAGTGAACAAGAAGACCTTGCAAGAACGCATGGCCGAATTGGTTCACGAGAAAAAAATCGAAGGCATCAGCCACATTCAAGACGAGTCTGACAAATCGGGCATGCGCTTGGTGATTGAACTCAAGCGCGGTGAAGTGCCTGAAGTGGTGCTCAACAACCTGTACAAACAGACCCAACTGCAAGACACCTTCGGCATCAACATGGTGGCCCTCATCGACGGCCAACCCAAGTTGTGTAACTTGAAAGATCTGATCAGCGTGTTCTTGCAACACCGCCGTGAAGTGGTCACTCGCCGCACCGTTTTCACTTTGCGCAAAGCGCGCGAACGTGGCCACGTGTTGGAAGGTTTGGCTGTGGCCATGGCCAACATCGACGAGTTCATTGCCATCATTCGCAATGCGCCCACGCCCCCTGTGGCCAAGGCCGAATTGATGACCCGCAGCTGGGACTCCAAATTGGTTCGCGAAATGCTGACACGCACGCGCGCCGATGGCGGTGCTGTGAATGCTGACGACTATCGCCCCGATGGCTTGGAAAAAGAATTTGGCATGGGCAACGACGGCTTGTACCGCTTAAGCGACACCCAAGCGCAAGAGATTTTGCAAATGCGTTTGCAACGCTTGACCGGACTCGAGCAAGACAAGATTGTGGTCGAGTACAAAGAAGTCATGTCTGAAATTGAAGACTTGCTCGACATCTTGGCCAAGCCCGAGCGCGTATCCACCATCATTGGCACCGAGCTGGGCGAATTGCGCCAAGAATTTGGCCAAACCAAATTGGGTGCACGCCGCAGCTTCATTGAAAACAATGCGCAAGATTTGGCCACCGAAGACTTGATCACGCCCACCGACATGGTGGTCACGCTGTCGCACAGCGGCTACATCAAGAGCCAACCTCTTTCTGAATACCGCGCCCAAAAACGCGGCGGTCGCGGCAAACAAGCCACCGCCACCAAAGAAGACGATTGGATCGACCAGCTTTTCATTGCCAACACGCACGACTATATTTTGTGCTTCTCCAACCGCGGCCGTTTGTACTGGCTCAAAGTGTGGGAAGTGCCTGCTGGCTCGCGCGGCTCGCGCGGCAGGCCCATCGTCAACATGTTCCCCTTGCAAGAAGGCGAAAAGATCAATGTGGTCTTGCCTTTGACAGGCGACATGCGCAGCTTCCCTGCCGACCATTACGTGTTCATGGGCACCTCCATGGGCACCGTGAAGAAAACATCGCTGGATGAATTCAGCAACCCCCGCAAAGCCGGCATCATTGCTGTTGACCTCGACGAAGGTGACTTCCTGATTGGCGCAGCCCTCACAGACGGCAAGCACGACGTGATGTTGTTCAGCGACGGTGGCAAAGCCGTCCGTTTTGACGAAAACGATGTGCGCCCCATGGGCAGAAATGCACGCGGCGTGCGCGGCATGATGCTTGATGACACGCAAAGCGTGATTGCCATGCTAGTTGCAGAAGATGAACAACAAAGCGTGTTGACTGCTACTGCCAACGGCTTTGGTAAACGCACTTCCATTTTGGAATACACGCGTCATGGCCGCGGCACCAAAGGCATGATTGCAATTCAACAAACAGAACGCAACGGGAAGGTGGTAGCCGCCACTTTGGTTCGTACCGAAGACGAAATTATGTTGATCACGGACACTGGCGTTTTGGTTCGTACACGGGTTTCGGAAATTCGTGAATTAGGTCGCGCCACTCAGGGCGTAAAACTGATTGGCCTGGACGATGGCGCCCAATTGTCTGGCTTGCAACGCATTGTGGAGAACGATGCCATCGTGCAAGATGAAACAGACGAGAACCTTGCCGATGATGAAGGCAGCGCAGCAGAAAGTGGCTCGACTGAATGACCAGACCCTACAACTTTTCTGCCGGCCCTGCCGCCATTCCCGATGCAGTCCTGATTCAAGCTGCCAGCGAAATGCTGGACTGGCATGGCAGCGGCATGGGCGTGATGGAAATGAGCCATCGCGGCAAAGAGTTCATGTCCATTTACGAAGAAGCAGAAGCCGACCTTCGTGAGTTGCTGGCCATTCCTGCCAACTTCAAAATCTTGTTCATGCAAGGTGGCGGCATTGCCGAAAATGCCATCGTGCCATTGAATCTTTCGCAAGAAGGCGTGGTCGATTTTGTAGTCACTGGCAGCTGGAGCCAAAAATCTTACAAAGAAGCCGCGCAATTTTGCAAACCCCATTTGGCGGCCAGTGCTCAAGCCTCCAACTTTTCCAACATTCCGTCACCAGCGCAGTGGCAGTTGAGTTCTGATGCAAGCTATGTGCATGTTTGCACCAACGAAACCATCGATGGTGTGGAATACCAAAATCTGCCCGATCTGAAGGCGCTTGGGAGTCAAGCACCTTTGGTCATTGATTTTTCTTCGCACGTTGCATCGCGCAGTTTCGATTGGTCCAAGATTGGCGTGGCCTTTGGTGGCGCACAAAAGAACCTAGGTCCTGCGGGCCTTACCTTGGTGGTGGTCAGAGAAGATTTGCTTGGCAAAGCCATGAAGCATTGCCCAAGTGCCTTCAATTACAAAATGGTGGCCGACAACGGCTCCATGTACAACACGCCCCCCACCTATTCCATTTACATGGCGGGCTTGGTTTTCAAATGGCTCAAAGCACAATCAGAAAATGGCGTCACAGGCGTGGCCGCCATGGAACTGCGAAACATAGCCAAAGCGAAGTTGTTGTACGACTACTTAGACCAATCTCAGCTTTATGAAAATCGAGTTGAAAAATCTTTCCGCTCGCGAATGAACGTTCCTTTTTACCTGAGAGATGAATCGCGAAACGATGCATTCTTGGCTGGCGCCAAGGCGCGTGGTTTGTTGCAACTCAAAGGTCACAAATCTGTTGGCGGCATGCGGGCCAGCATTTACAACGCCATTCCCCTAGAAGGGGTTGTGGCTCTGGTGTCTTACCTCAAAGACTTTGAAGCCACTCAGGCTTAAACACATATGACTCAACCCATTCAAACAGACGCTTTGGCCGACTTGCGAATACAAATTGACTCGCTCGATCAGCAACTCTTGAGTTTACTGAACCAACGCGCCAAGGTGGCTGAAAAAGTGGGTGAAATTAAGCGCGCCGAGGGTTCGCCCTTTTTCCGGCCCGACCGCGTGGCACAAGTCATTGCCAAAATTGAAAAATCGAATCCGGGGCCATTGCTGAACGCTCATGTAGTTTCCATTTGGCGTGAAATCATGTCGGCCTGTTTGGCATTGGAAGCACCACAGCGTGTTGCGGTTCTAGGTCCTCAGGGTACTTTTTGCGAGCAAGCGGGGATTGAGTTTTTTGGCAGCGCCGCCAGCTTCATTTACTGCAACAACTTCGATGAAGTGTTTCATGCCACGGCCGCTGGTACCGCTCAATATGGTGTGGTGGGCATGGAAAACTCAACCGAAGGTGTGGTGGCCAGGTCGCTCGATTTGTTCTTGCGCTCCCCTGTGCATGTGATCGGTGAAGTGAGCATGCTGGTTCGCCACAACTTATTGCGCCAATCCGACAACCTCAAAGACATTGAAGTGGTCTTGGCGCATCCCCAAGCCTTGGCGCAATGCCAAGCCTGGCTCACTCAAAACTTGCCCCATGCCGAACGCCGCGCCGTCTCCAGCAATGCAGAAGGCGCACGTTTGGCTGCCACAAATCCCGCTTGGGCCGGCTTGGCCAGCGAGCGTGCAGCCTCTCAATTTGGTTTGCACATCGTGGCGCATGCCATTCAAGACGAAGCCACCAACCGCACGCGCTTTGCTGTGATTTGTTTGCCGCAAACTTTGGCGACGCCACCTGTTTCTGGCAAAGATTGCACCAGCTTGGTGGTCTCTGTGCCCAACAAGCCAGGCGCCGTTCATGACTTGCTCATGCCTTTGAAGAACAATGGCGTTTCCATGACGCGCTTTGAATCTCGTCCTGCCAAATCTGGTCAGTGGGAATACTATTTCTACATCGACATTCAAGGTCATATTTCTGAGCCGCATGTGGCGGCAGCGTTGCAAGAACTTCAAGGTCTGTGCGCGTTCTACAAGGTTTTGGGTTCCTACCCCATCCCAGAATGAAATTCGAAAAAGTCGCTCTCATAGGCTGCGGCTTGATGGGCGGCTCGTTTGCACTGGCCGCTCGGGAAGCCGGCTGGGCCCAACACATTGTGGGCTACAGTGCCTCGGCATCATCTCGGCAAAAGGCACTCAGCATGGGCGTGATCGACGCCTCTGAAGACAGCATTGCGCAAGCCGTGCAAGGTGCAGACTTGGTTTTGCTAGCGGTTCCTGTCACATCGACAAGCGCTTGCTTTGAAGCCATAGCACCGGCATTGCGATCAGATGCTCTGCTGATGGAAGTTGGCTCTACAAAGTCAGACATTGTGGTCGCGGCTCTCAACACATTGGGCGACAAACTTCATTGCTTTGTGCCGGTACACCCCATAGCGGGCAAAGAAGTTGCTGGCGTTGAACACGCCGATGCCGATCTGTACAAAGATCGTGCTCTGATCATGACCCCCATGGCAAGCTCGGGCGCAACTCAGGTCCAACTTGCCAAACAAATCTGGCAGAGTTTGGGCAGTTTCATCACTGAACTCAGCCCTGCTGCACACGACGCAGCCTTTGCAGCGGTGAGTCACTTGCCACATGTGTTGGCCTATGCTTTGATTCGTGGCATCTTTCAGCAAAAAAATGGCGCCGATTTAATTGCACTGGGTGGCCCTGGTTTTAGAGATTTCTCCCGCATTGCAGCCAGCGATCCCGTTGTGTGGCGCGACATTCTGACCACCAACCGGGAACAAGTGTTGCTTCAAATTGCGCACTTCAAAGATGCCTTAGAAGAATTTGAAAAAGCCATTGAAGCCAACCATCCCAAAGCACTTGAGGACATGATTAAACAAGCCAGTGATTTGCGCTTTAAGTGGCGAATCGGTGCCAATCAGACGCCGAAGGCATAAGTTTTCTACTATGTTTGCCACCGCGTTTCTAGACATACCCTCTTTGCAGCAAGCAGGCGGCACAGTCACCCTGCCAGGCTCTAAAAGTATTTCCAATCGGGTACTGCTGTTGTCTGCACTGTGCGAAGGCAGCACTTGGGTGCATGACCTTTTAGATTCAGACGACACGCGCGTCATGTTGGCTGCTCTTCGTCAATTAGGTTGCGGCCTTGAAACCAAATCCGGCACCCACAGCGTTTGCATCACAGGCTTGGGGCAGCGCACTTCAAAAGGCACCTCTTCTGCCTTAAAAAAACCCACCGCACCCATTGAATTTTTCATGGGCAATGCGGGCACAGCCATGCGCCCCTTGACGGCGGCATTGGCTGTCATGGGCGGCGACTTCACACTTAAGGGCGTGCCGCGCATGCACGAGCGCCCCATTGGTGATTTGGTCGATGCGCTGCGTTTGCTGGGTTGTCAGATTGATTATTTAGGCAATGACGGCTATCCGCCATTGCGCGTTTTGACGCCACATTTGCAACTCGACAAGCCCATTCAAGTTCGCGGCGATGTGTCCAGCCAATTTCTAACAGCACTCTTGATGTCATTGCCCT
>ERZ767114.1568-NODE-1568-length-10815-cov-2.464425_pt1 | contig 10815 bp, 11 predicted proteins | sample MGYA00374952_ERZ767114 | MGnify/ENA primary metagenome ERZ767114 (study PRJEB28939, sample SAMN06267156) | marine metagenome | isolation source: Columbia River Estuary | place: USA:Columbia River Estuary, USA | collected 2012-05-05 ...
GAGATAAATAAAATTTCATTAGTTAAATTTTAATCCGATGGTATCATTTTCATATATACTATCTAAATTAACAGATAGACTTGCATCTAATATGACTAGGCTTCCAATAGAAACAAAATATTTATTGTTTTTTTCTGGATCTGGATATTGGTTATAAACAACTGATTTATTAGAATCCATTAAATTAACTACAGAATCACTGTAATGAATCTCTAAATCAAGACCAATTTCACTAGCTTTTAAATTAGCTAAAAGCACATTCATCCCAACAAAATCAGGCAGTTCTATAGGTTTGCCCTTATCTCCACTGCCATATATCAATTTAACAGTAGAGCCTTTAATTAGCTCTTTTCCAGGCTTAATAGATTTATTATTAAAAAGAATGTCTAGAACTTTATCCTTGTCCTTGTGGTCTTTAATTTCTAACTCAACTATAAATCCTAACATTTCTAATTTAGATTTCCCAATATTCTTTGAATTAACATTTGAAATTAAATCTGGAATAATTTTAAATGTTTCTTGTTTTTTTACAATAGTTAGGTATAAGTTTCTATTTGGTTTAATATAATTTATAAAATTCTTCGAATGAGGTCTAGGATCTTGTTGAATTATCATTCCAACTGGATAAATATCAGAAAAAACAGAGTCTCTAATTTCGTATCTAATTATAGGTTCATCAATAGAGTCTTGTAAATCTTTTATTTGAATTCCAATAAAATTAGGAACTTCAATTTTGATACTATGGTTCGTGTATTGATCTAATTTATACATCACACAGTATATTGTACCAATCAAACAAAATATAGCTAATATCAAGTTTATCCAAAAAAATTTAGAAAAAATAAATTTTAAAATTCTCATGCTTAAATATTACTATAATGAAAATTGTTAGTCATATAAACAAAAATATCTAATTATTTGTGATAAAAGACCTATTATTAATTTTAATAAAAATTAATATAAATTATTAAATCCATGTATGTTAAATAAAAAAGTGCTGTTTTAAAAAGTCACTCTAGAATGAATGATAAAATGAGCATATATAGATTATTGATAATATGGAAAAGGAGTAAATTTAATTTATGAAATTCGTAAAAAAAAATCTGTTTATTTTCAAATAATATTAATCAATTTTAAAATTCTAAATTGTAAAATGTAGTTTTGAAAATGGATTTAGAGCAATATGTAAAATTATCAATCGCTGAGGATGTAAAAGATGGAGATCATTCAACATTGTCTTGTATACCAGAAAATAAAATTGGTTCTGCAGAATTGCTAATTAAAGAATCAGGAATAATTGCTGGTATTGAAATAGCAAAAAGTATATTTAAAACCTTTGATGAAAATATTATCTTCAAACCCGTTTTAAAAGATGGTCAAAAAGTGGAAATTGGTGACATTGCATTTATTGTTAGTGGACCATCTAAATCCTTACTAACAATTGAAAGATTAGTTTTAAATGTTATGCAAAGAATGAGTGCAATTTCAACTTTAACCGAAAAATTTGTAAGAAAATTAGATGGTCTAAACACCAAAATTTTAGACACAAGAAAAACTACGCCTTTAAACAGATTTTTAGAAAAAAAAGCGGTTAAAATTGGAGGAGGGTTCAACCACCGTTTTGGACTCTATGACATGATTATGTTAAAAGACAATCATATAGATTTCGCTGGTGGCATTAAAAGTGCAATTGAAAAATCAAATCGATACGTCATAAATAAAGGATTAGAGATGAAAATTGAAATAGAAACAAGGAATTTAGGTGAATTAAAACAAGTTTTAGAATATGGAGAAGTTGATAGAATTATGCTAGATAATTTTAATTTTAGTGATTTAAAAACTGCAGTTAAACTTATTGATGGAAAATTTGAAACTGAAGCATCTGGAGGCATTAATTTAAAGACAGTGAGGAAATATGCACTGTGCGGGGTTGATTACATTTCAGTTGGGGCATTAACACACTCGGTTAACAATATGGATTTAAGCTTGAAAGCTATTTAAAAATAAAAAATATTAATTAATTATATAATTTTTAAAGACCTAACATATCATTTTTCAAGCTTTCGTCGGCAGGTTTACTCCCTAACCAAATTCCAAAAAGAGCTTGTTTAAATGCTAGTCCATTAAAGGTTCCTCTTTCTTTGTTGTTTTTATAGAGTTTAACTGATTCTCCTTTATGGTAATTAAGAATAATCTCGTCTCCTTCAACAAATTCATCACTCAAAAATTTCTTAAACTTTTCAATATCTGATGGAAAAGATTTCCCAGTAGTTGTATTTTCAAATCCCTCTTCTAATGCTTCAATAAATCTTTCTCTAGTAACTAATCCAGAAACAATAACCATTCGGATTCCCATATCTTCATCTGACATAATTATTTGATTAGCATCTGAAGATTTTGAATTTAAATATAGCCCACCAACATATAAATCCATAAAACCATATTTTTCTCTTATTCCCCCACCATTTAAAATTGTTTTAGTCCCGTTAATATCTTGATTTATCGTAAAATCTATATCTTCTATTTGTGTATTTTGGGCATTAAAAATAAAAGAAGAAAAAAATATTAATGTTAAAAAAAGATATTTAAAAAATTTCATGATGTAAGATTTGGTTTGTTAATTTTATATGATATTCACACTAAATTAATTTATTTTTTTTAGTTCTAATTATTTGCCTATTAAAATTAAAACATGTTGCCATTTTTCATCATAAAAGATATTAATAATAAAATTTGCTTTTTATCTGAAACTGATTCTCGTCACGCTATCAAAGTTTTAAGGATGAAAAATAATGATGCATTAACTGTAATAAATGGGTTTGGTCTTTATGGATTAGCTGAAATAATTGATGCAAATCCAAAAAAAACAAAAATTAAAATTGGTAGAATAAGACAAGAAAAAAAACCTGTTCATTTAGGTTTAGCTTTTTGCCCTACTAAAAGTAATGATAGAAATGGGTTGATCATAGAAAAAGCTACAGAAATTGGGGTTACTGATTTCTATCCTCTTACTTCTCAAAATTCAGAAAGGAGGAAGTGGAATTTTGAAAAATTTAATAAAGTCTTAGTTTCTGCAGTAAAGCAATCTCAACAATTTTGGACTCCTAAAATTCATGAAATTCAGAATTATTATAATTTCATTTCTAGTAACCTTGGAATTGATTTAAAATTTTTAGCTCATTGTAAAGAGCTGAAAAAAAATAAAATTAAAGAGTTATCTAACCCTATGAAATCTCAACTTATAGTAGTTGGTCCTGAAGGGGATTTCACTTTAGAAGAGCTGAAATTAGCAGAAGAAAATAATTTTAAAATGATTAGTCTTGGTCAAAATAGACTTAGAACAGAAACAGCTTGTATTGTTGGAATAAGTATAATGAAACTTTAAAATCTATTTTTAGTTTTTATAAACCAGTATAATTAAATGGAGATATTCTCTCTAACTCATCTTTAATTTCTTTAGAAACATTAAGATTTTTGACAAACTCTTTCATTGAGTTCTTAGTAATCCTTTCATTTTTCCTAGTAAGATCTTTAAGTAATTCATAAGGGTTTTTAATTCCTTCTCTTCTTAATATAGTTTGAATAGCTTCGGCTACTACAGCCCAATTATTATCTAAATCTTTATCAATTGCCTCTTTGTTTAAAAGAAGCTTATTTAATCCTTTTTGAGTTGATAAAATAGCAATAAGTCCATGTGAAAAAGGAACACCAATGTTTCTTAAAACTGTACTGTCTGTTAGATCTCTTTGCAATCTACTTACCGGTAATTTTGAACTTAAGTGTTCTAAAATTGCATTTGCTATACCAATATTTCCTTCTGAATTTTCAAAATCTATTGGATTGACTTTATGCGGCATTGCGGAAGAACCTATTTCACCTTCTTTAATTTTTTGTTTGAAATAATCCATAGATATATAGGTCCACATATCCCTATTTAAATCTAAGATGATATTATTTATTCTTTTTACAACGTCGAATAATGAAGCTAAATGATCATAATGTTCAATTTGAGTAGTAGTTTGAGATCTATCGAGTTTTAATTTTTCTTTTAGGAAATTATCGGCAAATTCTTTCCATTTGATTTTTGGATATGCTACATGGTGAGCGTTAAAATTTCCTGTTGCACCACCAAATTTACCGGCATGGGTTACAGATTTAAGTATCTCCAGTTGTTGAACTATTCTTTCTACAAAAACATATAATTCCTTTCCAAGTCTTGTAGGAGATGCTGGTTGACCGTGAGTTTTAGCTAACATTGCAACTGATGAAAATTGAATAGAAAGCTTTTCTATATCGTCAACTAAATTATTTAATGAAGGCAAGTAAATATCTTTTAATGCGTCCATTATGGACATTGGAACTGCGGTATTATTAATATCTTGTGAAGTAAGTCCAAAATGCACAAACTCCTTAGCTTCGCCAATACCATCTAAATCCATTTTTTCTTTTATAAAATACTCCACAGCTTTTACATCATGGTTAGTGGTAAGTTCAATATCTTTAACTCTTTGAGCGTCTTTGTCTGAAAAATCATTATAGTATGATCTTAGTTTTAAAAAAAGATCCTTTTTAACATTTATTAATTGGGGAAGCGGTAATTCGCATAAGGAAATAAAATATTCAATTTCTACTTTAACTCTATATCTAATCAATGAAGATTCAGAAAAATAATTACTTAATACTTTGGTTTTAGTATAATACCTACCGTCAATAGGGCTAATGGCATTCAATGAATAAATAGACATATTTGAGTTTTAATACTGTAAATTTAATAATTAGCTAGTTAGAATCGTGAAATTATGACAATACCACTATATTTTGTTAATTTTATAGACAATTATATTTTTATGAAGTGTCAAATATTTTTACCTAAGCTAGTTATAATCATTATTATCTTAAGTTTTTTTAACGAAAATTTATCTCAAGAAAAAAAGTTCTTTAAAGAAATGAAACCCTTGGAAAAATCAAAAGCTCAAATAAAATTATCTGAAGCTTATCAGTTTTATTCTGAAGGAAATTTTAAAAATGCACTGTTAGATTATAAAGATCTTATCGTTATTAACCCTTCAAATGCCAAAGCACATTTTGGAATTGCTAGTTGTTATTACAAATTACATAATTATAAAAAAGCCAAATATTATATAGAATTGGCTTTTGAAAATGACCCAAAAGCTGATCAGGATTTATATTATATGATGGGTGAAATTTATTTTAGATTAGCAGAATTAGATAAGGCAAAGATTTACTACGAAAAATTTATTTCTGAATCAGATTCCAAACAAAAGATAAAAGGTTATTCTTTAGATTTAAAGCTTAACCAAGTAGCTTATGCACAAAAAGAATTATTAAAACCAAATAATAAAGTAGTGATATCTAATATGGGAAAGGTTTTAAATACAGACGGTCCAGAATTTGCCCCTTCAATAAGTAATGATGGAAAATATTTAATGTTTACATCTAGAAGATCCGATACAAAAGGCGGGAATGTTGATAAAAATTATGACCACCAATATTTTTCAGATATTTACTTATCACAATGGGATTCTATAAAAAAGGAGTGGTCTAAACCAAGTAATGATTTAGGTAAAATTAATACTGAATTTCACGACGGGTCGCTAAGTTTCAAGTCTGATAATTCAATTATTATTTATAGAAATATTTATAATGTTACTAGAAGTGGTGATATTTTTGAAGCCACATATTCAAATTCAGGAAAGTGGTCTTCACCAAAGCCTATTTTTCATAGAAACAAAAAGCTAAGCAAAAAAATAAACAGTTCTTATTTTGAAAGCTCCGCGAGTATTACTGAAGACGAATCTTATATATATTTTGTTTCTGAAAGACCTACAGGAAATGGCCAAACTGATATATATTATGTAAAAAAAACTGATCATTCATACAGTGAACCTATTCACTTAGAAAATAATATAAATACAGCTGGAGATGAAAAATGTGTATTTATTCATCCAAATGGAAAATTATTATTTTTCACCTCTAACGGAAGAAAAGAAAGTGTTGGAAGTTATGACATTTACTATTGCACTGGAGGACATGAAAATTGGAGCGAGCCAATTAATATGGGATGCCCTATAAATACGACATTAGAAGAAAAAACAATCTATGTCTCTAAAGATGGTAATACTGCCTATGTAGGAGGCTATTATATGGAAGATAGTTATGGAGGCTCTGACCTTTATAAAATAGATATTTCTAATTATAATCTTTTAAAATAAATCATATTTATCTAAAGAATGAATAAAAGAAAACTGGCCTTTTCAATCTTGGCCTTATTAATAGTATTTACTAATTGTTCTGAAGAAAAGAAGGGTTTTATTGATAAAATTGATACTAGTAAGTCTATTAATGAGATTGAAACGAATGATATAATTAGTTTTTACATTGGAAATGACACAATTAGGGTTAGAGCTGAAAAAAAGGATTTTTATTTTAAATTTTTATGTAAAGAAGGCAAAAGAATATATAGAAAAAAAAAATTTATACTCTATCCTATATTAACAGAAACTGATTTAACAAAGGCTCAAAAAATTATTGCATTTAATAAGGAATTAAAAGAATCTAATCTAATTGGTGTTCTAACAAAAATTATCTTAATTAAAAATAAGAAATATTTATTTCAAGAAGAAATTGGGAAAAGGCTTATAGAATCTAATTCTAGAAGAGAAGGAATTATTTTAAAAATAGATTCCATTGAACAATTATTAGAAAGTACAAAAAGAGAACTTTTTAATACTGAGTTCTCTAATTCTATTTTACAATTTATAAATTCAGATAGTTTAAACACTAATTATATCAACGCTAATGAATTTAAAAAATTTAAAAAAATAACAAATAAATATTTCAGGAACTTATTACCTAATTATTTTTATATAAATCCTATAACTTATAAACTTGAACCAATTTTTTCAGGTTTTAAAATAAATAAAAAGTTAAAAAATGAAAAAATAACTACATTTTCTAACGAAGAATATACTAATTATCTAAATTATTTTCTAAAAGAAGATTCAAATATATTAACTCTAAAAAATAAATATTCAGTAATAAATAAAAAGTTATTGATTCCTAAAGGATATCATGTAATATTAAAAAATGGAGATATAATTGATTTAGTAAATAACAGTTCAATTTTATCATTTAGTTCTTTTACAATTAATGGAAATAAAAATGAACTTGTTGAAATAAAGTCTACAGATAGCACAGGTCAAGGGATTCATATAATTCAGGAGAATAACTCTAGTAAAATAAACTATTTAAAATTTTCTAATCAATTTTCTTTAATTGACACTTCAAAATATAATCATTGGAATCTTCCTAGTGCATTTACTGTATATGGTGGAAAAACAAGTGTTAATAATTGCACTTTCAAAAATATTAAAAGTGAAGATGCAATTAATTTTTTTAGATGTGAATACAAATTTCAAAACACAAGAATTGAAAATACTTTTTCCGATGCATTTGATGCAGATTTCAGTAATGGGGTTATATTAAATTGCAATTTTATTAACTGCGGAAATGATGGGGTTGATATTTCTGGAGGAAACTTAAATGTGACAGAATGTGGATTTTTTAGTATTAAAGACAAAGCTGTTAGTGCAGGTGAAAAAAGCAAGTTAAGTTTAACAAATTCTGTAATTAAAAACTCTTCCATGGGTATAATTTCAAAAGATTTATCGGAATTAAAATCATTAAATAATACAATTATAAATTGTGAAATTGCCTTCTGTGCATTTCAAAAAAAAGGAGAATTTGGACCTGGAAAAATATTTTCAGAACATGATAGTATATCAAACTGTAATAAAGAAAACCTAATAGAGTATAATTCCTCACTCACTATCAACGGCGCAAAGATTGAAGAATTTCAAAATAATGTAATCGATTATCTTTACGGCAACAAATATGGAAAAGCTACATTTAAAAAATAAAACTTAATAATAATGTCTAACATCATTTCCATATTAAAAGATTACAAATCCACCACTTTACCTGAGATGGATGAAGTTGCCCTAATGGAAAGAGTAGATGAAAAATTCACAATTTCTTTTGAAAATACAATTGACCTACTTTCTAAAATAAATCATAAATATTTATGCCTTGAAATTAATGGTAAAAGATTTTTCACCTATCAAACTGAATATTTTGATGACTCTAATCATTCTTTGTTTAAAAATCACCAAAACGGAAAATTAAATAGGTATAAAATTAGATTTAGAGATTATGTAGAATCAAAAAAAACTTTTTTGGAAGTTAAGTTCAAATCAAATAAAGGAGTTACAAAAAAAACTAGAATTAGTGTCCCATTTAGAAGTAAAGATTTGAATAAAAAAAATATTAATTTTATAGAAAAACAAACTCCATACAGTTCTAAGGATTTAGAAATTAAAATAAAAAATAATTTTGACAGGGTTACTTTAGTCAATTTTCAATCCAAAGAAAGAGTTACAATAGATTTTAATTTGAAATTTAGCTCTGGTAAATTAGAGAAAAAACTAGATAATATCTGTATTATTGAAATTAAGAGAGAAAAAGGAAATAGAAAATCAGAAATATTATCAATTTTAAAAGAAAAAAGAATTAGACCTACTAGTTTTAGTAAATACACTATTGGATCATGTATTTTGAATACTAATTTGAAATATAATAATTTTAAACGTAAACTATTATTCATTAATAAAATAAGTAAGAATGGAATTATATGGAATTGATTTTTTTGACTTAGAAGATTTCTCAAAGCTATTGTTCAAGTTTGGGATAAACTTCATTTTTTTAATAATAATTGTTAGGTTAGTTTACTACAGGGTAAAAGATGATAAGGATTATGTCTTTACCTACATAATGTTCAACATACTTACTTTTTTCATTTGTTTTTTGCTAAGAAAAGTTCCAATGGAAATGGGCTTTGCATTAGGATTATTTGCTGTTTTCGGAATTTTAAGATATAGAACAGAAGCAATTCCTATAAGGCAGATGACTTATTTATTTATTGTTATTGGTATATCTATGATAAATGCACTATCAAATAAATCTGTTAGTATTTTCGAGGTGTTATTTACTAATGGTTTAATAACATTAATTACTTACTTAATTGATCGGTTATGGTTTCAATCTATTGAAGAAAATAAAAGTATTATTTATGAAAAAATTGACCTCATCAAACCTGAGAAAAAAGAAGATATGATCCAAGATTTAAGAGATAGAACTGGGCTACCCATTCATGAAGTAAAAGTGGATAAAATTGACTTCTTAAAAGATATAGCAAACATAACTGTCTATTATAATAAAGAATAAATTGATTAGGAATTCTACTCCAATAATGCTTGTTTTTCTAATCTTCATTGGATGTTCAGTAAAAGAAAAAAAATCTTCAAATGAAAAAAAATCATTTACTGCTGTTGTAGAAATATCGGCAGGCACCAATAAAAAATATGAGTATAATTACAGGAAAAAGTCTTTTGAAGTTGAAATTATCAATGGTAAAGAAAGGGTTATAAACTACCTTCCATATCCTGGCAATTATGGTTTTATTTCAAACACTTATATGGATCCTAAAATTGGAGGTGATGGAGATGCTCTAGATGTTTTAATTATTTCTGAATCTATTGCTCAAGGAAGTGTAGTGAAAATAAATCCAATTGGTATCCTTAAACTTTTAGATGGTGGAGAAGAAGATCATAAGGTAATTGCTATTCCAAAAGACAGTAAAATGAACTTTATAAAAGACTCTTTAACTCATTCTATAAAAACAATAATACAAACTTGGTTTTGCAATTATAAAGGGCCTAATAAAACTAAGTATATTTCTTGGGGAAATAGAAATGAAGCTATTGACGAAATTAAAAAATGGACAATAAATAAGTAATTTATTTTCATGTTTTATATGCAAACGGTTAAATAATTCTATTTCTTAAAATTTTATACCTTTATTACATGAGGAAATTCTGAAACCATATAATTATATTTTTTTATTTAGAATTAATCCTTTTTTTGAAATAAGATATTTTGTCATTTGACAAGTTTAATAAAGTATGGCCGTATTTTCTGAAACTAAATACAATTTTAAAGAGTTTCACAAAAAAATTAGTTGGCTTTTTAATCTGAAACCTATTAATTAATAATGAAACGTATTTATTTGTTAGTCTTTATTGCTCTTAGCCTGTTTTTCATTTCTTTAGCTTTAATTATTTTTTTCAGTCCATATGGTAAAGGAGATTTTTATGACAATCGGTTCCTTAAATCTTCTGTTACAATTAGTGTGAGTAAAGATTCTGTATATAATGTATTGGGAAATTCTGAAAATGCTCGAAAATGGTCTGTTTTTGTCCATCACATCAACACTGTAAACTCAAGTCAAATTATGGATGGAACAGTAGGTTCTATTCGAAGGTGTTATCAAAATAAAGATGAAAGTGGTTTGCGATGGGATGAAGAAGTTATAATAAACAAAAATAGCCATTTCAAGTATAGTAATGTAGGCAGTGCCATTCCAATCAATCCTTATAATATGCTTATAGGGGTAGGTTTATTAACAATGAGCATCAGTTTCGTTTTTTAGTATTAACCAAAACCGCGCCTTGCTGACAGGCGCGTTGAAAATGGGCGTCCTGTTTCAGCAACTCATAATCAGCATCGGCGACTGTTGAAAGTCCGGGAACCGCAACAGCTTTATGCACCGCTGGCCGCCCATGTTTCATGTTGTATTTCAGGCCATGGAATTCCCGCTGTGTATTGTTTAAAATTGTAGGCATATTAAAAATCCTTGTTAAAAAATGGAGGGGCCGAGAAGCGGCCCCTCCCACCGGG
>ERZ767114.1570-NODE-1570-length-10809-cov-1.778327_pt1 | contig 10809 bp, 5 predicted proteins | sample MGYA00374952_ERZ767114 | MGnify/ENA primary metagenome ERZ767114 (study PRJEB28939, sample SAMN06267156) | marine metagenome | isolation source: Columbia River Estuary | place: USA:Columbia River Estuary, USA | collected 2012-05-05 ...
CAAGAAGGTGATATCCAAATTAGGGGCTTTAAACTAAGGATGAATTTAGATATTCAATTTATTTTCACCGCTAATCCTGAGGACTATACCAATCGTGGAAGTATTGTAACGCCATTAAAAGACAGAATTGGATCTCAAATTTTAACGCACTATCCAAAAAATATTGCAGTAGCAAAAAAAATAACGGAGCAGGAAGCAAGATTAAATCCAACGCAAAAGGATATTATATACGTTCCTAATTTGGCCAAAGACATTATTGAACAGATAAGCTTTGAAGCAAGAGAAAGTGAATATATAGATGCTAAAAGTGGCGTGAGTGCTAGGATGACGATTAGCGCTATGGAAAACTTAATAAGTGCTGCTGAAAGAAGATGTTTAAAAAATGGATTGAAAAAAACCAGCGTGCGCTTATCTGATTTTATGGGGATTATTCCTGCCATCACTGGGAAAATTGAATTGGTATACGAAGGAGAACAGGAAGGTGCAGAAGTAATTGCTACCCATTTAATTGAAAAAGCAATTAATACCTTATTTAAAAACCAATTTCCTAAAATTAGTAAAATAGAAAAGCAAAATGAACGCAATGCTTATTCCGATTTATTAGATTGGTTTATTGCAGAAGGTGGATTTGAACTATATGAAGATTTTGACGAGAAGCAGTATAATAAAGTGCTTGATGAAGTAAAACCATTGGACGCACTTATAAAAAAATATGCGCCAGATACCATTAAGGAAGATGTCTACTTTATGAAAGAGTTTATTCTATGGGCTTTGGTAGAAAACAAAAAGTTAAATAAAGAAAGATTAACTGAGGGATTCTCATTCAAGGATATCCTTGGGCATTTAATCAACAAGATGTAAGCTTAGAAATAGGTCTTTTTAGGTTTCCGCTAGTCGAATTTAATCGAATTGTATTGATATTTTTAATATCTTAATAGTTCAAAATTATCCAATGTATCATTGGTATTATTTTGAACCTTACGATGCTAAAACCAAATGCAATGAATCAACTTATTAAAAAGACATTCGCTATAATTTTTATAGCGTTTTCATTTACCCAATTAAATGCGCAATCACCTAAGAAATTAGAGTTGCTATTTTTAGGACATGACAGCAAACATCATAATTCTGATGTTTTAGCAAGTATTATGTCTAAAGCGTATTTTAAAAAAGGAATTAATATTACTTATACAAATAATATTAATGATTTAAATGATAAAACGCTAAAGCCTTATGATGGATTAATCCTTTATGCCAATTACGATACCATTAGCACAAACCATGCCGCTGCATTATTAAATTTTGTAAAAAATGGTAAGGGCTTTATCCCTATTCATTGCGCCTCCTATTGTTTTAGAAATAATCCTGAGGTAGTTGAATTAATTGGTGGTCAATTTAAAGAACATGGGTATGACTCCTTCCCTTCCGTGTTTAAAGATTATAATCATCCATTGATTAAAAACATTACCCCATTCTATACGAAGGACGAAACTTATACGCATACGCTTTTAAGTAAAAACATTACGGTCCTTACAGAAAGAAAAGACGGCAATAGAAAAGAGCCGTACACCTGGATTCAGAATGTAGGAAAAGGCAAAGTGTTTTATACCGCTTATGGACATGATGAGATCACCTTTAATAATGCACAATTTTTACAATTGGTGGAGAATGGCATTTTATGGGCAGTGAACGACAATGCAATCGCTAGTTTAAAGGCATATACCATTGCTACCCCTACCTACACAGAGGCCATTATTCCAAATTATGAAAAAAGAAATCCTGTTCCCAAATACCAAGGCGCATTAACACCTGCACAATCGCAATCATTGATACAGATCCCTGTTGGATTTGATTTGCAACTTTTTGCATCTGAACCTTTAATCATTAACCCTATTTATATTAACTGGGATGAAAAAGGTCGCTTATGGGCAATCGAAACAGTAGATTATCCCAATGAAGTAAGAGAGAACAAAGAAGGTGGACAGGATAAAATTGTGATATTAGAAGATACTGACCATGATGGCAAAGCGGATAAGTCAACCGTATTTGCGGATAAATTAAATATTCCGACCAGCTTTACTTTTTCAAATGGTGGTATTGTTGTTGCGCAAGCGCCTTACTTTTTATTTTTAAAAGATACCGATGGAGATGATAAAGCGAATATAAAAGATACCATCTTATCCGGTTGGGGTATTTCAGATACACATGCTGGCCCATCCAATTTACGATATGGACTTGACAATAAATTATGGGGAACTGTTGGTTATTCAGGATTTGTCAATGCCAAAGGAAAAGATACTACCGAATTTAGCATGGGTATTTATAGTTTTAAACCCACCACTAAAAAAGTAAATGATATTGAATTTTTAGGCGGCACAACCAATAACACATGGGGACTTGGATTTACAGAGGAATTTGATGTATTCGCATCCACTGCAAACAATACCCATAGTGTATTTTTTGGGGTACCGAAGCGCGTATTAAAAAACGGGTACGCAGAAAAATTGGGTACTGAAAAAATTGATGCCCATTATGCTATGCATGTGGTGACTAAAAATTTAAGACAGGTGGATGTATTTGGTGGTTTTACAGCAGCTGCTGGACAAAGTATTTATACTGCAAGAAATTATCCATCAGAATTTTGGAATAAAGTGGCATTAGTATGCGAACCCACTGGAAGATTAATTCATAAAAATTTTATTGAACAAGTGGGCTCTGGATTTAAAGAAAAAGGGGATGGCTGGAATTTAGTAGCTAGCGCTGATGAATGGTTTGGCCCAATACAATCTGAAGTAGGTCCTGATGGTAATGTTTGGATCACTGATTGGTATGACTTTATTATCCAGCACAACCCTACCCCTAAAGGTTTTGATAATGGTAAAGGGAATGCGCATATTAATCCATTGCGTGATCATGAACGTGGTCGTATTTATCGTTTGGTTTATAAGGATGGCGCTGTGAATGCCCCCATTAGTTTAGATAAAAATGACAAGGCAGGATTATTAAAAGCATTACGCAATAATAATATGTTTTGGAGAACCACTGCACAGCGTTTATTGGTTGAAAATAAAGACCTATCCGTTGCAACAGATTTGTTTAATATTATCAATACGAGCAATGTGGACGCTGCGGGCGTGAATGCACCTGCGATTCATGCTTTATGGACTTTACATGGCTTAGGCTTGTTGAAAAATAATGCAAGTGCAGTTACAGCTGCAACTAAAGCATTAAGTAATACTTCTGGCGGTGTGCGTAAAGCAGCTGTAGAAGTGCTTAAAGAATCACCTACTGCATTAAAAGCATACCAAAATGCGAAAGTGTTTGAGGATGCTGATTATAGGGTTCGCCTTGCAGCAGTAATTGCCATTGCCGACATGAAACCATCTACAGAAGCATATACCATTTTGAATAAAATGTTATTGGTTAAAGAAAATACAGATGATAAATGGATCAATCTTGCATTAAGATCAGCAAGAGGGGCACATATAAAAATGAGCAAAGAAAAAAATGCAGTAGCCACCATAATTGATCAAACAATAAATATTTCAGTGATTAAGAATCAAATGAAATATGACTTAACTGAATTCACAGTAAAAGCAGGTAGCACGATAAAAATTAATTTTATCAATGTGGACTATATGCAACACAACCTATTAATATTAAGACCAGGTTCAAAAGAAAGAGTCGGCGCTGCAGCTGATAAAATTGCAATGGATCCTAATGGCGCTGAATTAAACTATGTACCTAAAATGTATGAAGTATTACATGCTACCCCACTGGTCAATCCACAAAAAACATTTTCTATGACCATTAATGTTCCTGACAATGTCGGCGACTACCCTTATATATGTTCCTTCCCAGGTCACTGGAGAATAATGAATGGGGTGATGAAAGTAATTGCTAAATAAAATAACTATGAAAAAAATAAATATTGCTATAGTTGGCTTAGGCTTTGGTGCTGAATTTATTCCTATATATCAAAAGCATCCATTAGCAAATATGTATACCATTTGTCAAAGAGACGAAGCTAAATTAAATGCGATTGGAGATGCGTTTAATATTGAAAAAAGATATTCAAACTATGACGAACTATTAAAGGATGCAAATGTGGATGCAGTTCACATTAACACACCGATTCAAAGTCATGCGGAACAAACCATCAAGGCATTAAATGCTGGAAAACATGTTGCATGTACTGTACCAATGGCTACAACAGTGGAAGAATGTCGTTTGATTTGCGAAGCAGTTCAGAAAAGTGGCAAAACTTATATGATGATGGAGACGGTCGTGTATAGCAGAGAATATCTTTTTGTAAAAGAAATGTTCGATAAGGGTGAATTAGGAAAAATTCAATTTGTTAGAGCATCTCACCAACAAGAAATGGCAGGATGGCCTGGCTATTGGGAAGGATTGCCACCGATGCATTACGCAACCCATTGTGTAGGTCCAATTGTTGGCTTGATTGGTAAAGAAGCAAGTCATGTTTCCTGCGTGGGTTCTGGAAGAATTGACGAAAATTTAATTTCTAAATACAACTCCCCTTATGCGGTTGAAAGTTGTCATATACAATTTAGGAATTCAGATGTCGCTGGCGAAGTAACGCGCTCTTTGTTTAATACAGCCAGACAATACATAGAAAGTTTTGATGTTTATGGTTCTAAAAAAAGCTTTGAGTGGTCTCTAGTAGAGCATGAACAACCTGTGATACATACTGGCGAAACCCCTTCGAAAGTAAGCGTTCCGGATTATGCCCATTTATTACCAAAGGAAATACAATCCTTTACCATGCAAGGTGTATATGATTCAGATAGTAACCAACACTTATCTTTTATACAGGGATCAGGTCATGGCGGATCACATCCGCATTTGGTGAATGAATTTTTGAAAGCATTAAATGAAAATAGAGCCCCATTCCCAAATGCCAAACAATCGGCGAACATTACCTGTGTTGGGATATTAGCGCATGAATCAGCGTTGCAAGGTGGCGTAAGATTAGATATGCCCACATTTACATTTGAATAACCCCTAAAAAAATATATAAACTGCTCATTTGCATTCAATTATAAAAAAATAAGATACACTCAAATAAAAGATAAAAAATAAGTCGGAACTAAATGAGTAATAAATTGTTTTTAAACTAGATTTAATTAACCAAAATATAAATAATATGAAAAGAGTATTAGGAATTTTAACCGTTTTAATTTGTTTGTCAAGTATATCAGCAAGCGCACAAGGTGGCGGCGGTGGACAACAATTGGATCCAGCTGCAAGAGCTGCAATGATGAAGGAAAGATACAAAGCATTAGGATGTAATGACGTGCAAGTAGATTCTGTTATTGCAATCACCAACGACTTCCGTCCGAAAATGATGGCATTAAGAGATTTAGACCAAGATGCTAGAGCAGAAAAAATGAAAGAAATTAATGACGAAAGAAACAAAAGACTTGAAAAAGCATTACCAGCTGATATCGCAAAAAAAGTAATTGAATCTATGTCGCAACAAAGACCAGGCGGCGGTCGTGCGCCTAACCAATAAATTGGTTAATTTACAAAGTTGAATAAGTAGTAATATATTTATTTTAAGCCCAGCTAGTTACCTAGCTGGGCTTTTTTATCTTAATACAACTAATAATAGTTAAGGCTAATTTATGATTAGTTGTTTACTTTAAAGTCCTTAATGGTACTTGGCAACCATACCTGCATTGCATTATTTCCTCGATTACTCCATGCGTAATAAGGTATCGCTCTCACCTTCTGCATGATGGAACTAACAGTGAATCCATCATTTGAAATTTGGATACAAGGCAAATTCGCAATCAAACTAACCACCGGCTCATCCAATATTTTAAAGTCTTCTGCATTAAAGTCAATTGAAATTGGTGAAATCACATTCCAAGCTTTTCCATTATTATCAGCCCCTTCAATACAATAAACAATTGGCCCTCTTTGTAATGCAATCCGATCATTATTAAATTTTAATTCATTACGCGCAGTTACTTTTTTAATTGTCATTGGCAACTTATATTCAATTACATCATTGTCCTTCCATTCATTTTTCACTACCACATATCCATCTTGTAAAACATAATTAATAGGATTCCCGTTTAATAATAACTCAGGCATTTCATTAGTATTTTTGGTAAAATGATATAAATCCCCCGGTGCAGGCGTTCCAGTTACCCAACCAGGCAATCTAAATGCAATGGTTGAAGTCATTTTCTTTTTCATATTTAAAACACATTTCACATCCCCCTTCCACGGGTATCCAGTTTGCATAGTCAATTTCATTTCCCCCTTGGGTAAATTAAAACTGGTTTCACTTCCAACAAATAAGTTGACAAATATTTTCTCGTCTTTATATCCGTAAATGTAATTTCCCAAAGACGCAATCAACCGAGCAATATTTGAAGGGCAGCAAGCAGTTCCAAACCACTCCTGCCTGCTCTTTTTCCCATTGGATGCCAAAGGATTACCATAAAAGAATCTATCACCACTTAAGGACAATCCATCTAAAGCAGCATTATACAAGCTGCGCTCTAACACATCCATATATTCCCCATTACCAGTTAAGCTATTCATCCGTTGGTTCCAAAAAACCATTCCAACCGACGCACAGGTTTCACAATAGGCTTGTTCATTGGGCAAATCATAGTCCTTGGAAAAACCTTCGTTACTGCCAGCTGATCCTATACCACCAGTAATATACATATTGCGAAAAACCACATCCTCCCATACCGTGCGCATCGCTTTTAAATACTCAGTGTCGCCAGTTTGTGCAGCCACATCAGCAGCACCCGTATACAAATACATTGCCCTAACTGCATGACCCGTTATTTGCGTTTGTTGTTTCACTGGTTCTTTGTCCTGTGCATATAAAGTATCCTTCCAATCAGCCCAAGTATACCCTATAGCATGTTTTTTGCCTCGCTCAGATAATAACCAATCAGCCAAATTCAAATATTTTTTATCATTGGTAACTCGGTATAATTTTACTAAAGCCAACTCTAATTCTTGGTGCCCTGTTACCCAATTTCTTTTTCCAGGTCCAAATACCGAATCAAAATAGTTTGCCCATTTAATGACTACATCTAAAAACTTTCTTTTTCCAGTAGCATCATAATAAGCCACTGCTGCTTCAATCATATGACCTCCACAATAGTCCTCATGCATACTCATATCAGACCATCTTTTATCTAAGCCTGTTAAAGTATAAAAAGTATTTAAATACCCATCTTTTAATTGGGCACTTGCTATTTTATCAATCCACTCATCGGCTTTTGCCTCTAGCGCTTTGTCATTATTTGTTTTGATAGAATAGGCCATAGCTTCAATGGCTTTGTATACATCAGAGTCATCATAAAAAATACCTTCGTGTTTCTCTCCTCTGTTTCGAGCCACTTTTTCAAAATTTCTAATACGCCCTGTTTTTTCCTCTGTTTGATAAATACAAGCAGCTAAAGTTTTGGTAGCGACTAAATCCATTTTAGGTTTCCAAAAAGCGTCTGTGACAGTAACTTTTGAAAAATTTATAGGTTCAATTTTAACATGTGAGCTTTGGGCATTTATTCCAATACACAAAAAACATAAAGATATAAAAATGAATAATTTCATAGGACATCATTTAATATTAAATAAAATGCAACATTTTACAAATAAATATAAACAAAAATTCATACGCTATTTGTTTAATATGATGTATTTATGGAAATACATCCAAAATGGTATGCTATTCTGATAATATACATATATTTGATGAAATAGATTTGTATCAATTGAATTCGAACCGCCCCTTACTGATAATTATATTTGTCCTATGTAGTATAGGTACAACAATTGCGCAAATACCCACTAAAATCGTAAACGATTCCGCTTTTTATTTTGCGCGCAAAATTAATACCCCCATTAAATTAGATGGTATAATAGACGAACCTATTTGGCAATCTGCACAAAAAGCATCCAATTTTCAACAAAATTCACCAAACGACAGATTGCCTGCTACAGGACTTACAGAAGTGATGGTTACTTATGACGATAAATACATTTATGTTGGCGCGAAGGTATATAATACTATAAAAAATCAACCCTATATTACCCCCTCTTTAAAAAGAGATTACAGAGGAGAGTCAAACGACGCATTGGTGATTGTATTAGACACTTATAATGATAAAAATAATGCATACTCATTTGGAATAAATCCATTTGGTGTATTAAGAGAGGGCTTAGTGTCCAATGGAGGGGCGATGGGTGAAGATTTAAATTTAGCATGGGAAAATAAGTGGAATGGACAATCTAAAATTTATGAAGACTATTGGACAATGGAAATGGCCATACCTTTAACTTCTCTAAGATTTAATAATGGTGCTAAACAATGGCTGGTAAATTTTTACAGAATTGATAGTTATAATGCTGAAAAATCAGGTTGGGCTAGGATTCCTAATCAATACTCCATGACCTCTTTGGCATTTTCAAAACCACTTCAATTTGAAATACCTATTCAAAAGAAGGGTGCTAATATCTCTATTATCCCTTACACTTCCCCTAATTTTCAAAAAACAATTGTAAATGGGAAAATTGTAATGAAAAATAATCTCGCAAATGGGGCTGATATTAAAGTTGGAATAGGATCCTCCTTAAATTTAGACCTAACTTTCAATCCCGATTTTTCACAAATAGAAGTAGATAATCAAGTCACCAACTTAGACCGTTTTGAGATTTTCTTCCCTGAAAAAAGGCAATTTTTTTTAGAAAATGGCGACCTATTTTCAAATTTTGGAATGGAAGGTATTCGTCCTTTTTTCTCAAGACGTATTGGATTAAATACTGATATTGATTTTGGTGCAAGATTAAGTGGTCGCATTAATAAGAATTGGCGGATGGGCTTGATGGATATAAAAACAAGTGCCAATGATGTTATAAATTTGGCAAGTCAAAACTTCACAGTGATGGCACTTCAAAGAAAATTATTTAAAAAATCAAGTATTGAATTATTTTATATTGACAGAACGGCATTAGGATTTAACGGAAAAACAAATGAAGCAGGTGGTTGCAATTGCGTTTATAAACACGATGGCAATGCTTTTAATAGAAATATTGGTTTTGAATATTATTTAGCGCCGCCCAATAATACATTTTCAGGAAAAACAATTTTTATAAAATCATTTACGCCCAATGCAACTGGCAATGATTTTTTAAACGCAGCTAATTTTCAATACAGTCAACGGAAATGGATCATGTCATGGCAACATGAAATTGTAGGCGAAAACTATAATGCCGAAGTGGGCTATGTTCCGCGAACCCACTATTACAAGTTTGACACAACGCTTCGTTATTTGTTTTTCCCCAGTCAAGATTCTAAGGTTTTGTCTCACGGCCCATTGGTCGGAAGTATTCAATATTTCAATTTTGATGGATTGGGTATCGAACGGGGAACACAATTGGGCTATGAATTAAATTTTAAAAACAGGAGTGAAATGGTTTTCATTTTTAAAAATCAATTCATCGTCCTACAAAACCCATTTGATCCGATAAGAACAGGAATCCGCAGTCTTAATGCACTCACGGAACACCGCTGGAATAGTGTTAATCTAGAGTACAACTCCAAACCCCAAAGCCTTTTTACCTATGCCCTTAAATCATCCTATGGAGGCTACTTCCAGGATGGAAAAAGGTGGTTGTTTTTCAGTGAAATGGGTTACCGCTTTCAGCCTTATATAGAATTGAATACCTTAGTTAGCTTCAACCACATCGAACTTGAAGAGCCATGGGGAAATAATGGATTTTGGTTGCTGGGAGTCAAATCTAATTTTACTTTTACTAGAAATATATTCTTTTCCAACCTCTATCAGTATAACGAGCAACAAAAACTTTGGAATTTTAACTCGCGTTTTCAATGGCGTTACAAACCTGCCTCTGATATATTCTTAGTATTTAACAGCAGTGACACCCGCATGCTTACCCCCAACAGAAATTGGAACCTAACCCTAAAGATTAATTATTGGATCAATCTGTAGATCAATCTAAAAAGCGGAGCCTTGGGTTGTATTTTTATTTTCTCTAAATTTTGATAAGCCTGCTTCCAACCAATCCCTATAGGTGGCTGTATCTGTATATTGAATGGGAGGATTTAGAAGGGTTGCATCTGACGACAATAAAACATAATAGGGCTGGGAAGCGTTACTAAAGTTCAAGTTCTGAAAAGTAGCCCACTTTTCCCCAACGGTTTGGATGGTTTTGATCCTTCCATTTGGATATTGAAAATTGAATTGCTCTGCTTCGGGCAATTCTTTTCGGTCATCTACATATAGGGATATGATGATAAACTCTTCGTTCAGCAATCTAAATACCTCGGGTTGTGACCAGACGTTTTCTTCCATTTTACGACAGTTAACACAGGCCCATCCCGTAAAATCCAACAGTATGGGTTTGTCCTGAGCCTCGGCATAAGTCCTACCCTGTTCGTAATCCTTAAAGCAATTGAGTCCCAGAGGACATTCGGAGTCGGAGGGGTAAACGCTGTAAAACACCGGGGGTGGAAAGCCACTCAACAAAGTGAGCTGACCGTCTTGATTTTTTCCCAAACCAGGCATCAAATAGAATATAAACAATAATACCAAAAAGGTGAAAATGCGTTGAAGCTTGGAAATTTTAGATCCTTTGACATCATCTGGAAAGCGCAACCATCCCATGAGATAAACAAACAACAGTATGGTAATCACCAACCACACGCCTACAAAAACCTCCCGTTTGAGAATCCCCCAATGGCCTACAAGGTCTGCGTTGGATAAAAACTTTAAGGCCAATGCTAATTCC
>ERZ767114.1573-NODE-1573-length-10797-cov-2.225280_pt1 | contig 10797 bp, 8 predicted proteins | sample MGYA00374952_ERZ767114 | MGnify/ENA primary metagenome ERZ767114 (study PRJEB28939, sample SAMN06267156) | marine metagenome | isolation source: Columbia River Estuary | place: USA:Columbia River Estuary, USA | collected 2012-05-05 ...
AAACGAATTTTCTTATGGAGGAGATGCTAGCGTTAAAAGACCTGAACTTGATAAAGAAATATCAGATCAAGATTGGGATAATTTTGTCTACAATAGAAAAAGTTTAAGAGGAAAACATTTAGAGTTATGGCAGCATTTATCAGGATGCAGACAGTGGATAAAAGTTGAAAGAGATACAGCAACTCATGAAATCTTTAGAACAATGAAAGCTAATGAGGGAACTTCATAATGACTCAAAGCTTTAGATTAGAAAATGTTGGTTTAATTAATAATTTTCTTGGTGGAGTGGATGAAGATTGGTTTGTAACTATTCATGTTTGTATTGAGAATGCAGCTGCTGATGCAATGGCTGCGTGTGCTGAAATTGCTATGCTAGAAACTGATTCGCCTGAAAGTAAAACCATTGAATTATTAAAGAGAATAGTAATATCCATGCAAAAAGTAAATGAGATTTTTGCAAGGATGCCAGAAAAATGTGATCCATACATCTACTATCATAGAGTTAGACCGTTTATTTTTGGAACAAAAGATAATCCTGATCTTAAGAATGGTTTAATTTATAAAGGTGAATTTCAAAATCGGCCACAATTTTTTAGAGGAGAGACAGGGGCTCAAAGCAGCATAATTCCTTCGCTGGATGGAGCATTACAGATAAGGCATACCAAAGATCATTTACGTCATTACTTGAATGAAATGAGAGATTATATGCCCCCAAAACATAGAGAGTTTATGGAAGTATTAGAAAAAAACTCTCAAGTTAAAAAAATTATCAATGGATCTAACAAATTAACTAGTCTTTACAACGATTGTTTAGAAGAAATTAGGGCATTTAGAGCTATGCACTTAGAGTACGCAGGAACATACATTTTTAAGCAGGCTCAAATTAAAAACCCTTTTGGTCGAGGTGGATCTACTATAACTGGAACAGGCGGGACTCCTTTTATGGCATACCTAAAAAAACATCGGGATGAAACCGAGGATCAGAAAAAGTAACTTAGAATTATTTTGAATGAGGTGGAAGTTTGGCTTCTATAAACCATTCATGAACTTGCTTAGCAGGGTTAAACTTTTTAAGCCTTAATTTCTGGTTCTCGATAACTAACTTTTTAGTTTTTATGGCCAGATAGTGATAGGTATGACTATCGCGAGATTCGCTCTCAGGAATTAGATACACTTTTGTTTGTTTTTTCTTGCTGTCTGCCATAATGAGAATGATTATACCCAAATCATTTTAATTTCCCATGATATTAGGATAAAAAATTATATTATTTAAATGCATTTATATTCCTTTTAATATAATTAGCCTAAAATACTATCGACTAAAAAAACTAGACGTTTAAAAAACACTCAATAACTATTATTAAATTTTACAAATACATGAAGCTATTACTTTTTTTATTTATTAGCCTGAGCATTACCAATGCTTTCGCTGAAAATATTCAGCTTGATGGCACTCTATCCCCTGGCGAATGGGATAAAGCTGTGGTTTTTGACTTGGAATACGAGGTAATGCCCTCAAGGAATACTCCCTCTAATTTAAAAACAACTGCCTATGTAAAATACGACGAGAAATACCTTTACGTAGGAGTTAAAGCCTTTGGAGATCCTAAAAAAATTAGAGCCACTCTAAAAAATAGAGATCAAACATGGAATGAAGATTATGTTGCGCTGATGGCCGATCCATTTGGGGACGATAGATATGGAATTTTAATTGGGGTAAATGCTCTTGGGGTGCAATTAGATGAAAAGCATACCTCGGGCTCTGAACCAGATGACTCATGGGATATTCTTTTTCGATCATCTACTGCCATTCAGGATGATGGTTACTCTGCAGAATTAATTATTCCATTTTCAGAGCTACAATTCCCCGAAACAGAAATACAAAAATGGCAGCTAGGATTTATTAGAAAATCCTACCAAGCTGGCTTGCAAACTGTTTTTGCATCATTCAAAAACCTCCCAGCAGAGACCTGCTATGCATGCCAAGCAGACCAAGAGGTTCTTTTGGGTTCACCCGATAAGATCTATAGAAACTATGTTTATCCATATATATTTCTCAATCAAAATGGAGATAGGCCTATAAAAGATTTTAAATTGCAAAATCCTGACTACGAGATAGGTGTTACAGGCCTGTATGATCTAAGTAAAACATCCACTATTGAATACACTGTTAATCCTGATTTCTCTCAAGTTGAATCTGATGTGCCTATGATTATGGCCAATCAGACTTTTGCAATCTCGTACCCAGAAAAAAGAACTTTCTTTATTAAAGGAGCTGAGCTCCTAAAATCAGATATGCAATCTGTTTACACAAGATCTATAACCAATCCTCTAGGGGCAGTTAAATATATTAAACAAGGCAAGAAAAATTCGACATATATTTTACAAGCCACTGATACAGATTCACCCTATTTAGCAGCAGGAGAGTATCAATCCTATAAAGGTAATGCTGGTAAGAGCAAGGTAACAATTGGAAGGTTTAAAAGAAATCTAGGTAACAAGTCACACTTTGGTTTAATTGCAACCAATCGAGACTATCAATCAGGTGGGTCAGGCTCACTTGTAGAATTTGATGGGTTAATAAATTTTTTAGATGATTATGTTCTAGATTTAAATTATGCGAGAAGCAATACTCAAGAAGGTAATGTAAATTATCTTGATACTGATGATACTTTTGCTGGAAGAACATATGCCATGGATGGCGAATCCTTTTCAGGAACTGCAAAAAACTTTCGCCTCAGAAGAGCTGTTGACAAATCTTATGCTGGGATAAGATTTAAGGATGTATCCCCTACTTATAGAGCGCACGTTGGCTTTGTTGGGCGAAATGATTATAAAAGTAGAAATTATTGGTATGGGAGAACTTTTAGATCCCAGGGCACAATAAGAAAAATAACCTTCCATTGGAACAATCGAAATCGATTGAACTATAAAGGTCAGAAAACTTTTGAATTTTATGAATATAAAATGGACCTTGAAACAGACTTTAATTTTACGGGCACCTTTGAATGGAAGGTTAAGCCGAGTGAAAAATTTAAAGGTGTCCAGTATGGTGAGCAAACTGAATTTGAAGTAAGGTTTCAATACCATCCCAGTGAAAGTTTTTTCACAAGCTTCGAGGTCGAAAAGGGTGACGCTATAGCCTACAGAATAGATACCCCTGAAATTGGAGATTCAATAGAATACAATTTATATACCGTCTTTAGGTTCTCTGATAATTTTAAAATTGCCCTTGGTCATAGGTATTCTGAGCTTAAAAGTAAGCTGATAAATGAAGAGTTCTATGCAGGGGAAATTAATAGACTTGAAATTGACTATCAAATCGATAGCTCTTTATCGTCCAGAACCATTATTGAAAAAAATGACTTCAGCGATGATTACTATCTTGAAGCCTTAATTCAGTGGAAACCGAATCCATATACTATCTTTTATGCAGGCGGAACACAGTACTATGAAGAGCCTAATCCTTTTAGCGATAATTTAAGACTAGAAACATCTCAAGTCTATTTAAAATTTCAGTATTTTTATCAACCTAACAGCTAATCTCTAGAGAAGCTTTACTCTCTTCTTTAATAATAATTGAATGAAGATCAAAGTTAATTGCTCCTTGAGTTAAGAATAAGCTTCTAATATTAGCTATAGACTTATCAAGTCCTACTCTCTCCAGACATCTAACAGGCACTGCGATAGTTTGCCAGGTATTTTTCTGAGAAATTGGAAGTAAGATACTGCCCTGGCAATTTTTACCGCAGCTGGCTGTAAAATATAATGGTATGTCATCGGTTTCATTAACCCTTATCACAACTTCATAGAATGGTGATTTCATTGATGAAAAATTTAAATCTGTTTCAGCTGAAATTCCAAAGGCTTGCATGGAATCAGTTCTGCTAAACATAAAGTTTTTAGCATCATCCTGGCGCAGATAATCAAACCTTGAGATATTTAATGCTCCATCAGTGCTTAAATATTCATCCACTGTTACATATTCGGGCCCTGATTGAGTAAGAACAAATTCTTCCCCGGGTATGGCTGCTGTTCCTAGGAAAATATTGATGGAATCAATTTTTTGAACAGTGTCTATTGATTCAATCATTGCGAGCTGTGAATTAGAGGAATAATCTAAACCAAACCCAAATGGAAATAATGGATCATAAAACTTATCTTGATAATTCAATTCAGTTTGTGATTTTACTTTTGGCCAAGAATAGGAAAGTTTTCCAACAAAATTAAACTGCTCTTCACCATCTATAGAGAAAATAACATCAGCGATACCTTCTACCGCAGTTCCTGGCAACCAGGCAGCAATAAATGAATCAGAAGCATTAATGTATTGATTAACCTCAAGCGGTCTTCCAGATAAGAAAATACTGATAGTCTTGATTTTTTGGGAAGATATGTCCGTTAACTGAGAGAGGTATTTTGGATCTGTTGCAGCAAATGAAACGTCTTGAAGGTCTCCCAGCATCTCGGCATAAGGCTCTTCGCCGAATACACCGATGACATAATCAGGGGTCTGATCAAACACTCCATTGTCAGAAAATTCTATTGTGCCTCCAGACGAATTTACTGCGTCAAAAATTGCTTCAAAGATGGTATTGGTATCAATAAAATCTTCATTTTTATTTTCTCTGCCCTGCCATGTAATTGTCCATCCACCTGTTTGAGAAGATATCTTATTAGCGGCGTTGCCTATAACTCCGACATGCGCCCTAGGGTTTAGCGGAAGAGTTTGTTGATTATTTTTAAGAAGTACAAGTGACTCTCTGACCGCTTGCCTTGCAAGCTCTATATGTCGAGGATGGCCTAAGAAATTTTCCGCAAAAGCATGGGGCTTCCTTCCGCTTAAAAGACCCATTCTGGCTTTAACCCTAAGTATTCTTGTGACCGCATCATTAAGCCGCTCTAATGGAATAGCGCCAGATTGAACTTGTGCAATAGTATTTTTTAAAAGTGGCTGCCAATCCTCGGGTGCCATAAACATATCGACGCCAGCGTTAAATGCTTGTGCGCAACTCTGATTTGAGCAGCCTGGAACTTGGCCATGTCCATTCCAATCACCCACAACAAAGCCATCAAATTGCATGCTGTCTTTTAATACGGTCGTTAAAAGATCTTGATCTCCATGTAACTTACTTCCATTCCATGAATTAAAGCTAGCCATAACTGTTTGGGCACAAGCATCTAATGCTTCAAAGTATGGATAACCATGAATATCTCTTAATTCCTTCTCAGACACTCTAGTATCGCCCTGATCTACTCCTTCAAAAGTTCCACCATCGCCCATAAAATGCTTTGCTGTAGCAATCACATGATTGTTATCTAAGAAATTTGATTTTTCGCCCTGCAACCCAAGAATAAATGCTTCCCCAAGCTTAGAAACAAGTTGAGGGTCTTCAGAGAAGCCCTCGTAAGTTCTTCCCCATGTATCGTTCTGAGGAACTGCTATTGTTGGAGCAAATGTCCAAGCTACTCCTGTTGAAAGTACTTCTAGGGCAATTGCCTCACCTATCTGCTTAACAAGAGAATAATTTCTAGATGCGCCTAAACCTATGTTGTGAGGAAAGAGAGTAGCGCCAACAAGATTGTTGTGACCATGAACAGCGTCAGTGCCCCATAAAACTGGAATTTTAATTCCATCTATCTCAATTGAGGCATCGTAGAATTCTTTGCTTAGCCTCTTCCAGTCATCAGCTGAGCTATATTTATTGCCATAGGGAGCTGTATTGCCTCCATTAAGCACTGAGCCAATATTAAATTGTTTGATGTCTGATGGATCAATGAATTCTAAATCACCTTGAATAACTTGACCTACCTTCTCTTCAATAGTCATTTTATCTATCAGCTTGCTAATTATTTTTTCATTTGAATCATTGGGATATTCGCAAACATTAGCTCTGCTCCAATCTTCTTGCGCACTTAATACTATTGAGAAAAATAGTGCAAAAATTACCATATTAATTTGAATAAATTTCATATTTTCTCCTAAATTAAAAATCAACATCAGAAAACTCAATCTTGACCTTATTTTGATTTATTAGATGATAAACAGGCAAGCGACTATCGCCAATAGCTTGATCCAGAACCTCTCTCTTAGATTTACTGGAAACCAAGAGAATGCATCGAGCGGAATCAAGCAGCATTGATAAGTTCATAGTAATTCTTTTATGCGATGGATCTCCAAGAGATTTCTGGGAAAGATATATTTCATGAGGAGCATTCAATTCAAACAGCGAAGTATTCTCCAATAACTCTGGAAATAATGATGCAAAATGACCATCTAGCCCCATGCCCAGCAAAGAAACATCAAATGGAAAAATTAGTTTCGAAGGAGTTACCGAGGAATCAGTAAGCGAGAGGTATTTAGCAGAACCTGCATAATTGATGAGTAAATTTTCTCTAATCAGCTTATCGTTTGAGTCACTACTGTTTGAATCTAGCATCCTATCATCGCCCAATATAATCGTTACCTTAGACCATGGAATGAGCATTTGGCTTAGATGAGAAAATATTTCTATAGGGCTGTTGCCGCCAGAGACCACCAAGGTTGCATATCCTTTTTTTAATGCGCTGTCTTCTAAAGTGCTTGCAATGGATTTGGCAATTTTAAAAGCGATATTCTCCAATTTAGATACTAATTTGCTAGGGTTAATTTATTAAAATAATTTAAATTTCCGTGAAGGCACGTCATCTCTTTTTCAATCAAGGAAATAGAGATTTTCTGTAAAAGATCTTTATGCATTGGCTTCCGGTTAATTAAGAAGTTTTCTGTGAAGTCATCTGTATCTATATACATCATCAGTGATCTCATCAAACCTCCAGCAAGATATATACCATTTCCTGGAATATAGGCTAAGGCGAGTTCTGAGAGGACTTGAGATAGGGAAATAAGAAATTGATCAATAGATCTCTTGGCCATTTCGTCCTCATGGTAGCTAAGAAGAATATTTTCTGAAGTTTTTTCAACCCCTGAGAAATGACGATAAATATTAGAAATACCTCGACCAGAAATTAAATCTTCTATCACATTGAAATCACTGGAATTTTTTAAGGTTGAACTAACCATTAATGAATCGATCGAAAGAATGCTATTGCCTATTTCCGTCGGTAAAACAATGTTGTCTCTAATAACAAGAGCAGCGCCCAACCCTGTCCCAGGACCAATAATCAGGGCTGTCTCATTAAATGAGTTCCCTGGAACTATTTGGGTCATGTCATCGTCAGTAAATAGGCTCAAACTATAGCCAATAGATTCCCAATCGTTAAGAATATGACAAGAAGAAATATTAAATTTCTCCAAAACAGCATCAGCATCTAATGTAAATTCTCTGTTGGTCATCGTGATTGAATTATTCACTTTAGGGCCAGCAACTGAAAAAACTATGTGATCAATTAATGGGTCCTCAGTTAAAAATTCATGAATCAGGTCATCAAAGGAATTAAGGCAGCTAGTGTTTACTTTTTGAGGATTTAAAAGGACTGAAGTACCTATATCAGCACAACATGTTCTAACATTAGTTCCACCAATATCAATCAAAAGAACTTTTTTAGCAGCCGACAATGTTTCTGGATTAATTACCATAGCAAGATGTAAATCATCGCAAGGATGAAGGAGATAATGACAGTATTAATATTGAATGCTTGTGATGTAGAAAAATCTATACCTTCTAAATCAATGGCTTTAGGCTGATTAGAGTAACCTTGTATTAAAGCAGTAAGGTAGCAACCAAAGCCAGATAAAAAGAATACAACACCCATTCTGTGAATATATGCAAAATCTGGAAATAGAGCACTAATTGAGATTGAAAGAACTAAAGATGAAATAGCCGCAACAAGAACTGACATGGTAGTAGCTTTTTTCCAAAATAACGCAACAAGGAATATCACTAAAATACCTGGAGTAAATAAGCCCGTAAACTCTTGAATATATTGAAACAATGAATCAAAACTATCTAACATTGGCGCAACCAAAACTGCGATAAACAACCCTCCAACCACAGCCATTCTTCCAGTGTTAATGAGGTTAGCCTGGCTCACTTCTTTGGTCGCAAAAGATCTATATACATCCATAGCAAAAATAGTACCTATGCTGTTGGTCATAGAGGCAAGTGAAGAAACAATTGCAGCAATTAAGGCAGCAAATGTCAGGCCAAGCAAGCCATGAGGGAGTAAAGTCATCATGCTAGGGTATGCTTGATCGGATTTGGTAATCGAAGGAATGAGCTCCATCTCCATGGCCATAGCAGCACAGATACCTGGAAGAACTATAACAATTGGCATCAATAATTTTAAATAGGCTGCAAACATTACACCTTTTTGAGCCTCTTGAAGCGACTTAGCACCCAATGCTCTTTGGGTAATATATTGATTAAAGCCCCAATACGAAAAATGGCCGATCCAAACCCCAGCCCCAATAAGAACCCATACACCTGGTAAATTTATGTATGAAGGATTATCTGGTGACAAAATCATATCGAATTTTTCTGGCATCGCGTTGAAGACAATGCGTAGACCGTCAAACACTCCACTGGAACCAGATATTTGGTTAAGTGCTATATATAACACTGCAAATCCACCAAATATTAATAACACTACCTGAACAATATCAGTCATAGCTACCGCCTTGAGGCCCCCGGAAAGTGAATAGGCGAGTGCAAATAATGCCAGTAGAATACTTCCATACATAGGATCTAGGCCAGTAAGAGTATTTATGGCAAGGGCTCCTAACCAAAGCACAGTTGTAAGATTAATAAATATGTAAACAGTTAGCCAAAAAAAGGATAGAACTAAGCTCACTCTTTTATCAAAGCGTTGCTCAAGAAATTGGGGCATTGTATAAATTTTCTTTTCAAGAAAAAGAGGTAAAAAATATTTTGCCATTACAATCAAAGCAATGGCTGCCGTTAGCTCCCATACGGCAATTGCCATTCCTACTACAAATCCTTGGCCTGACATTCCAATAATTTGTTCAGCTGAAATATTGGCCGCAATAAGGGAAGCGCCAATAGCCCACCACGGCAATGACCTGCCAGCTAAGAAGTAATCCTCTGAAGTGACCTCTTTGCCTGATTTATTTCTGGACACGTATTGAGCAAGCCCAATAATACCGACGCAATATAATCCTAGAATTAAAAAATCTAAATTATTAAAATACATACCATCTCCCAGGCAATTGCTGATATCGTTGTCAAAGAACATAAATTATCATTAAAATAGTAATATAAAGCAACTATGTCCAAACAAATGTCAGTAACAATCAAGGATGTTTCTAAAGATGCAAACGTATCAATAAAAACAGTTTCAAGGGTTATCAATAATGAGGTTAATGTATCAGAGGATACAAAACATAAAGTACTGCAATCAATTGCGAAGCTTGGATTTAAGCCAAATAAAAATGCTCAAAGTCTAAGATCTAAACGCTCCTACATGATAGCTTTACTTTATGACAATCCAAACAAGCATTACCTAGCTGATATTCAAAGCGGCATTTTACAAGTGTGCAAAGAGACAGGTTATAACTTGGTATTGCAAGAATGCGATTATCAAAATAAAAATCTGGGCACTGAAATCATTGAGTTTATAAGGGACTTTCAAATCGATGGGTTGATTCTTACGCCACCGCTTAGTGACATGGATGATTTGCTGGCTAGTTTAGACAATGCAAAAGTACAATATTCAATTATTGCGCCAAGTGATAAGCGCACATCTTCTTCTTATGTCTCCTCAAATGATTATGATGCAACTTACGCAATGACTAATAAAATTATTAGCAAAGGCCATACCGACATAGGTTTTATTAAGGGGCACCACAAGCATTCAGCATCATCACTAAGGTATAAAGGTTTTTCCGATGCTCTTGTTCAAATGAATATTCCCGTAAAGAGTGAATGGGTTAAAGAAGGAGATTTTAGCTTTGATTCAGGGTTCAATGCTGGCCTTGAAATACTTGAGTCTCTACTATGCCCTTCCGTAATTTTTGCAAGCAATGATTATATGGCTGCAGGCGTTATGAAAGCGGCTCAAATGAAGGGAATTAAAATTCCATCTGATCTCTGTATTATTGGATTTGATGATTCGCCTATTGCAGAACAGCTTTGGCCTTCACTTTCTACTATTAGACAGCCAGTTGAGGAGATGGCATGCCATGCAGCTAAAATTCTACTTGGAACTGTGGATGGTTTAAGTGAAAAAACTGAATCGAAGGAATTTAAATCAGAATTAATCTTAAGAGAGTCTTTAATTAGCCTATCAGGTTAAATGATTCTCTAATTCCACTGACAACGAACTCGATTGCAAGAGCCCCCAAGAGAATTCCAAATATCTTCTGAACAACAGTAATAATTGTCGGGCTAACTTTATTAGCAAGATTGGCCGATAGCCACATTGCTATGGCTGCCATTAAAATAATTGCAATAATAGGAGTAAAGTTAATTAGCATTTCTAAAGGCTCGCTAGACCTCTTTTCAGCTAACAATAAAGCTGCGGTCATTGCTCCAGGACCTGCTATTAGCGGTGTTGCAAGCGGGAATATAGCTAGAGATTGAAGGGATTCATCATCCAAGGCAGTATCAGCTGTATTTTGTCTTCTCTCCTGCCTTTGCTCAAAAACCATTTGGAAAGCAATCGCAATCAAAAATAATCCACCAATGATTTTGAATGAGCTCATTGAAATGCCCATGACTGCTAGCAACGATGATCCAAATAACCAGAATGCTGACAAAATACCAAAGGCAACTAAGCTGGCATGAATGTATACCTTTTTAGTATCTTGCTTGCTCAACCCTTGAGTTAAACTTGCAA
>ERZ767114.1577-NODE-1577-length-10777-cov-1.628037_pt1 | contig 10777 bp, 10 predicted proteins | sample MGYA00374952_ERZ767114 | MGnify/ENA primary metagenome ERZ767114 (study PRJEB28939, sample SAMN06267156) | marine metagenome | isolation source: Columbia River Estuary | place: USA:Columbia River Estuary, USA | collected 2012-05-05 ...
AAATCCCGACTTGGGCATTTGATGACCCGTGGTTCCGATTGCGACTGATGATCATAAGATTTTACGCTGATTGTATCGACCATGCGAATATCCAATTCGCGGGCCACGATCATCGCGGGGGCCATACCGCCGCGTGTGATCGCCACCACGGCCCGCCAAGGAGCACCAGCCGGTCCCTGCCCATCCAGCCGCCAAGCCAGTGCGCGCGAATCGCGGTGCAGCTGATCCCAACTGACGTGAAAGCCTTTTTCATGTGGCAGTCTGTCCATTTTATCCCCCTCAGAGACCGTCATCGCATGGGATGCTCCCTCTGTATTGCTTATCTTTTTGGCCATTCGTTTCTTTGGTGCCCTCAAGCCGGTCTGATCCAGGCTTGCAGGCTGTGTGCTCAAGTCTTGGTAATGTCAGGTGCGTCCACGGCCTTCATGCCAACGACGTGATATCCGGCGTCTACATGCAGGTTCTCACCGGTTGTCCCCGACCCCAGATCAGACAGCAGGAATAGGGCTGCCTTGCCCACTTCATCCTGCGTCACATTGCGCCGCAGCGGCGAATTGTATTCGTTCCACTTCATAATATAGCGAAAATCACCAATGCCTGACGCTGCAAGTGTCTTGATGGGACCTGCAGAAATGGCGTTGACCCGAATACCATCTTTGCCCAAATCTTCTGCAAGATATTGCACCGATGCCTCAAGTCCGGCTTTCGCAACTCCCATGACGTTGTAATGCGGCATCACCTTTTCAGCGCCGTAATATGTCAGTGTCAGGCAAGAGCCGCCGTTTGTCATCATCTTCTCGGCCCGTTGCACCACGGCGGTGAACGAATAAACCGATATATCCATGGTCATCCGAAAGTTGTCGCGGCTGGTGTCGACATAGCGGCCCCGCAACTCGCCTTTGTCCGAGAATCCAATGGCATGGACGATAAAGTCCAAGCTGTCCCAATGCGTCGCTAGCTCAGCAAATAGGCGGTCAATCGAGGCCTCGTCAGCAACATCACATTCCAGCACCAGATCACTACCCACCTGCGCGGCGAGCGGAATAACCCGCTTCTTTAAGGCCTCTCCCTGATAGGCAAAAGCTAGTTCCGCTCCGGCCTCACCGCAAGCTTTGGCGATACCCCAAGCGATTGATTTATCGTTGGCCAGCCCCATGATTAGGCCGCGTTTGCCGGCCATAAGTTGGTTAGACATTACTTTTTTCCTCAGTGGTGACGGATCCTTGACCGTTTAGGCGATTGCTTGCCCTTCAGCAAGGCTGCACCTTTTTATATTGTTCAGGCTAGGATGTGGGCAGCTGCCGTGGTACGTTGGTACAGGTACAAACCGGAGTAAGTGTATGACAGTCAGAACCGGAATATTTGCAGGCGCATGCCCGTTCACCTTGGCACGCAACTGGTTGGGTGAGGCTGAAAAGACCGAGATCAATGACCCCAATGCGATAGCTTTATCAACCGTTGATGCGCAGGGCATGCCAAATGCCCGGGTGGTTCTGCTCAAGGCGATTGAAGACGATGGGTTCGTCTTTTACACCAATTACACTAGCGCCAAGGGCCAAGAAGTGGAGCAAGCGCAAAAAGCTGCCTTCGTGATGCATTGGAAATCTTTACGCCGGCAAATACGGGTGCGGGGAAAAGTCACCCGCCACACCAAAGCAGCCTCGGATCAATATTACCAATCTCGGGGTCTTCAAAGCCGTTTGGGTGCTTGGGCCTCGCAACAATCTCAACCTTTGGCGTCACGTGAGGCGCTAATGCAGGAGGTTGAAAGAATCGCAGAAGTCTACGGTGATTCGCCCCCACGCCCTGACCATTGGGGCGGATATCACATTGCGCCGGATGAGATTGAATTTTGGGCAGACGGCGCTGCGCGCCTGCACGATAGGTTCCGCTGGACACGCAAGGCGGACAGGAGACAGTGGTCAATTACACGATTAAACCCATGACTAAAAAGATTTTATCTGGAACTGGCTCTTCATGATGAACATGAGCTGGTGTGATGTTTAGATAACCTAAAGTGATTAATGCTTGCCAATTGGTGTCTGTATGGCGCAGATACTTTGTCATAGCTGACTGTTTGATGGATCGTATCAGTGAGAATTAGGGTGCGTTAGCTGGATTTTGCGTGTTGAGCTGTTGTTGGTGGCCCCGCACCATAAAACGGGAATAGTATTTTAAAATTGGATGACGGAAGGCACATCATCCGATTACATACAATGTGAGCGGGGTTAAGATGAATAACAATATCGGATTTTTTGGAATTCCGGTTACGAACTGGCGCAACCCGGCAATGGCACCGCCCTGTATTTTTTAACGGCTTTCAGATTGATAACATTTTGGTGATTTAAAGTGCAACAAGACAATGATTCTGCTCGCGTTATGCGGGGAGTGGTTAAATGGTTTGATCAGGCAAAAGGCTTTGGCTTTGTCGTGGCTGACACTGGCGGAGTGGACATTCTACTCCACGCTAACGTGCTGCGAAATTTTGGCCAAAGCTCGGTGGCAGATGGGGCCCACGTTGAAATTTCGGTACAAGACACTGCCCGTGGCATGCAGGCAGTTGCAGTTCTTAGCATCAAGCCACCTGAATGGGGCGCTCTGCCCTTACTGGCTGATTTTGAGGACATCGGAGAAGACGTGATAAAAGCGGCAGTTCTGGAACCAGCGCGGGTTAAATGGTTCGACAAGATCAAGGGATTTGGATTCGCAACGATTTTCAAACGTCCCGAAGATGTTTTCCTACATATCGAAGTTTTGCGCCAGTCTGGCTTATCCGACCTGGCACCCGGTGAAGCTTTGGCTGTAAAAGCCATTGATGGCAAGCGTGGTCGCATGGCGGTGGAAATCCGCGCTTGGGATTTGGCGTTGAACGACTCATGAAATTCTTTCAGATCTGCTGGACCAGTACAGCGCTTGTCTTGTGTTTTGCTTCACATGTTCTGGCGGCTCAATGTTCGGATGGGATTGTTAAACTGCGTGGTGACTGGGGCGCTGTGACGTTTCGCGTTGAGGTGGCCGACACCAAAGCCAGCCGAGCGCGCGGTTTGATGCACCGCGAACATCTCGCAGCGCAATCGGGCATGCTATTTCTTTATCCAGCACCGCAAAGCGTGAGCTTTTGGATGCGCAACACCCTTATCCCTTTGGATATGCTATTTATAGATCAGGCGGGGCTGGTCTCCATGATCCATCACCGGGCCGAACCACATGACGAGAAACTGATATACGGTGGGAATGAGGTGCTGTCTGTGCTTGAGATAAATGGCGGGATGGCCGCCGAGTTGGGGATCACTCTAGGGTCAGAGGTGCAATCACCGCTGTTGCCACAAAAAAGCGCCGCCTGGCCCTGTTCGTGAAAATTTATATCAAACAGGCCTTTTCAATTCCGAATGGGCCAGTTAGACACCCGTTAGGTCCGGGGCGTAGCGCAGTCTGGTAGCGCACCTGTTTTGGGTACAGGGGGTCGCAAGTTCGAATCTTGCCGTCCCGACCAGTTTTCTAAAACCCAGAGTTCAATCGGGCGAGGTGGCGTTTGTCCGCGTACCACTAGCGAGGCAATCGCAGGGCGGTTTTTTTGCTGAGCACTGCGGTGGAAGCTGGTTTCCTTAATAAAATATTAACGAAAAAATAAATTTATACCACTGCGTCTCTCAAGTTACTAATTTTTTTAAAATATAAATGTTAGTGAAATTAAACCAAAAATAATTTTGCTAAGAATCGGCATTTCAGCTCATCGTTTAGATCAGTATGTGCTGCTAAAGCTCAGTGTATATTCAAAATTTTAAAATGGGTTTTTATGCTAGCTTGAATACCGGGATTAAATTGTGGGGCGATCCCCGACGATATGATTTTAACACCTGTGCTGTGGTCAATCGAAAAATCTGCTTTTTAGAAAATTAAATTGATTGACCAGACGGGGCTAAATACGGCAGGTAGTGTCTGTCGGTCGCCGCATACGCTATATGTAGTAGCTGACGAGGGATAGTATAAGCTACAGATGGCGGGCTCCAAGTGACGCATTGCGTTCACGTGCGGCATTCTGCTTCTTTTCAAACCCCTCAAAGTAAAAGAGCGATCAAACGACACAACCTGACGACAGGGCAGTTGGAGCGCAGGTAGAATAATGAGGCAACGACACGATGAAAATTGAACGGAAATTCACCGAGGCAGGCAAAGACGCATACGCAAACATAGAATTTGTTAAAACGTCGTCGGAAATCCGCAATCCCGATGGAACAATTGTATTTCACCTCGACGACGTAGAGGTGCCCGCTAGTTGGAGCCAAGTCGCATCGGATGTCTTAGCACAAAAATATTTTCGCAAAGCCGGCGTGCCTGCAAAGCTGCGCAAGAGCCGGGAAAAGGGCGTGCCGTCGTTTTTATGGCGGTCAGTGCCCGACGGCGACGCAGTGGCCTATGGTGGCGAGACGTCAAGCAAGCAGGTTTTTGACCGGTTAGCCGGTGCGTGGACCTATTGGGGCTGGAAGGGTGGCTATTTCACGTCAGAATCTGACGCCTCAGCCTATTATGATGAAATGCGTTACATGCTGGCGACTCAGCGGGCGGCGCCAAACAGCCCACAGTGGTTTAATACGGGGCTGCACTGGGCTTATGGGATTGATGGGCCTAGCCAAGGTCATTTTTACGTCGACTACAAATCCGGCAAGCTGACCAAATCAACCGGAGCTTATGAACATCCGCAACCCCACGCTTGTTTCATTCAATCGGTCAGTGACGATCTGGTGAACGAGGGGGGAATCATGGACCTGTGGGTGCGTGAAGCGCGCCTGTTTAAGTACGGCTCTGGCACCGGTACGAACTTTAGTTCGCTGCGTGGATCAGGCGAAGCACTCTCTGGTGGCGGCCAATCATCGGGCTTAATGGGATTTCTAAAGATCGGCGACCGTGCAGCAGGTGCGATCAAATCGGGTGGCACCACCCGTCGGGCGGCCAAAATGGTCATTTGCGATGCAGACCATCCCGACATCGAGGAGTTTATCAATTGGAAAGTGCGCGAAGAGCAGAAAGTTGCCAGCATCGTCGCAGGTTCAAAGATGCACGAAGCCCGCTTGAACGAGATCTTTGGCGCGATAAGGGCGTGGGACGGCAGTAGCGAGGACGCGATCGACCCAGTTAAGAACGCTCAGTTGAAAGCAGCAATTCGCGCCGCAAAAAAAATGTCCATCCCCGAAACATATGTCAAACGCGTGCTAGATTACGCCAAACAGGGGTATGCCAGCATTGAATTTCCAACCTATGATACAGATTGGGATTCCGAGGCCTATGCCTCGGTGTCGGGCCAGAATTCGAACAACTCGATCCGAGTCACTGATGCATTCCTGAAAGCGGTGGAAAATGACGCAGACTGGGAATTAATTCGCCGCACAGATGGCAAAGTCGCCAAAACCATCAAGGCCCGCGCCCTGTGGGAAGACGTCGGTCACGCTGCTTGGTCGTGTGCCGATCCGGGCATTCAATATCACGATACAGTCAACGCGTGGCATACCTGTCCCGAAGATGGCGAAATTCGGGGCTCGAATCCATGTTCGGAATACATGTTCCTTGACGATACGGCCTGTAATCTTGCGTCGATGAACCTTCTGACGTTCTTACAGGATGGAGTGTTCAACGCTGAGGAGTACATGCACGCCACCCGCCTGTGGACGCTGGCGTTGGAAGTCTCTGTCATGATGGCTCAATTTCCGTCAAAGGAGATCGCCAACCGCAGCTATGAGTTCCGCACGCTTGGTCTTGGATTTGCAAATATAGGCGGTTTGCTAATGAACTTGGGCTACGGGTATGACAGCGATGAGGGGCGATCATTGTGTGGTGCACTTTCCGCAATCATGACTGGCGTGTCCTATGCAACCAGCGCGGAAATCGCCGGTGAGCTCGGGGCGTTCAGCGGTTATGAGCGTAATAAAGACCATATGTTGCGAGTGATCCGCAATCACCGCAATGCCGCCCATGGCAATACCGACGGCTATGAGGGACTTGCGATAAAACCGGTCCCACTGGATATGAAAAATTGCCCAGATCAGGATCTGGTAGATCTGGCCAAGATTTGCTGGGACGAAGCACTATCGCTGGGAGAGCGTCATGGATTTCGCAACGCGCAGACCTCGGTCGTGGCGCCGACTGGCACAATTGGTCTGGTTATGGATTGCGACACCACCGGCATTGAGCCCGACTTTGCGCTGGTGAAATTTAAAAAACTTGCTGGTGGCGGTTATTTTAAAATCATCAACCAATCCGTTCCGGGCGCTCTGGAAAAATTGGGCTATCCAAGTTCACAAATTGAAGAGATTGTGAGCTATGCCGTGGGCCACGGCAGCATCGGCAACGCACCGGCGATCAATCACACGTCACTGATCGGTCACGGGTTCGGTCCGGCAGAGCTTGATAAAATCGAAGCAGCGCTCGGGTCTGCTTTTGATATCCGGTTTGTGTTCAACCAATGGACCTTAGGGCAGGACTTTTGTACCAAGGTGCTCGGCGTCCCAAGCGAAAAACTGTTGGACCCAACCTTTGACCTGCTGCGGCATTTGGGCTTTAGTAAGGCCGATATAGATCTGGCAAATGACCACGTCTGTGGCACAATGACCCTTGAAGGCGCGCCACATCTTAAATCAGAACATTACAGCATTTTTGATTGCGCCAATCCTTGTGGCAAGAAAGGCAAGCGTTATCTTAGCGTCAATAGCCACATTCACATGATGGCGGCATCCCAGTCGTTTATCTCCGGGGCGATCTCCAAGACCATCAACATGCCGAACGATGCAACGATCGAAGACTGCCAAAAGGCCTATGAGTTGAGCTGGTCGCTTGGTGTCAAAGCAAACGCGCTGTACCGGGATGGGTCCAAACTCAGTCAACCACTGGCCACCGCTCTGGTGGAGGATGACGACGAAGCCGCTGAAATCCTTGAAACCGGCAGCATCAACGAAAAAGCCAAAGTGCTGGCTGAAAAAATCGTAGAGAAGGTGGTGATCAAGGAAATCGTACGCAGCAACCGGGAAAAAATGCCCGAGCGGCGCAAGGGGTACACGCAGAAAGCCGTTGTTGGCGGACATAAAGTGTATTTGCGCACCGGGGAATACAGCGACGGTTCACTGGGAGAGATTTTCATTGATATGCACAAAGAGGGCGCAGGCTTTCGGGCGATGATGAATAATTTCGCCATCGCTGTGTCCGTAGGGCTGCAATACGGTGTGCCTCTGGAAGAGTTTGTCGATGCCTTCACCTTTACCAAGTTCGAACCGGCAGGTCTGGTTCAGGGCAACGACAGTATCAAGAACGCCACCTCGATCCTTGATTATATTTTCAGAGAGCTTGCGGTGTCTTATCTTGACCGTACCGATCTTGCGCATGTCAAACCGGAAGGCGCCAGCTTTGATGATCTTGGTCGCGGCGAGGAAGAGGGCGTTTCAAACATCAAGGAATTGAGCGAAACAGCAGCAACTAAGTCTCTGGATGTGCTGAAACAAATCAGTTCATCGGGTTATTTACGCAAACGCCTGCCACAGGAATTGGTGGTCTTCCAAGGCGGGCAGGCCGTCGCTGGCAACGTTGCAGGTGACACGGCGCTCGCAACAGAGACACAGATGGATGTAGCCCAATTGGCCAAGACCGGCAATGCAATAGCAGCGCCAGAGGCCGGTTTGCGGGTGCAAGCTAAGATGCAAGTTTATGAAGGAGAAGCGTGCGGTGATTGCGGCAATTACACATTGGTTCGCAACGGCACCTGCATGAAATGTAACACCTGCGGCAGCACTTCGGGCTGCTCGTAAGTATCAAGGTTAAGGGGCGGGTGCGCTCGTCCCTACGGCGTTCAGGCCACAGGCAAAAAATTTTGGAGCAGTAACAACGATGAGCCTGAACGGCGAAACTGGGGGCCTTGCGCCCCCATTTTTATTCCATAAATCTAAATAAAAACAGGAATTTCCGCGGTGTCCTTAAGGCTTTCTGTCACAAAACTAGCCGACACATCCATCAACGGCAGCCCCTTGATCAACCGCTGGTACAATCGGTCATAATCCGAAATATCACGCACCCGCGCTTTGATCAGGTAATCCAGATCCCCCGACATGCGGTAGAGGCCAATAATTTGGGCGATGCCCTGCGCGGTTTTTGCCAGTTGCTCGGTCCATTCAACCGAATGCTGTGCTGTTTTGATTTGAATGAACACCAACAAACCAAGATCCAGTTTTTCGGGATCGACCAGCGCGACGCGACGTGTGATAATACCAGCCGTTTCCAAGGCTCTGACCCGGCGCCAAACCGCGTTGCGCGACAGGCCGACCATTTCACCCAAGCGATCAAGCGATATGTCACTGGAGATTTGCAATTGTTTAAGAATTTTGCGGTCTAGGTGGTCAATATCCACAAATTACTCCTGTCTGTGGGAAATTTTTGCATAGTTAAGCCAATATTTTTTAAAATTGGGATATTGGAAACACTAATCTGGTCTAATCTTGGTTTAAAGTGAAAAAGTGAGGTGTACCATGTGGACAAGATTATTTTTAAATCACCCAAGATCCGTCGAAGAAAGCTATGGCGAACACGCCATCTTTGCAGGCCGCTTTGCCGCCCAGCTGTTTATCGCGGCATTCTGTGCGCTGATCCATGCCCTGATACCGGGGATGTTTGAAAAAACCGCCAGTAAGATTGTTGCAAAGCTTTATGCCCAGACCGCCGGACGGGGCGCTTAATGTGCCGGTGGGCCGCCTATGTGGGCGAGCCGGTTTTTCTATCTGACATCATTGCCAATCCTGTGCATTGTTTGATCGATCAAAGCCGCAATGCCGAAGAATGTAAGACCAATCTGAACGCAGACGGGTTTGGGGTTGCGTGGTATGGTCACCGACCCGAACCAGGGCTATACCGCGATGTTCATCCAGCTTGGTCCGACCCCAACCTGCGGGCGTTGTCTGAACAGGTGAAATCCGCCCTGTTTCTGGCGCATGTTAGGGCCTCGACCGGATCGGCGATCAGTCGCAACAATTGCCACCCGTTTGCGGTTGATCGGTGGAGCTTTATGCACAACGGACAAATCGGCGGGTTTGAGGCGGTGCGCAAATCGGCTGATATGTTGATCCCTGATGCTCTTTATCGTCACCGGCGCGGTGCCACCGACAGCGAAGCTTTTTTCCTGGTTGCCTTGGGCAACGGGATGGCGACCGATACTCTGGGTGCCGAAGCCATCGACGTCTTTATCAGGCGACACGCGGTTAAATACTTCGGTCTCAGGTAAGTGCTTGGGGAGGGGGGCCTGGATAAGGATACCGTGGACCGAGGGGTCGGCATTCAGCTGATCGAGGTGGGCAAAGAGCTCCTCCTTAGTGACCGTTTCCGGGAAGAGCTGCAGGCTGGCACGCATGCCAACCTCGGCCGCGGTCTTCTGCTTCTTGGTCACGTAGGAAACCGAGGCGGGATCGTCGCCGACGCGGACGAAGGCCACGTGGGGCACGACCGGGGCGAGCTTGGCCACGCGTTCCTTGACTTCGGCGAGGACCTGTTGGGCGATGGCGTTTCCGTCGATGAGGCGCATAGGGGATGACTAAGACGGTCAGGCCGCCGAGGGCGAGAAAAGTCCTTCACTCTGGGGGTCGATTGATTGTCTCGCCCTGTGGGGACAAATGCCTCAATCCAGTGGCGTGCCTTCCGAAGGACCCATGCGTATTCACAAGTTCCTCGCCCAGGCGGGGGTCTGCTCCCGTCGTGAGGCGGAGCGGCTGGTCGCCTCGGGGTCCGTGATGATCAACGGGAAACTGGCGGTCACCGGCCAGCCCGTCGACCCGTCCGTGGACACGGTCATCTGCCAGGGTCAGCACATCAAGCCACTCAACCGGACAGTGGTGCTGATGATGAACAAGCCGCGCGGCTACCTCTGCACCAACGATGACTCGCATGGCGGTCAGACGGTCTTCGACATGGTGCCGCCGGAATACGGCTCGCTGCGTCTTTTCTGCGTCGGCCGCCTCGACAAGGACTCCGAAGGTCTCCTCATCCTGACCAACGACGGCGAGCTCGCCAACAAGGTCATGCATCCCTCGGGCGGTGTCATCAAGCGCTACGAGATCGTCCTAAACCGCGACTACGACCCGACCCTCACGCCTCGCCTCCTCAAGGGCGCCGTCGAAGAAGGGGAGCATCTCCGCTTCAAGAAGGTCATCCGTCACCCGGACAACGCCGCCCACCTCGAGATTCACCTCGACCAGGGACGTAAGCGGGAGATCCGTCGCCTCTTCGAGATTTTCGGCTTCCACGTGAAGACCCTCCGTCGTTTCCAGATCGGGGGACTGGTGCTACGCAAGATGCCTTTGGGTGATTGCCGTCCGCTTTCCCGCAAGGAAATCGACACGATTTTCGAGAACTGAGAGGGAGGGGCGGTATCTAGGGCTTGCACCCTTGGGCTAGGGGTTTTTCATCAGAGACACCCCTCACCGCCGTGTACCCCTCACGCCTGCTCGCTCTTCTCTTTTGCCTCACCTCACTCTGGGCTGGTCCGGAGACCTCGCTCAAGCTCGTCTGGTCCGACGAGTTCAACGACAAGGAGATCGACAAGAAGAAGTGGAATTTCGGCGACGGCGTGCGCATCGTCGACGGTCAGCTTTCCCTGGAGATCCTTCCGGGTTCGAAGCCGATGTTCTGGCGCGGCTCGAGCATCAACTCCCGCGGTAAATACAGTTCCAAGGCCGGCTTCATCGAAGCCTCCATCATGTTCTTACAGACCGGCGGCCATGGCTGCGGTTTCGGCATCGGTAACGAGGATGGT
>ERZ767114.1579-NODE-1579-length-10771-cov-7.034505_pt1 | contig 10771 bp, 9 predicted proteins | sample MGYA00374952_ERZ767114 | MGnify/ENA primary metagenome ERZ767114 (study PRJEB28939, sample SAMN06267156) | marine metagenome | isolation source: Columbia River Estuary | place: USA:Columbia River Estuary, USA | collected 2012-05-05 ...
CTACCACCTAAGTAGTTTTGTATATGCATATCTTGCGCTACTTCAATTTGATGAATTAGCTTATCTGCATCTGTATTACCATCTATTATAGACTTAGCTTTTAAGTCTGTTACGCTTATGAATAATGCTTTCATAGTCCTAATATATTTTTAATTTTACTTAATGTACTTCTGTAAGCACCGTTATCTGCTCTGTCAATCATTCTTTCTCCCATTTCATTTGGGTTGTTAGGTTCTTTTAAACCTTTCTCGTAAGCTGAATTAGGGTCTACTTGCTTATTACCTTTCATCTTATATACTCTTAATTCCCAATAGTGATGACAGTTTTTACCACCTTTGAATTTAAGTAAGCTATAGTTCTGTTTGTTATGACCTAATTCTTTATTAACTCCTCTAAAAGACATCATATTAATATCTTCTTTTCTAAATACCATTTTTCTAGAAGTAAAAGATTCCATCTTAGTACAGAAGTTTCTGCTATTAGGAGACTTACGTTCTGGCATATAAGCATATCTAATCTTATATACATCACTATCTTCTTTAGATGATTTGTTGCTAGACTTAATTGTAGCCATTCTAACGTCACTTATATCTTCTGAATATACTTCACTATGGATAACTTCCCAATCATCGCTTAAAACCTCTCCTAGCTCTTCTAATTGAGTATACATATCATCTCCTTGTTCGTCAGAAAAGTCTTCTTTAATTTGTGAAGATAATTTCTCTCCAGTTTCTTCTTCTTTTCTAATCTTAGTAGATATGTTATCTAGTTCTGTAAACTCTATTGGTTGTAATGTTACAAAGTATAAGTCTTGAGTAATACCGTTAAAGTCTAATATATCTTCTAAACAGTATTTAATCTCATCTTGAAATGGTCTAATAATAACGTTATCCATTAATACAGATGCTGTTCTTAATTCTTCTGCATTGTTACCAAATCCTGTATTGTCTTTAATACCTAATAAGATAGGAGATACAATACCGTGACCTAACATAATCTTTTCTCTAGCTTCATCAGATAAGAATTGATATTGAGCGTGAGCATCAGGTAAGTGTATAGCTTCTATTTCTGCTTGAGTTTCTTTAGACTCGTTAAATGCTATAATAGTTCTACCTGCATTAGAGCTACCAGAGAACTTATCATTAATCTTTCTTTCAATAGCACCTTGAGTTTCCTCGTTAGGAATACCATTGTTAAAGTTAATAAATAAACTAGGAGCTAATCCATTCTGTATATTAGATATATGATAGTTAGATACTTCACATTCTAAATCAGCATATTGTAAACAAGCTTGGTAATCAGGAGTAGAGTAATAGTAAAAACCACTTCTATAAGGTTTGATTACATATATCTCTTCTCTTTGTGATTTACTTCCGTGTTTGAAACAAGGTATTCTTTTAGGCTTGTCACTAGGTTTAGCGTCTGCCCATTTAGGATGGTAGTAGTATGCTTGTATAATTCCTTTAGAGTTAGCTTTCTCAGCTCTTAAAGTCTCCATAGGAAAGTGAGATACTTTTAATATCTTAGTTTTATTTCTATTGTAGGTAAGTTTAATTGCACCTTGTCCTAATTTCTTTCTGTCTATTACTACCTTCTTGATTTCTCTAGGTCTTAATAGTTTTTTCATTCTTACATAATGTTCTGGCAATAACTCAGAGTTAGTAGACTCTATACCTCTACCAAATACCATATCAGCTATACCGTTATTACATCTAGCATTAGTTGGACTAGAAGTATCTAATTCTATAAGTCTACCAAAATAATTATTATCAGCACCCCAAGAAACCCAATCTCTATTGTGAACTTCTTTTACTTCTGGTGCTTCGTAAGATGATAAATTAAGTATTCTTACGTTTTGTTGCTTCTTATTATCTTCCATTATATAATGTATGTGTTATCATTTATCTCTCCTGTAGGTTGAATATATCTAGGTTTAGATACTTCGTGCTTTACAGTGTAATCTCCTTGTGTTGTAATATATATCTTATCTCTATAAGCTAGTTTACTATCTTTTGTTATTTCCATATAGTAAGTAGAACCTTCTTCTAATATCTCACTAGCAAAAGTAAAGTCTATAAAGTTACCATTTTCTATAGCTTTAATATCAGTAATAGTTTCTGACTTACCATCTCCATCTCTTCTTATGCTTATAGAAAGACCATTAATATCGCTAATAGCATCTAATACACAAGACAAAGCTTCTAGAGTACCATCACTAGATTCTACTCTTTCTTCATAAGACTCTTCATCGATATAATCTGTATATCTAGGTGCTACCGATATAGTTTGTTCTGATGTAATTGGTAATAATATTATCATACTAAGATAACTATTTTTAATTATTTTGTTTTATAATAAAAAAAAGCCTCACATAATGCAAGGCTTTTAATTAATTGATTGATTGGTTATTAAGAACCAAGTGTAACTGATACACCAGCAGAAGCTAAGTCTCCGTCTTTTATGAAGTTAGCAGGAGCTTTTTCCATTCCTGAGAATGTTAAAGTATATCCACTCATATCTCCCATAGCAGCTCCAGAAACGATAGTACCACCAGATACATCTAATCCGTGCTCTAAACCTGCAACAAATACGTTTCCGTTATTGTCTTCGATTAATACGTGAGGACTACCGTAAGCTAATAACTTAACCGTCTTGTGGTCTTCTTTAGTTAATTTTGTCAATTGAAGCTCTAAAACTTGCTCAAAAGTAGTAGTTCCATTCTCTCTTGAAGAGGTAATGTTTTCTGTATATGTAGAACCACCTTTGATATCAAATTTATAAGCAGTAGGAGTACCTAAGTCATCAATAACGTCAGTATCAGTAACGTCATAACCAGCAGTTATTCCTCCTTTGTTAATGAAATAAACAGCGTTTAATCCACCAACTGAATCTTTACAAGGCTCTAAACGTCCTCTTGAAATATCACAACTCATTATATTTATATTTTTAAAAGTTAATAAAAAAGGGCAGGTAGAAACCCACCCTCTTTAGTTTATTTATACTAATCTTAGTTAGCAGAGTTAACGATTCCGTAAGTTACGATATCTTCAACAATTCCATACTGAACACCAGCAGTAAACCTCATTATGATTCTTACGTTTTGAGAACCATCTAAGTCAGCCATATCTAAAATCTTAACTTCGTTCTGGTCAGACATAAGTCCTGTACCGAAATGTAAGTTATCTTTAGTAGTAGCAATCATAGTATCAGAAGCAAGTCCGTTAGCCATAAAGATTTTTACACCATCAAAGCTCTCGATAGTAATATTCTGATTGTTTCCTTTATCTTGGAAACCAGCAGCTCCTTGACCTCCAGATTGGAAACCACCTAAAGCTCTCTTGTAAGCTCTAAATACGTTTTGAGCAACATAAATCATTAAGTCATCTCTTCCGTATAAAGCAGCAGGAATAGCATCTACAACTTTTCCTAATTCATCTACAACGTTAGAAGCATCTACAGAAGTACCAGCAACTTCGTTTGCAGCAGGTAAATCAGCATCAGCAGCTAATAAAGTAGAAAAACCATCGTACTCACCAGCAGTAGCGTTAGCTCCTCTCCATACATTGATTTCTTGTTTCTGTGCTACTTTAGCAGCAACGTGACCGATTAAATAGTCTTGGAAAGAAGAAGGTAAGTTATCGAAAGCAGAATATCCCATTGAGATAGCATCCCAGTCAGAACGGAAATCTTTCTTACATAATTCTAAGTTTACTTGAAATTCTTCTGGTTGAAGGATTCTTTCAGTAAGTGTTAATGTAGAAGTGTCAGCGAAATCACAAGTACCATCTTTTACGATACCGTCTAATTCTAATCTTTTTACAACTTCTTTAAATTTAACGTTTGGTCTAATAGTTAAACCTCCGTTAGCGATTGTGTTACCAGCTAATAAAGCTGCCGAGATGTATTTCCCAGCACTTTCTCCAGCATAGGTAGTAGTAATACTTGTACTTGTTGCCATAATTTTAGCGAATTTTAAATTTAATTTAATTAATTATTAATCATTGACCACACTCGTTCGGCAGCAGTCATTCCTTTATTGTTAAAATTTTTCTGTCTAGTCTCAGTTACACTCTCAGGAGAATGAACTACTTCTTCTTCTACTTCTTCAGAAAGCTCTACAGCTTCTTTTTCTTCAGCAGATAATTTAGCAGGTACATCAGCCTCAGCGTAATCAGATTTGTCTTCCATCATTGCTTTAATCATAGATAACAATTCTTGTTTAACTTGAGATAGTTCCTCTTGTGTTGCAAAGTTCATTTGAACTGGTGCTTCTACTGCAGGTGCAGCTTCTTTCTTAGGCTCTTCTTTTTCTTCAGCTAATTCAACTGTTTCTTCAATTACCTCTTCTTTAGTTTCTTCTGTAGATAACTCTACTTCTTCAACTTTTTCTTCGATAACTTCTTCAACAACCTCTTCTGTAGATAAGACAACCTCTTCTGTAGCCTCAACTTCTTTAGTAACTTCCTCCTTAGAGAGACCTACTAATTCTTTGATGCTTGTAAGAATTTCTTTACTGTTCATAATTGATTGATTTTAATATATTAATATAACTATTTTTATTTTAACTGTTTTATTTTCAAGCATATAACACTAATAACCAGAGAGTTAAGTTAATAACCCTCTGGCTTATAGTTTGTTATGGTGTGTCTGTCACTAAGTCGGTGTTACTAAAATTATAACCTGTCAAGTCTGCACTACCTTCTATGTCTGAAACAGTTGTTACGCTAGTCTCTATCTCATAGTAATGGTCAGGTGCTGAAGCCAAAAGACTTAAATCTTGTGTTGCACCACTATTGTATATAGTTGCTAAATTAGCAGTCTCATCAGAACCCCAAATAGCTACTTGGTTTATAATACCACCATAATAGTTATTGTGAACATTACTTGCTCTACCGATACGATATATATTGTCACTTGGATTAGCTCCACTTATAACTCCATCATAACCACTACCACTAGCAACTCCTATGTTAGATTTAAGTACACCATCAACGTAGATATCAAATCTACTATAATAATCACTTGAATCAGCAGGTACACTTCCTGTAGTACCACCATCAAATGTAATCATTACGTGCTGCCAAGTATTAGCTACAAATGAATTAGCTGCTACTAATATAATGTTATTGTAAACAGTACCATAGTTCAATACTAAAGTAGTTCCACCTGATTGTTTTAATGTAATAGCTCCACCATTATAATCATCTCCTGCTCCGTAAACCATTAAGGTTTGATTAGAAGTTCCTGAATTAGGTTTAACCCACATACTAATAGTCCAAGCGTTACCATCTCCATTGCTAGCTCTTTCAAGTGCAGTTATATTAACAGGATTACCTTGTAACCAATTACTAGTACCATTAAAACTTAAAGACTTAGAGTTAGTATAAGATGCTTGCGCAACAGTTACCGTTACCGTGAAATCTACGTGACCTCCAATAGCATTTCCTGCTTTACAATTAACCACTATAGTATCTGCACTTGTACCTAAGTATGCAGGAGCAGTACCTGATAATACCCCACTTGCTTGATTCATAGACATCCAAGAAGGAGCATCTACTTCAACGAATTGATTTACTATATTGTCAGAGCTTATAATTTGAAAATTCATTACATCACCCTCTGTTGCAGATACAACTTGGTCAGCTACTGTAGGTACGAAATTAACATCAGGTTGTGAACCTCCGTTAATAGATTGCTTAGATATTACTGGAATAGAATAATAAGCTCTGTTAGCTCTCACTCCAAAGAATAAATGTACCGAACTTCCTATTGCAGGGTCTGCCTTAGCTGTTGCTACTTTCTCATTGTTATCTTCACTATAGATAGTTAATTTACCATCATCGTTGAATCTCATAGAGAACATACCTTGAATTGTACTAGCTCCACCTTTTCTATATCCTACTACGCCAGCACCATTATCAAAATAGTATGTAGAATTAGTATTTACATTCCAATCTGAAGTGCCACCAAACTCAAAACTTAAAGCCTCATTGGTTTCATACTTAAACTCATTATCTAGTTGCTCTTCTGCTGTAACCACTCCACTAGATGCTGCCGTGTAGTTAGTACCGAAGAAGTCACCTTGTCCAACCTCATCTAACATAAACATTAGCTTCTCTCCTTTTTCAATAGAGATAGCACTCTTTAGTACTGTATGGTCTAAGATACCATTAATGATACCTGCTTCAGTGTTAGCGAAATCGTGAACTATATCCCAAATATAATCTACATTGTTTATAATCCCATTAGGCAATACTCCGTTAGCCCAAGTGTACATCTGCATATTGAAAGAAGTAACAGCTAAAGGTATAGTAGTCTTAGCTACTGCAACCTCGTTAGTACCGCTATAATCAATTAATGTTAAGTGACCATCGTTATCAAATCTAATACCCATTGCGTCTCCATTAGACACTACGTATTTAGAGCCTGAGTTAGTAGTTAGTAACGTACTATTTGAGCCATTAGTAGTGAATCCACCTGCATATTCAAATGCAGTACCCCAATTAGAGACTGTATTAGCTCCACCATTATAAGCTATAGGAGATTCTGCTCCATCCCATATACCTAATATTAAGTTAGACCCTCCGTGACTTTGGAAGTTCCACTTAAACTCTGAACCTTGCTCTAAAGCTTGCCCAAAATAGAAAGGTAATTGTTGATTGATAGAAGAATCATTTGTAGAAGTTCCTACAGGGTCGTTAGCGTTTGCTCCATAAGATATAAACCAACTAGAATTAGTAGCTAACCCACTAGAGCCGTTAATCATATTTGAGGCATCTATAGTTATCTCTGTAGCATCGTCCATAGTTAAAACTAGATTAGAACCACTAACTACTCCACTAACAACAAACTTGTCTGTACTAACTCCTAAAGAAGTTACATCTACAGTAAAAGAAGTACCATCATCTAAACTAATAGTTAAATCATTTCCTGACAATACAAAATTAGCTACATCATTTCCTCCACCTCCAGCAAAACCTGCTGTGTTAGTGAATATAGCATTTAATTGAATTACTGCTTGATTAAGTACTGAGTTTACAAAAGCACCGTCAATACTTGCAGAACTTACAGGAAGAGATTCAACTATTACCTTAGCTCCACCTTTAGCTTTAATCTTAATCGTAGTACCATCAGCAATAGCTTCTAAGGTATTTACTGCGTGTGGTTGTAATAGATTATCAGTTCCTAAAGATAAGTCTCTTAAAAGTATAGTAGAACCTGTAGAATCTAATCCAAAGTCCATAGCTTGATAATGTACATAAGGACTAATTAATTCTAAATCTCTATCGTCAAATAGTCTATGTAAGACCGTTGTTTGATATCTTGTAGGTGTAGCGTCTCCTTCACATACTTGAAGTATTCCATCAATAACTTCTTGGTTATCTACAGTACTTACTTTGTATACAGTTGCATTCAATGAAGTTCCAGCTTCAATATCTAATGGGTGGTCAAAATACCAAGTTAAATCTTCATTGATTGCAAAACCACTATGTTCTAAATATTGAATGTAAACAGATATTCCATTTACTATAATCTCATATTTTAATTGTTGAGTAGCTAATACTGTCTCTGCTATTCTAGTTGTTATACCAACTCCACTAATATTAAATGGAAAGAAGTTATCTCCAGAATATCCAATAGCTGTATCATTAACTGGGCTACCTCCTAATGGAGCTTGTGAAAAGTCTTTAAATACTCTCATCTTAGGAGTAGATGTACCAGCACCAGCAACTTGATTCTCTGCTAATGATTGGTCAAATACCTCTCCCATTACTGGATAAGAATTACCTCTAGTTCCTAAATCTTCATAATAAAGATTTGAGTTACCAGAAGCCATCTTATACTTACCACCAATAAAGAAACCGTGTTTCTTAACCTCAATGTTCTTATTAGCTTCAAGCCTATCCGTAACTGGATTGTACTCAAAGTACTCTGTTACAATAGGTTTTGTAATTTGTGTTTGCACGTATGCTATTACAGCATCTCTATCCATACCTAAATCAGCTACCAAATCTTGACCAGCTTCATTTTGTATTCTATTAATATTCAATTTACCAAAGAATACTCTATATTGAGTACTACTACCTCTTTTAAATTGTGTTAAGGATTTTATCCTAATTCTGTTTGATATTGATGGATGAGCTAATACCTCTAACGTACCAATCTCCTTGCTATTTACTCTAGCTCCGTCAAAAAACACTTTTCCTGATTTAAGGGTAGAATATATTTTTACTTTATTTGCCATTTTTTTATATTTATCTATTTATGAATAATGCCATTTCTTTCATTGTTACCGTACCTGTTACATCTGCTTTTATCTGAAATCTAACTTTACCTGCATCTCCAACTCCATTTGTATCAATAGTATCTCCTACAAAGAACTCTACGTTAATAAGGTGAGGATAAGCTTCGTCAGCTCCAGACTCCATAGCTAATCCAGCAGCAGCAATAGTGAAATCATCTCCAGCTCCTGAATGTCTTTCTATATACAACCTAGAATCTAGTCTACCACCATCTTCATCAGGTGTAAAGTCTAAAGAAGTTCTTAGTGTAGCAAAAGAAGCCTCAACTAACCCTTCCAACAAGAAGTTTATAGGACTACCTAAAGAGCCATCTCCTTCGTAACCTACAGTCTGTGCGTTTTTCATATCTTCAACACGCTGGTCAGAGACACCTTGAGGATGAACAGTCATTATTACATCTTGCCACACATCTACTTGCTCTATCACTATTTCAGTATCAGTTCCAGCTCCATCAAAGTAAAAGTCAGACAATACCCCTATGTAACCCTGAGAATGCTCATTTACTAATTCGTTTATAGCGTCTTGAGGGTTCTGTGAAACCCAATTAGTACCATCCCAATACTGATTTACATTCAGGTCTGTATTAAACACAATAACTCCTTTTTCTGGAGCTAAAGCATTAATCTCATCCGTAGTGTGATAGTCTGGCCTTACACCAAACCTTGTTCTTTTAATCATATATTTATATTTAATTATTAATAATTCTTGTCGTATCTATATTAACTATAGTTGACTCGTGATTATCATTATGTATAGAGCCAATTCCTTGCTTCCAATACTCTTGACAACCACAATTCTTACAGTCTTTTATAGTATATGTATTCTTTGATTTACAGTACTTTGCTCTCATTCTCTAGGTAGTCTTTTATTTCTTGTAATAATATCTTAGCTTCTTCTTCAGTCATATCTTCTACAGCACTCATCTCTTCCTCTTTCTTATCACTAAAGATACCTTCAATACTTAAACCTAAATACTTACCATTCTTTACGTCTTGCCATACAGCATCATTATCTATCTTCATAACTACCGCCCAGTCTCCTTCTTTAGCATTTAAGTTATATAAAGCAGTTTTATCTTGTTTAGGGTCTTCTACTATCCAAGATTCTATTACAGATACTCCAGAAGTAAACTCTTGATGTTCTAACGTTGTATTATTGTTTTTAAGACGTTTTAAGTATAGCTCAGACGCTTTTCTCACAGTTTCCTTAGAGAATGTTATATTATACTCGTAATCGCCTCTACGACGATATATGAGCTTATCTGGAACTAATGCTAATCCTACAATAATTCTTTTCTCTTTATCTACAGTTTTAAATTCAACTTTATGTTGGTCTTTACTAAGTGCAACAAAGTTTTCTTCTATAGCTGGGAACTCTACTAGAGAGATGGCGTTTATACCTTCTTCTCCTAGTTGTTCGTCTATAATTAATTCTATTGTATCCATAATATATTATTTAATAAGTTAACTATTTTTATTATTATCGTTTTATTTTTATCCGAAACTAGCATTGTTTTCAATATCTAAATCTAACTGTTGTTGGTTAGTTATATCTCTACTAACAACGTACGCTTGTAATGGTTGGTCAAATCTACCTTGTAATGTTTGTGCTAGTTGATTTTCTCTAGAAGCTCCTGCTAAATTAAAGTTAAAACTTCTATCTCCAGTACCACCAGAACCACCACCACCACCTAATGCACCAGCAGGAACTGTCGCTCCAGCACTAGATTGGAACTTTTGTCTAGCTATAGTTGCTACGTTTAATAATCCAGCAGCTATTGTAGCACTCATTGCAGGTAAGCCTGTTGGAACTCCTCCAAATGTTTTTAATGCTTTTGATGCTGCTAAATAAGTTTCTATAAGAGCTTGAGATATATTGGCTGCCTTTTGCATTCTAAACCTTTTCTTCTCTATCTTCTCTTGCTTTTTTCTTAGAGCTTCATCATTTCTAGCTATTTGCAACTGAATACTTTTTCTTTCTCCAGCAGATAGGTTCTCATTGTTTAACCTCTCCCTAAGCTCATTATTTATAGCATTAGTCTTGTTTTGCTCGGTAGTTAATTGTCTTTGAAATTCTCCATCTATAAAACTAGTTAAGCCTCTTGATATTTCCATAAACTTATCGGTAAATTCAGTTAGTTTAGCTAGCCTAGCCATTCTAACATCGTGAGCATCTTGATTTTTGTCTCTAGGTGCACCACCCATTTTTTTAGCACCTTGCTTAGCTAACAACTCTAACTCTCCTTGCTCTGCTGTCTCTATTAACTGTCCGTAATATTTCTTATAAGCTTTAACTATTTCTGAGTTAGCTCCGTGAGCAGCCATCAATCTTCTAAGGTGGAAATCCCTTTGAATTATAAGTCTACTCTTTTTGTCTTTTGCAGACAATAAAGCTATCTTCTCATCAGTCTTCATTATTTCAGCTAAAATCTTTCCACGACCTTCTTCTAAAGACTTAAAGTCAAAGTA
>ERZ767114.1583-NODE-1583-length-10764-cov-2.977730_pt1 | contig 10764 bp, 6 predicted proteins | sample MGYA00374952_ERZ767114 | MGnify/ENA primary metagenome ERZ767114 (study PRJEB28939, sample SAMN06267156) | marine metagenome | isolation source: Columbia River Estuary | place: USA:Columbia River Estuary, USA | collected 2012-05-05 ...
GGAGCCGGGTGTAGGCGATGGCGATTTCCGAGGCGAGGGCGGCTTGGACGGAGTTGAAATTCTCCTCGGTGGCGCCGACTTGGGCGGTGGCGGCGGCGATGGTGCTGCGGCGTTGGCCGAAAAGATCCGCTTCCCAAGAGGCGTTGAGCGCGGCGGCGGAAGACGAGCCGCCTTTCCAATCCGATCCGAAGCCGTCATCCGCGGTGCTGCTGGCGGTGGCGGACGCCGCCCCGCGCAGGCTGGGGAAGAGCGAGGCGACCTCGGCATCCCGCCGGGACCGGGCTTCGCGAATCCGGGCCGAGGCCGAGGCCATGTCCGGGCTGTTGCCGAGGGCGTCGGAAATGACGCGGTTGAGCCCGGGATCGTCGAAGCGCTTCCACCAGCGCGAAAGGTCGCGGGTGGGCGAGGCGACGGGAAATCCCGCGGCGTTTTTCCAGTCCGCCGGAACGGAGACTCCGCCATGCAGCGCAACGGAACGCACCCCGCAACCACTCAATCCGATGAGGATGAAGGCCGAAAATAGAAAAATACGATGAGAAGTCATGCGCAGTCTGATCACACTCCAATCGCCTGACTTTCAGAAAGGCCCAAATTGCTGATTGTTCTCTACGGGCTGAAACGGGGCGACCTTGCGGGTCAGAAATCCAGATAGATCTCCGTCCGCCGGTTCGCCCGGCGGCCCTCCGGGTCATCGCCGCCGGTCTCCGTGACGTTCGGCCGCCGCGGCTGGCTGGCTCCTTTGGCGTGGGTCACGATCTGGCGCGCGTCGACTCCGGATTTGATCAAATGATCCCGGACCACGTCGGCCCGGCGCGAGGAGAGGCTGTTGTTATAGCCGACGGTGCCGAGGGCGTCGGTGTGGCCGCTGAGGGTGATTTTCTTGCCGGGATCGGAGCGCAGGATGAGCGCGACGATTTCCAACTGGCGGCTGGTGCGCGGGTTCATTTCGTCTTCGTCGAACTCGAAATAGAGCGCGAGCGTGTCGCCGCCGTTCGGGTTTTTGACCAGCGGCGTGTAGTAGAGGTCGCCGCCGGCGACGCGGCGGGCGTAGTCGGCGAGGAGTTGGTTGAGGTTGATCTCGGAAACGGTCCATTTCGCGGCCGCTTGTTTGAGGGTGATGGCGAATTGCGCGCTTTGTTTGCCGTCGCGGGTTTCCACGTTGGCGAGGTAGCCGGCGGTGTCGTCGCGCTGGAACATGGAGCGCAGCGGTTTGGTTTTGCGGAGCAGGTATTCGCCCTCTTCAAACAGGATGCAAAGTCCGGCGATCTTGGCGTCCGAGACGGTCGCCGGGTTCACGAAAGTCCGCGCGCGTTCGAAATCCTGCTTCAAGACCGCTTGCAGAAACGCGTCGGCGACGTCCAGCGAATCCGTGGGGATGGCTTGGGGAAGCGGCTCGTCCGGGCCGGGCGGGAGGGTGATTTTTTCCACGGTCCACTTGCCGTTTTGGCGGCGGAGATCGAGGAAAATGCGGTCGCGGCCGGGGGCTTGGCCGTCGAGTTCGAGCGACCAGCGCGAGCGGGTGTTGAGCTCGATTTCCCCCACCTCGCGGATGCCGTCGGGCTGGCGCAAGCGCAACGGGGCGGCGGAGAGCGCCGCGAGCCGGGCGCGGGTTTCGGAGTCGAGCGCGTCCTTGCCGAGCAAGCGCGTGAGCTTCGCGAGATCGCCGGATTCCAAGGCTTGGGCGACTTGCGCGACGAGCACCGCGGGATCCGCGGCGGCACCGACGGTGGCGGGGGTCTCGCGCGGCGGGGCCGGGTTTTCAGGGACGGCGGGCTCGGGAGGCGTTCCGATTTCCGGCGGCGTCAGCGGATTTTCCGGCAGCGCCGAGACCGCCGCGGGAGGCTTCGATGGCACGCCCGGACGGACGATCAGCATGACGATGGCGGCAGCGGCGATGACCGCTGCGAGACCGAGGAAAAAGTAGGGAAGCTTGGAACGTTGCATGAAGACCACAGTTGAAAGAGAGGAGGACGGAAAAAGCGAATCATTCCTGTCGCGGAAGCGCCGGTAAATTCAAGCGCAGCACCTGGCCGTCGCGGAAGACTTGCAGGCTGGTGTCCTGCACTGCGGCGGAGGCGGCGAGGTGCAGGAAAAACTCGTTGGCTCCGCTGACCCGCGAGTTGTTCACCCCCACGACTAGGTCGCCGACTCTCACTTGCGTGGCGGCCAGCCCGTCTTCCGCGACGGCGGTCACCACCACGCCGCGGTATCCGCGCAGCCGTTCGGGCACCGACAAATCCCGGACTTGGATGCCGAGCGCTTTCAAAACTTCCTCGGGATCGCGGGTGCGGCCTTGGTGGGCGGCGGCGGCCGGCGGCTGCGCGGAGGCCGCGGCACCGCTTTCGGCGATAGTGGCTTTGACCATCAGCGACTGGCCCTTGCGCCAGACATCGAGATTGACCCCGTCACCGACGCGCGCCCGCTGGACGAGCGCGAAAAGCTGGGTGGCGGAGTGGATTTTCTCGCCGTTGAGCGAGCGGACGACGTCCCACGCTTGCAGCCCGGCGGCCTCCGCGGGGGAGCCGGGGGAAACCCCGAGAATCGCCGCGCCCTCGGCTTCCTCGTAGCCGAGCGCGGCGCGGACCGTCGGGTCGAGGTCGCGCATTTGCACGCCGAGGAAGCCGCGGATCGGCCGGCCGCGTTCGAGGATTTGGAACAGCGCCTCCTTCACGTCGTTGGATGGGATCGAGAAGCCCACGCCTTGGAAGCCGGGGTTCTGTTTGTCCTGGGAAAAAATCGCGACGTTGATGCCGATGACTTCTCCGCGCAAATTCACCAGCGGCCCGCCGGAATTTCCCGGATTGATCGCGGCGTCCGTTTGGAAGAGATCGCGCTGGTTGTCGGAGAGCGAGCGTTCCTTGGCGGAGATGATTCCCTGGGTCACTGTCTCGCCGAGGCCGAACGGATTGCCCAGCGCCAACACGATTTGGCCGACCATGGCCTGCGAGGAATCGCCCATTTTCAGCGGCGTGAAAATCTCGTTGGAATCGATTTTCAACACCGCGATGTCCAGCAACGTGTCCTCGCCGATGAGGTGGGCCGTGTAAGACTTGCCGCCGTGCAGCGTCACTTGGATTTTCTGTTGGCCGGCGATCACGTGATGGTTCGTCACCACGTGGCCCTCCTTGGTGACGATCACGCCGGAGCCCTGGCCTTGGGTCGGATAATTCCGGACGCGCGCCTGGCCCCAGATGTCTAGCAGCTGCTCGCTGCGGATGCCCGCCGTGTCGATGCTGACGACCGACGGCACCACCGCTTCGGTGAGCCGCGCGTATTCGTCGTTGAGGCGGGAGAGCAGCTCGACGTCGCCAAGATTCAGCGGAGCCTTGTCCGGCAGCGTGAAGGCTTCCGGCTGGAACTGCCCGGCGCTTTTGGAAAAACCGGGAATCACGCTGCGCAAATCGCCGCCGGACCGCCACGTCCGCAGCGCGGAGACGGCGATGAAAGCGGTGACGAAGACGGCGGCAAGCGCCAACAAACGACGGAATGCGGGATTCATGGGACGGGGTGGGTGACGGGGCCAACCATGCGCGCGAATCGCGAAAATCCAAGCGCGGAAACCACGCCGACCCGCGGGCGGCGGGCGGAAGATATTTATTCTTCTTCCCCCTTGGCCCCGCTCCTGAATTTTGCGATGAACCCGCCGATGCGAGTCCCCGTTGCCTTGGTTTGTGCCGCCCTGAGCCTCAACAGCGCGCGGGCGGAAATCCTCTCCGACGCCGACCGCGAGACGCTGTTGGAGAATCTCGAGAAACTCCGGGAGTCGGCCGATTCCAAGGTGGACGCGAGGTTCCGCATCGCCTTGGCCGCCTTCCGCGAGGCCATCGGCAGCGACGATGCCGCGATCTCGCTTTACCTCAACTGCATGGAAAAGGTGAACTTCGAGGACCAGCAAAAGAAGTCCGCCGATTTCCGCGAATGGAAGCGCAAGGAAGCCGAAAATCTCTCCGATCCCGGCCTCCGCTTCGCCCTCCGCCACCAACTCCGCTGGCTCATCCTCACCCTCCAAGCCGCCTCAGACAAAGCCGATCGCGCCAAACTGGCCATGGATGCCCAGGAAGTCGTCGATTCCATTTTCCGCGATCCTGAGAAACTTAAAAACCAGGAAGCCATCCTCAGCCAAGCGGTGACGACATCCGTTTTCGCCAGAGCTTACGAAATCAACAGCGCCAAGGTGGAGAAGTGGCCGCTCTCGCCCATCCAGCTCGACCAGGTTTACGACGACATCCTGCTGCCGCCCTATCGCAGCCCCGGCCGCGTGGGCGAATTGCGCGCCGTTTGGATCAAGCGCATCCAGCAGGAGGGCGCGAAAATGGAGCACTGGTCGGGAGATGATAGAAACCCGAAGGAGGACCGAAGGATCGGCATGGCGTCCGCGATGCAATCGCCCGCCTACGAGAAATTCCTGGCCGAGGCCCAGCCGAAACTCCAGTGGGAGATGGAGTGCGACCTCTTCCGCAACGGCGACGAGAGCGGTGCCGCGCTGCGGATGTTAGCCCACCTGGAGAAATATCTCGCCCATCCCTCCGCCCGCGATTGGGGGAAACAATTTGAAGCGCTGCTCAAGCCCGCGGCAGCGGCAACCGCCGCGACCCCGGAACCGTGATCTTTGTGCGATGGGACCAGGTTGCATGTATCTCTGCCCGAAACTCCTCGCCAAATCCGCCTGATCTCCACACCCTTCGACGGAACGAATTACAAAGTTAGATAAAATAATGAAAACCCTGTCTCCACTGTTGGCGCTAATCCAAATTCTCCTTGCTACGCATACTCTCGCAGCGGATTACCTCGGCGAATTTGAGCGGTTAAAAGGTTCTGCTAATGACGTAGAGATTAGGGCCTTCTTGACAAAAAGCGCTGAAACAGAGCAGGGAAACCCCGATTACTACGCAACAGCGGGCAATTATTGGTGGCAGTTATCACAGTCTATGAGCATTACTACCAAGCCGACGGAAGGGAATGATCTTTCGGTGCGTGACCAGAAATCAGGAAAGGAGGTTGGAAGCATAAGCACTTTAGGGCAGATGAACCCGGAAATTCCAAAGAGAGCAGTCAATGTATTGTTGGAGGGCGTGCGTCGTTTTCCAGAGCGGGCAGATATTGCGCTCGGCCTCGCTCACGTTCAGCAAAAGATGGGATCGCAGCCGGAGTGCGTCCAAACGCTTATCAACCTCTTAGCGTTCGCAAGAAAGGATCCAGAATCACTTCGATTGAAAAAGAACGATCGACTGCCTACAGAGGCGAATCAGTTTATCCCCGAGGCAATTCAGGGCTACTCTGCGGAGCTCTATCAATCAGAGTCAGCGGAGAGCGACGCACTTTGTGCGAGGTTGTGCGACGCGACAATTGAGGCATTTCCCGATCACCCATTTGCTTACAATATCAAGGCTGCTCTTGCGTCAGCCGCTGGCAAGCAAGATGAAGCACTCGGCCTCCTTAAAACCGCACACTTAAAAGCACCTGATGACCCGCTAATTCTTTTGAACTTGGGTGATGCTTACATGAAGGCCGATCAGCACACCAAGGCGAAAGAATCCTACGGCGGCGTTTTGAAAATCAAAGACATTGATGAGTCACTGAAGGACCAAGCTCGTGACGCAATCCAGAATGCCGAATCGGGTCCCCGGGAGTAGTTAGCTCCCCGGTGCCACACCACCCTGCTTATGGCTCCGTAGAGGGCGGTTCCAGTCGGACTCAGGCATTCGGAATCCATGGGAATTTGCCGATTGAATCCGTGCGGGATGCGTGTCAGGTCTTGGAGTCGCTGAATTTCCAACACCATGAAAAATACCCTCACGCTCGCCGTCGCACTCGCCCTGGTTTCCCAAGTCCTCGGCCAATCGCCGGGCCAACAAGCCGAGGCGCTCTATCAAAAAGGACTCGCCGCCGAGAAAGCCGGCGATCCCGCCGCCGCCCGGGATTTCTACAAGGGCGCTCTCAAGCTCGACCCCAAGAACCCCAACGCGACCTACAGCCTCGGCCAGCTGAAACTCAACTCCCCGGCCCTCGCCGCGAAAGGCCGCGAGGCGAAATTCGGCAGGGTCGTGATCCCGGTTTTCCAACTCGACCAAGCGACGCTGCAGGAAGCGCTCACCGGCTTGAGCGTGATCATGGAAAAGGAATCCAAGGGCGGGGAGACGCCGAATTTCGTCATCGAAGACCCCAAGGCGCTGCTCGCCACCCAGAAGATTTCCCTGAACTTGAAGAACATGCCCGCCAAGATGGTGCTGAAATACCTGACCGATCAAACCGGCGCGAAGGTCCGCTACGACGAGCATGCCGTGGTGATCAGCCCGCGCTGAATTCCGCCAGGATCGCGCGGTGGACATCCTCCGCGGTGCTCACCGGACAGGCCGATCCTATCAAGACCGGGCGCTCGTCATCCGCCACGGCGTCGCGGCCGTGCGAACCCTTCACCAGCGAGGCGTCCAGCGGGATGACATCCAGCAACCCGCGCAGCCCGAGCTTCTTTTTCAACAGGAATTTCGCGATCCGCAGCTTGGGAAACTTGAGCGCCGGGTCGATGAAAAGCTCGCACGGATCGTAGCCCGGCTTGCGGTGGATATCGATGGTCCGCGCGTAGTCGGGCGCGACGGCGTCGTTCTCCCAGAAATAATAAGTGAACCACGCGTCCGCCGCGGCGATGGCGACGAAATCCCCGCCGCGCTCGGTCGCCACGCCCTCGCCCCAGATCTCCGCGGACGTGCGGACCTCGTCGATGCCCGGAGTGTTTTCGAGCAAATCCCGCACCTCGTCGCGGATCGCCGCGTCGTTCAGATAGACATGCGCCACCTGGTGGTCCGCCACGGCGAAAGCGCGCGACGCCCCGCAATCGAGCGTTTCCAAACCGAGCTCGTCCTTGATTTGCAGCCAGCCCTTTTCCCGGAACAAGCGGTTGAGATGGATGGCCCGGCTAACCGGGGAAATCCCGTATTCCGAAAGCACCAACACCCGCACGCCGCGCGACTCGTAATAACCGATGAGATCCGTCGCCAGCGCGTCGATCTTCCGCAGCTCCGCCGGGATGTTAGCCGCCGCCGGCCCGTCCTTCTGCAGCGGGTAATCCAGATGCGGCAGATAGACCAGGCTCAGCGTCGGCGAGTGTTTTTCCTCCACCCATTTCGCGGAGGCGGCGATCCATTCGGACGAAGCGATCCCCGCCGCCGGGCCCCAGAACGCCGGGAAGGGAAACGGGCCGAGGTCGCTTTTCAACGCGTCGCGCATCTCCATCGGCTGGGTGTGGACGTCGAACACCTTGCGCCCGTCCGCCGGATAGAGCGGCCGCGGCGTGATGGAGAAATCCGCCGACGAATACATGTTATACCACCAGAACAACTTCGCGCAGGTGAAGCCGGGAACCTCGCGCCGCAGCTTGTCCCACAGTTTTTCGCCGCGGACGAGGTGGTTGCTTTGTTTCCAGAAACGCACTTCCGCGCTTTCCCGGTCGTACCAGCCGTTCGCCACGATCCCGTGCTCCGCGGGCGAGGTGCCGGTGGCGATCGACGACTGCGCCGTGCAAGTCACCGCCGGAAACGCGGGCTTGTAACTTTGCAGCCCGTTCTTCTCCGCGAACCCGGTCAACCCCGGCATGTTTTCGCCCAACAGCGAGCGGGAAAGTCCGACGAGATTGATGACGGCGATTCGCATGTCTAGGTCAAATTGCCCGCCTCCGCCGGATCAGTGATGGGCGGCGGGAGTGGGCTCGGGCTCGGTCTTCTTCTTCTTTTTGTCGGAGAACTTCTGGACGAAGACATAACAGACCGGAATCAGGAACAGGCCGATGAGGGTGGAAATGGTCATGCCATAGACCACGCCGGTGCCCATGGTGGCGCGCGAGGCGGCGCCGGAGCCGGTGGCTAACATCAGCGGCACGCAGCCGAGGATGAAGGCGAAGGAGGTCATCAGAATCGGGCGCAGGCGGAGTTTCGCGCCTTCCAGCGCGGCTTCGAGCGTGGGCATGCCTTCGTCGCGCTTCATCTTCGCGAACTCGACGATGAGGATGGCGTTTTTCGCCGCCAGGCCGATGAGCATGACGAGGCCGACCTGGGCATAGACGTTCATCTCGTAATTGTTGAGCAACAGCCCGACCAAGGTTCCGAGAATGACGGTGGGCACCGAGAGCAGCACCGCGAAGGGCAGCGACCAGCTTTCATACTGCGCGGCTAGCAGCAGGAACACGAAGATGATGGCCATGCCGAAAATCGCCCCGGCCTGGCCTTCGGATTTCTTTTCCTGAAGCGTGAGGCCGGACCATTCGTAGCCGACGTTGGACGGCATGGTGGCCATGACTTCCTCCATCGCCTTGAGCGCCTGCGCCGAGCTGTAGCCGGCGGCGGGCGCGCCCATCATTTCCGCTGACAGATAGAGATTGAAGCGGGTGGCGAAGTTCGGCCCGGAAATCTTGGTGATTTTGACGAGGGTGCTGAGCGGGACCATCCCGCCGTCGTTGTTGCGGACGTAGAATTTCCCGATGTCGTCGGGCGTGTTGGTGAACTCGGGCTCGGCTTGCAGGAAGACCTTGTAAACGCGGCCGAATTTCACGAAGTCGTTCACGTAAAGTCCGCTCAGATAGGATTGGAGGGTTTGGAACACGCTGTCCACCGGCACGCCGAGGGTGCGGGCTTTCTCGCGGTCCATCTCGATCTTCACCTGTGGCGTGGCGGGATTGAAGGTGGTGCTGACGCGGCCGATCTCGGGGCGCTTGGCGGCGGCGGCTTGGACCTGGCTGACCATGGCGGCGAGTTGCTCGACGTTGCCGCCGGAGCGGTCCTGAAGCTGCATGGTGAAGCCGGAGACGTTGCCGTAACCGGGCAGCGCCGGCGGGCCGAAGGCGAAGATGCGGGCGCCGGGAATGGCGGCGAACTTCTTGTTCCATTGCGCGGCGATCGCCTTGGCGTGCAGCTCCGGCGCCTTGCGCTCGTCCCAGTCGTCCAAGCCGATGAACATCAGCGCGGCGTTCGGGACGTTGAGGTTGTTGAGGATGTTCATGCCGCTGAGGGCGAGCGAGGAACGCACGCCAGGGGTGGAAACGACGATTTCCTCCACCTGCTTGAGCATTTCATCGGAGCGCTGGAGGGAGGAGCCTTCCGGCAGTTCGACGGCCACGAACATGTAGCCCTTGTCCTCGTCCGGAATGAATCCACCGGGGACCACCTTGCCGAGTCCCCAGATGCCGCCGCAGACGACGACTAACAAAAGCATCGAGAACGTCGCCTTGCGGGTCAGGCCGCCGACGATCTTGCCGTAGCGTTCGATGACCCAGTCGAAGAACGCGTTGAATTTCTTGAAGAACCAGGCGACCGGACCGCGGCCGGGAGTCGGCGCGCGCAGCAGCAGGGCGGAGAGCGCCGGGCTGAGCGTGAGCGCGTTGATGGCGGAGAAAATCACCGAGACCGCGATGGTGATGGCGAACTGTTGATAGAGCCGGCCGGTCACGCCACCCATGAAGGCGACGGGCACGAACACCGCGCAGAGAATCAGCGCGATGGCCACCACCGGGCCGGACACTTCCTGCATCGCCTTTCGCGTCGCATCCACCGGCGAGAGCCCGTGCTCGATGTGATGCTGCACGGCCTCGACGACGACGATGGCGTCATCCACCACGATCCCGATGGCGAGCACCAGCCCGAACATCGTGAGCGTGTTGACGCTGAATCCGAGCATCGGGAAGGCGATGAAAACGCCTAGCAGCGAAACCGGCACCGTCAGCATCGGGATGATGGTGGCGCGGAAACTCTGCAGGAAGATGAACACCACGATGAGCACGAGGATGATGGCCTCGAACAGCGTGTGGACGATGGCGTCCATCGAAGCCTTGATCGGCAGGGTGGAGTCGAGCGTGATGCTGTACTCCATGTCCGGCGGGAAGCGGAGTTTGGCTTCCTCCAGGATCTTTTTCACGTTGTCGGCGGTTTCAAGCGCGTTGGCGCCGGGTGCCAGATAGACGCCGAGCGCGCCGGCGGGGGCCTTGTCCAGGCGGGCGCGGAGGTCGTAGGTTTGCGCTCCCAGCACCACCCGGCCGACGTCTTTGATCTTCACCTGCTGGCCATTGGCGCTGGCGCGGATGATGATTTCCTCAAACTCTTTCGGATCCTTGAGCAGGCCGAGCGCCCGGACGTTGAACTGGCTTTCCTGGCCTTGCGGTGCTGGCTCGGCACCGATCCGGCCGGCGGGTGATTGCGCGTTCTGCTCCTTGATCGCGTTGGAAATATCGGTGGGCGTGATGCCGAGCGAGGCGAGCTTTTCGGGATCCAGCCAGATCCGCATCGAGTAATCCTGCGCGGTGAAATTCTTCACGTCGCCCACGCCGCGGACCCGCTTGATTTGGTCCACCAGGTTGATGTCGGCATAGTTGCCGAGGAAGATGCCGTCGTAGGTGCCCTTCGGCGAGGAGAGCCCGATGGCTAGCAGAATGTCGGGGCTGGAGCGGTTGGTGATGACGCCCTCGCGTTTCACCGCGTCCGGCAGCTGGGCTTCCGCCTGGCCCACGCGGTTCTGCGTGTTGACCTGCATGATGTCCACGTCCGTGCCGACATCGAAGGTGACGTTGAGCGTCATCTTGCCGTCGTTCGCGTTGTAAGACTGCATGTAGAGCAGCTTGTCCACGCCGTTGACCTTGGACTCGATGGGCGTGGCGACGGATTCCATGACCGCTTCCGCAGCCGCGCCGCGATAGGTCGAGGTGACCTGGATCAAGGTCGGGCTGACGTTCGGGTACTCCGAAATTGGCAGTCTTGAGAGGGAAATGAGACCCACGATGCAGGT
>ERZ767114.1584-NODE-1584-length-10760-cov-7.189741_pt1 | contig 10760 bp, 12 predicted proteins | sample MGYA00374952_ERZ767114 | MGnify/ENA primary metagenome ERZ767114 (study PRJEB28939, sample SAMN06267156) | marine metagenome | isolation source: Columbia River Estuary | place: USA:Columbia River Estuary, USA | collected 2012-05-05 ...
ATCGACACAGGTCCTCGTTGCTTTGCTCTGTTCTTATGTTCATAAGATATAGAGTTACTCTATCGTAAGGGATAGAGGGTGGGTTAGACCTTAACGTACCACCGAAAAAAGCACAAAAAGGTCCCTCATAAGGGGAACGTAAGGCGGGAAGCCCGGTATCAGAATCTGATACTGGGTTTTCTTTTTATCTAAATACACTATATTATCTGAGAGAAGTTACCACATATCAAATGAAAATGAACTACATTGAAAAAATGAAATGGTTAGGAACGGGCACGTTTGTCTGTGCTGGCATATTGATATCTATTAATATTCCAGAATCTAAGTGGGCTTTTCCGATATTTGCAACAGGACATATGATAGCAATCTATGTATTTGCAACGTTAAAAGTATCTGCGAGAAGTGCGGTACCAAGAACTGCAACAATTAAAATTCCACGGATAAAACCTGTAATACGCGAAATTATTGTTCCAAGCGCCATGATTCCAGAGGCGCGGAAGAGTTCATTAGATTTCATTTCACTCTCCTTCGGACCCGGCGGACACTTTGTGCAACAGCTGCCAACAACAGAAGTATGGCTGCTCCAGTAGTAAACCAAGTCACTCTCGAGTCAATGACAGTTGAATTTAAAGTTAAAGTTGCTTCAGGCACAACCTCGGTGCCATCTTCTGGATCAATAATGATTGCCGAGACCGTTGTTTGTCCAGGAGCAATAACATCAATCTGCATCTCTAGCTGCTTTTTTGACTGAGCTGGAATTACCACATTGTCGAAACTTTCGACAATTATTCGAGAGTTGATGGGCAACATTGCGATATCAACTGTCACATCCACATCAAATTCATTAATCACCGTGACCGGCAACTTCACCGAAGCAGTTGTGATTTGATACTTACCACTATTAATTCGTAACTTATTAACCATCTCTTCTACTGCAGCTGTTGCACTGTATGAAAAATAGTTACGAGAATCTTTATCTAAAGAAGGCGATAACAGCTGACCTAATCGCGCTCGAAGTTGAATCAATTCAGGAGCATCAACAACTCGCGACAAACGGGTCAAAGCCTTGCGATTGTCGCTATAACTCTTGCGCAAAGGGTTACTAAGTCCTGATTTTCCAACACTCCATTGAACATCAGGCTCGCTTCGAACAATACGTCCAAGTGCCAGCTGTAGACGATCTTGACCATAAACAAAGTAATTTTTCAGCTCACTCGGTGCTAAACGTTTAGCAAGTGCAATATCTGGATTTCCGTAAGCAAGTGCAACAACTTCATTTCCGGCAGTTACTCTTTTCAATTGAGCTAACCACGCGATTGCAATCTCTTTTCCCGCAGGTTCTGCATCAGTTGCTAAGGCGTATTCATTGCTCATCAGAATTACTTCATCAACTAAAGCGGCATCAATTACCCAAGTGCGATTTTTTGCAATTGGTTGAAAAACCTTTAAACCCAAATCACCCGAAGGAGTAAGTGATTGTGCTAAATCATCATTTCGAAACTCGCCTGTAAAAGTTTGGTGAGCAGGCGAAGTAATTCGGATAACCGTATTTGCCGCAGTTGCTTGCGGCATCATCAACAAAAGAAAAGTCGAAACAACAATAAAGACTAATTTCTTCATGGTGTAATCTCGGCACTTCGTGCAATTAACTTCTTTTCGTCAGGATATGCAAGTTTTTCAACAATTTCTTCTAATGGAAACCAGGAAACTTCATCAACTTCACTTTCTTGTGCAGCCAAAACGCCACCAACTTCGGTAAACATGAAGTGATGAACTGTTTTATGAATTCTCTTTCCACCCGCCATGAACCAAAAATCAATCACACCTAAAGATTTGGTAATACTGGATGTAATTCCGGTTTCTTCAGCAACTTCACGAATTGCAGCTTGTTCTGGAGTTTCGCCTTCTTCAATATGACCTTTGGGCAGAGACCACAAAATGCGTTTTCTAGTGGCATCTTTGGTGTCATATCGACCGATCAATAAACCCTTAGTACCGGTCGTATCGACAACTAAACCGCCAGCACTGACCTCATCAACGCGCTTTGCATACGGGCGCTTTACTTGAGGACTCTTATTGGGAGCCGTTTGAGTCTGTGGTTGTGGGCCGCGGTTACCGGAACGCTTACGTTTCCGTTTTTTCTTCGTGCCATCGCTGCCCGCACCAGGTGCCGGGATCATGAAGCAAGGATAGTGCTTTAACCTTACTTATTGTGAGTAATGCATTAGGCGCAGCAGGAGAGTTAGCGATCCGTTCCTTGGTTGAACGGGCACCGCTGGCGAGCTCCCTTGCCCAAGCCTTTAAGGCGCAAGGATTTACCTTGGCGTTGGTTGGTGGACCAGTGCGCGATGCAATCTTGGGACGTTTAGGAAATGATTTAGATTTCACAACAAATGCGCACCCATTAGAAACAAAAAAGATTTTGCAATCGTGGGCTGACAATGTGTGGGATACCGGAATTGCTTTTGGAACTGTTGCAGGAAAACGTGGTGACACAACTGTTGAAGTAACAACGTATCGAACAGAACAATACGATCCTGAATCGCGCAAACCTGAAGTTGAATACGGTGATTCGATTCATGGTGATTTATCACGACGTGATTTCACTGTTAATTCAATGGCACTTGAACTCACTGGTGAAAAACCAGAATTCATCGATCCATTTAATGGTTTGCAAGATTTAGCGGCAAGAGTTTTGCGTACACCAGTTCGCGCAGGTGATTCATTCAATGATGATCCTTTGCGAATGATGCGTGCTGCTCGTTTTGCAAGTCAATTAGATTTCCAAATCGCACCAGAAGTTCTAGCATCGATGAAAGATTTAGCACATCGTATTTCAATAATTTCAGCTGAACGTGTGCGCGATGAGTTTGTAAAAATCATCATGTCACCAAATCCGCGCATTGGAATAACGCTGCTTGTCGACACCGGTCTGGCAGATATTGTCCTGCCGGAAATTCCAAAGCTGCGTCTTGAAGTTGATGAACACCACCACCATAAAGATGTGTATGAGCATTCAATTACAGTGCTGGAACAAGCTATAGAACTAGAAGATCGCCTAGGCGGTCCCAACCTTGTAATTCGTATTGCTGCGCTTTTGCACGACATTGGAAAACCAAAAACCCGTGCCTTTATTGAAGGCGGCGGAGTTTCCTTCCACCACCACGAAGTTGTTGGTGCGCGGCTAGTAAAAAAGCGTTTACAGGCTTTGCGTTTTGATAATGAAACCATTGATGCGGTTGAGCTATTAACAATGCTCCACCTTCGTTTCCATGGCTACGGCGAGGGCGAATGGACTGATTCTGCTGTGCGCAGATATGTGCGTGATGCCGGTGAATTCATTACACATTTACATGTGTTAACCCGCGCCGATTGCACAACCCGCAACAAGACTAAGGCTGCGCGCTTGTCAGCAACCTATGACTCTTTAGAAGCACGCATCGATGTTTTAATGGAACAAGAAGAGTTATCAAAGATTCGTCCTGATTTAGATGGCGCTCAAGTTATGCAATTACTTAATTTGAAACCATCACGTGAAGTTGGACAAGCGATGGATTTCTTAATGGAGTTACGACTTGAGCAAGGTCCAATTGGTGAAGAAGCCGCTACAAAAGCTCTTCTTGAATGGTGGGCTAGTAGGTAGCTTTAAACTTACTTGGTCGCAAAACAACCAAGGCAACCAGTAAATATGCGCCCATTACAAAAAGTGGAACCTTTGCAGTTACACCTGATGTTGGCAACAACAGTGCAGCGATTAATCCACCACTAACAATCGCGCTATTTACTACAACATCGTAAACGGCGAAAACACGACCGCGGTAGTAATCATCAATCTTTGATTGCACTAATGCATCATTTGTGACTTTAATATTCTGCCCACAAAAGGCGGTTAAAAAAGCTGTAACCGCTAATGCAACTTCGGTCTGCCAAATCGCTAAAAACACTGGCGATAGCGCGCTTGCAAACATTGCAAACTTAATCCAACGATGGCGGCCAAAACGTGCAACCCCAAAAGGTGCTAAAAATGCACCCAAAAAGACACCGATACCCGCAATAGTTAATGCGATTCCAAAACCCTGCAAACCATCTTCAGGACTAGCAGGATCATTGAAAGTATTGCGTTCTAGTAACAACGCAGTAAGAGTCAACGCAGTTAGCCCTCCGCGGTGTACGGCGGTTGCAACAATTCCTCGAGCTGTATCAATATTTTTGCGCAGGAAATCAATTCCTTCTCGCATATCGGTAAAGCCTTGTCTAAAGGATGCTGCAGCTTTTTCATGCTCAAGTGGACCTATTTCATACTTAGTTAAACGTCCTGAAAGCAGCGCTGCAGTTAAATAACCGCCAGCGGCCAAAAGAATAAGTAAGGAATCAGCCTGATCTGCAAGAGCAGCGCCATCAACAAGTGCGCGAACACCAACACCGATACCGCCACCAATAACTACCAAAACAGAACCGCCAGTTACTGCAATTGCATTTGCTGTAATCAATGACTTTGAATCAATCAGTAAAGGCAATCCGGCAGATAGCGCGGCAAGAATTAAACGATTGATTCCGAAAGCAATTAATACAACCGCGGTTAATGCAACACCTGTTGCACCACTAAATACAAATATCGCAACCACCAACAAATTGATACTTCGAGCTAAGTTTGCAAAAAACAAAGCCCGTTGTCGCGAAACACGATCTAAAATCGTTCCGACAAAAGGCCCAACGATTGAATACGGCAACAAAACAACGGCAAAACCAATTGCAGCACTCAAAGCATTGGCCTGACGTTCGGGAGAAAACAAAACAAAAGAAGCAAGTGCGCTTTGAAACACACCATCGGTCATCTGACCCGTCCAACGAACAGCCAGGAGCCGCGAAAGCCGCGGATGTCGAATCAACCCAGCGAAACTCATAAGAAAGAGCGTATCCCTGAATTTGGGATTATTCTTCTCCTTAATGAAATCGCAGCGATCATTCATCGATTATTCACTCGACAAGCGAGCTACCTTGATAGCCCTCTTTCGTGGAACCGTTGATGCCTGCGATGCTGATCCGTATTTGATGCGCGCAGCGAAGTGGCACGGAGATACAGTTAATCGAAACTGCCCAGTGTGTAAAAAAGAAGAGCTGGTCGAACTTCGCTACACCTTTGGCGAACAACTAGGCCAATACTCAGGGCGCATTAAGACTCCCCGTGAATTAGTTGAGATGGAACGCGAGTTTGGTGAATTCACCGTCTACATCGTCGAGGTCTGCAAGAACTGTTCATGGAATCACCTATGTGCCTCATACATCTTGGGTGACGGAGTCGAGCGAAAAGCCCCGCGTAAAGTGCGCACCTTGGAGGATGAGGATTACGCCAAGGGATAGCATTGCCAAATGGCCCGTAAATTACTGATTAGAGCAGCCGTTTTCCTTGGCGGCTTTGGTTTTGTTGCGGGATCAGTTTTATTTGCACTGGCATATTTCACCGTTGATATTCCAGATCCAAACGCTTATGTAAATAGCCAATCAACAATTATTCAGTATTCAAACGGTGAAGAAATTGGCCGTGTTGGAACACAGAACCGACAGATTGTTCCACTTGCGAAAATTCCACTGAACGTTCGTTACGCAGTACTAGCTGCCGAAGATCGTAATTTTTATTCAAACAAAGCTTTTTCGGTAACCGGAATTGCCCGCGCCGTAATTAACAATTTACGCGGTGGCTCTTTGCAAGGTGGTTCAACAATCACCCAGCAGTATGCCAAAACCGCTTTTCTTACCCCCAGCCGCACAATTCAGCGAAAAGTCAAAGAGTTAGTCATTGCCATAAAATTAGAAAACCAACTGTCAAAAGATCAGATCTTTGAGAGTTACCTCAACACAATTTACTTTGGTCGTGGTTCATACGGCGTTATGACCGCGTCCCAGCAATACTTCAACCGCAACGTTGATCAGCTGACTAATTCACAAGCCGTTGTGATCGCATCAATTTTGCGCTCACCTGGTTTATATGATCCAGTATTTAAAGAAGGCAATGCCGAACGCCTTGCTAATCGTTTTGAATACACAAAGAACAACATGATCGAAGCTGGTTGGCTCGATGAAAAAGATGCTGCCAAGATGAAACTTCCGACCGTGGCACCACGTTCAACTTCTGGTCAGCTCAGCGGTCCAAAGGGTCATATTGTCGAAGCGGTTCAAAAAGAGTTAGCAAAACTTGGATTTAGCCAAGACCAATTACTTGTTGGTGGCCTTGTCATTAAAACAACTTTGGATCAAAAGGCTCAACAATCTGCCGTCGATGCAGTCAATAAGTTTTATCCAAAAGATGCACCAGCTGATCTGCGAATTGGTCTCGTTGCAATCCGCCCCGGAACCGGCGAAATACTTGCACTTTATGGCGGCCGCGACTATCTAGAACGTCAATTAAATGATGCAACACAATCAATTACTCAAGCAGGTTCCACATTTAAACCATTTGCTTTAGTTGCAGCCCTTGAACAAGGAATTCCTCTGACTTCAATGTGGAACGGTGATTCACCGCAAACATTTGATGATTTAGGTAAGCCTTACGAAGTTTCTAATTATGGAAATAATGGTTGGGGGCAAACCAGCTTATTTAATGCAACTAAGCATTCAATCAACACAATCTTTGTTCCACTTGGAATCAAGGTTGGTCCAGACAAGGTTGTCGATGTTGCTCGCCGCGCAGGTATTCCTGAAAGCGTCGCAATGATGCCAACACCGTCGGTAGTTCTGGGTACATCAAGTCCTCACGTTATTGATGTTGCAAACGCCTACGCTACTTTTGCTGCACAAGGAATTAAGTCAAAGCCATTCCTTGTCGCTCAAGTTTTAGGTTCTAACAAAGGTGTGCTGTACGAAGCAACACCACAAACCGAAGAAGCATTTAGCAAAGAAGTTATGGCAGATCTAACCTATGCGCTTAAGGGAACCATCACAGGTGGTACCGGCGCCGCAGCTCTTGCTCTTGGTCGACCAGCTGCTGGTAAAACTGGTACATCTCAATCCAACGCATCTGCTTGGTTTAGCGCTTACACACCACAGATTGCAGCATCAGTGTCATTCTTCCGCGACAACGCAACCCAATCACTGAACGGAATTGGCGGAATGACATCACTTACTGGTGGATCTTTCCCTGCACGTATCTGGACCCAATTTATGAAGGGTGCGCTCAAGGGCGAACCAATTATGGATTTCCCTGCACCATCAAATATTGGTGGGCTAGAGCCTGTTGTAATGACGTCAGGTGGAAAGCAAACACCTAAGCCCTAATGAGCCAGTCCAATTTGTTAAAAACCAGAATTCTGGTTGTCTTAGCAATACTGGCAGCGCTGCTTTCTGTAGCGAAATTTAGCCACTGCGCAAACACTGGCTGGGCAACGCCGGATCAATATGTTCACGCTTGTTACAGCGACTTACCTGCATTATTTGAAGCACGCGGCTTAAGTACAAATGAATGGCCCTTTGCAAGTGATGACAACAGTGTTGAATATCCAGTTGTAACCGCAATGGTTATGTATGCAACTTCTTTTGCAGCTAATTCGCCAGTTTCTTACTTTAATATCAATATTTTCTTTTTGATTCTGTTGTTTATTGCCACAGTTTTAGTGGTGAGAAAGATACGACCAGAGTTTGCATACCTTGTACCAGTAGCTCCAGCAATGATTGCATCTTTGTTTATCAATTGGGATCTGTGGGCAATTGCATCCATGATGATTGCCATCTATTGGTTTGATCGCAAACAATATTTAGCAAGTTCAGTTTTACTTGGAATTTCAATTTCTACTAAGTTTTTACCAATCTTCTTATTGATACCGATTGTTTTCATTTTCTGGCGCGATGCCAAAATGAAAGAAGCGATCAAATACCTTGCAATCACTTTTGGTATTTGGTTAGCAATTAATCTTCCATTTGCTCTAACGACTCCAACTGGTTGGTGGCGCTTTTATAAACTCAACCTTGACCGTGGACCAGATTGGGGATCTTTCTGGTTGGCATTGCAACAACTTGGGATCAACTTAACTAACCTAAATTACCTGTCAGTTCTGCTTCTTCTAATCGCATTAACAACAATTGCAATTCTGTTATTCGAATTGAAGTACACACCATCACTTGCTTCGGTTGCATTTTTTGTAATTGCATCCGTCATGCTGGCTAGCAAGGTTTATTCACCGCAATATGTTTTGTGGCTAACCCCATTAGCTGTCATTGCGTTAACAAATTCAAAAGATTTACACGCATTCTGGCTCTGGCAAACAACTGAAATTATTTATCACATCGCAATCTGGCAGCACTTGGCGCAAGTAACCGATGCCAAATTTGGCCTTGGCCCAACCCCGTTTGCCATCCTGACCCTGCTTCGCATCGCGGGCACGATCTACCTGATGGCCGTCCTAGCCCGCCGGGCGCTGCAGGCTCGAAATACGCATAGCAAACTGCTCGATTTACTATTTGAGGGCTCCAAGGCCTACCCTTAGGCCTCTTATTCCCTTAGGTTTTCCTTAGGTAGTAAGGAATTTAACCCTCCTGTCACGGAAATACCGTGGCCGTCTTAGTCCAGAGGAGGTCGGGTTAACACATGCGTCATTATGAACTTATGGTCATTCTTGATCCAGAACTAGAAGAACGCACAGTCACACCAAGCCTAGAAACATACTTGAAGATCATTAAAGACTCAGGTGGAACAGTCAACAAGCTCGACTTGTGGGGCCGTCGCCGTATGTCTTTTGAAATTCAGAAAAAAGGCGAAGGTATCTACGCAGTAATTGATATGAACTGCGAACCAGCAGCGATTAAGGAATTAGATCGCCAGCTTAATTTGAACGAATCAGTGTTACGCACAAAGGCAATGCGTCTAGACGCATAATCTTTTTTTAACACGATGCTAGGACTCCACGAGTAGAGATGAGGAAATAAAATGGCAGCAGGAGATACAACAATCACGATGATCGGCAACTTAGTTGACGATCCAGAGCTACGTTTCACACCATCAGGTGCGGCCGTTGCAAAGTTTCGTGTTGCATCAACACCACGCTATTTAGATAAGCAAACTAATGAATGGAAAGATGGCGAGAGCCTTTTCCTTCAGTGTCAGATCTGGCGTCAAGCAGCTGAAAATGTTGCAGAGTCACTGACAAAAGGAATGCGCGTCATTCTCTCTGGTCGCTTGAAGCAACGTTCTTATGAAACTAAAGAAGGCGAAAAGCGCACTGTCTTTGAGGTAGAAGTTGATGAAGTCGGACCATCACTACGTAACGCAACTGCAAAGGTCACTAAGACCCAACGCGCTGGCGGAACTGGTGGCGGATTCTCTGCACCTGCTGCAGCTGATTCATTTAACGAAGATCCATGGGCAGCAGCTTCATCTTCACCGGCAGGCGGAGGTTGGGGAGCATCCTCAACAACCGACGAGCCACCGTTCTAAACCAACCTATCCATCCATTCCTAGTTCATAACTAGGGCCCGAAAAGGAGCACCACAATGGGAGCAAGAAATAACAAAACTCTTCGTGAACCGAAGAATAAGGGCGCAAAAGCCGCTGCCCTTAATAAGAAATTTAAGAAGAAGCCATGCAGCTTCTGCCAGCAGAAGGTTAGCTATATCGATTACAAAGATATTGCCACCCTTCGTAAGTACATCTCAGATCGCGGCAAAATCCGCGCTCGCCGCGTTACAGGTGCCTGCACACAGCACCAGCGTTCAATCGCAACTGCGGTAAAGAACAGCCGTGAAGTAGCACTACTTCCTTACACATCAACAGCGCGATAAGGGGAACTGACTATGAAACTCATCCTTACTCGTGAAGTTGCAGGCGTTGGTTCTGCAGGAGATGTTGTAACTGTTAAAGATGGCTTCGCACGCAACTTCTTGTTGCCACGCGGAAATGCAATTGCATGGTCACTTGGTGGAGAAAAGCAGATTCAGAGCATTCGCCGTGCGCGTTCAGCTCGTGAAGTCCGCGATATCGACCACGCTAAAGAGATCAAGGCCACCCTTGAGTCAGCAACTGTTGTTGCTAAGGCAAAGGTTGGCGCAAAGGGCGCTTTGTTTGGTTCAGTAACAGATAAAGATGTTGCTAGCGCAATCAAGACCGCTGTTGGTCTAGATATCGACCGTCACTCAATTAAGACTGCCGGACATATCAAGAAGGTTGGAAACCACGATGTGAAGGTCGCACTTGGCCACAATATCGTTGCAAAGATTACAGTTTCTGTAGTCCCAGAATAAAAAGTACTTAGTAAGAAGGCCCGTCGCTTATGCGGCGGGCTTTTTTATTTGCTTGTAACAGCCACCAAAGCTTTTTTGAAGTAATCACTTGTAAATTCACTTCTAGCTAAATCGTATTTAGACATTCCCCACTCCCAGAAATCAAATTCAATCTCACTGACAGAATCTTGAATTGATGCCCAGAGTGTCCATCCATACTTTGCCATCAGCGCCCATAGCCAAGCGCGTGCAACTTTGTCGGGGCGGTGAGATCCGAAATAGGCAGTTACCAACTCTTCTAGAGCTTCAATGGGCAAAAACGCCTCTGCCCAGACGTTGCCAATCTCAAAGCAGGCATCGTTATTTCCTGAGTATTCATAGTCAATAAGCCAGATTTTCTTGCCATCATCGATGAAATTGCCTGGCAATAAATCATTATTACACGGCACTAGCCCTTCAAATAGAACCTCAAAAGCTTTTTTGATCTGGGCAACCATAGGCGCAAAACTCTCATATCCATCTGGAACTCTAAAGCCCTGTTCTTTTACAATCTT
>ERZ767114.1588-NODE-1588-length-10745-cov-2.242970_pt1 | contig 10745 bp, 9 predicted proteins | sample MGYA00374952_ERZ767114 | MGnify/ENA primary metagenome ERZ767114 (study PRJEB28939, sample SAMN06267156) | marine metagenome | isolation source: Columbia River Estuary | place: USA:Columbia River Estuary, USA | collected 2012-05-05 ...
CAACAATAGCAGTAACGAATATAGCAATAATTAAAGAGAATCTATTTCCCATACTATAAAGAACAATTACTAGTATAATTCCAAATACACCAAGTAAAACTGTTGGGTGAGATAAATCACCAAGTTGAACTAATGTAGCTGGATTTGAAACAATAAGACCAGCATTTTTTAATCCAATAAATGTAATAAAGAACCCAATTCCAGCACCAACTGCTAGTTTCAATCCTTTAGGTATTGAATTAATGACAATTTTTCTTAATCCTGTTACGGAAACAATAAAGAACAAAATCCCTGAAACTAAAACTGCAGCTAAAGCAGCTTTCCAAGATAAAGGTCCGTCTCCAAAGTTAACTAACGTGTAAGTAAAGAATGCATTAAGTCCCATACCAGGAGCTAAAGCAATAGGTAGATTAGCAAACAATGCCATAACTAAAGTGGCAATAGCTGCAGCAACAGCTGTAGCAAAGAATACTCCACCTAAAGGCATACCAGTTTTTGCTAACATCCCAGAGTTTACAGGCAAAATGTAAGCCATAGCTAAGAACGTTGTGATACCAGCAACTAACTCTTTGTTAAAAGTTGTTCCTCGCTCTTCAAGCTTAAAAAATTTAGTAATAAATTCCATTAAAAAAATCCTCCGTCTTCTATTTTTTTAGTCAGCAAAAATAAAAAAATAAAAAATAAGGAGAATTCTCTCTAATATTATGTAAAAAATTATAATGCACTATAGTCCCAAAATTACGGATTGGGGTAGAGACAATTGAACCTTATTTTCAATCATATACAGTACTAACTAATTACAATAATATCAAACTATTTACAACTATTCAATAAAATAAAAACACTTACAATTGTAATTAATTTAATTAACGAATTTTTCTCAAAGATTTTGTTGCCCAATAATATATTCCTACCATTGATCCACTGAATGATAAAAGGATTATAATCCCACTTACCATCCAAAAATTAATAGGTAACATTTGAATTAATGTGTCTGATGTAAATAGTTGCCAGTCATCATTTCTAAAGAAAATTCCATGAAAAGCAGTAAAAGCTGCTCCAAAGTCAATTAACACATAACCACCTACAAAAATGACAAAGAACATCGGCCATAAGTACATTGATTTATATGTACTATAAAACTCTTTTTTATCTTTTTTATACAAGAATATCGACAAGGAAACCCCTATAATTAGGGACCCTAATGCAACTAATCTTAAACCAGTATATAAATCTTTAACGTCTTCCATATGATCAATTTCAATTTGCCTAAATGCAGGAGAGCCATCTTCAAAATCATACTGTAATTCATCATATCTATAATTTAAATACCCCATTATTTTATCTGAAGCTAAATCGTGATCAAATGTAATATCGTTGTGAGACTCATATAAACCCTTTGAGACTAAAAGATATTGCTTTGTAGTAAGTATTGATGCAAAAAGCATCAATATAAATATAGGTATTGTGATTGTAATGATTAATTTATAGATTTTCATGTGATTCACCTCTTTTTAATTAAAGCCTAACAAATTGTTAGGCTATAAAATTCCGACACGTTTATAAATAATACTAACATTTCTTAAGAAAAACTTAATATCAAATGCATCTTCTATTTCTTCAATCGATAAGTATTTATTAATCAATTCATTTTTCTCTAACAACCCTTTAAACTCTAGACTGTTTTCCCAAGCATTCATAGCAATTGGTTGCACTGTATCATATGCTAATTCTCTGGATAATCCCTTATCTATTAACTTTGTTAAGACTCTTTGAGAAAATATAACACCATTAGTTAAGTATATATTTTTAATCATTCTATCTTCAAAAACAGTCAAATTATCCAATACTTTTGCATATCTATTTAGCATATAATCTAGAAGCATAAGTGCGTCAGGAATAATGATTCTTTCAACACTCGAATGAGATATATCGCGTTCGTGCCATAAAGGAACATTTTCATAAGAAGCAACCATATATCCCCTTAAAACACGTGAACACCCAGCAATATTTTCTGAACTGATTGGATTTCTCTTATGAGGCATTGCACTTGAACCTTTTTGTCCTTTTCTAAAAAACTCTTCTACCTCGCGAACTTCTGTTCTCTGTAGATGTCTTATTTCGACTGCTATTTTTTCCATAGTTGCGCCAATTAATGCGATTTCTGCTATATAATTCGCATGGCGATCTCTTTGAAGAGTTTGTGTAGATATATTAGCACTACCTATATTTAATTTCTTACAAACGAAGTCTTGAACTTCTGGTGGTGTATTAGCGAAATTACCAACTGCTCCACTAATTTTACCAATTTCTACTTCTTTCCTTACGTTTTTAAATCTTTCTAAATGTCTATTCATTTCGTCATACCACAAAGCCCATTTCAGACCAAATGAAGTAATATCTGCGTGAATACCATGAGTTCTTCCGATGCATGGTGTTTCTTGATATTTTAAAGCTTGTTTTTTTAATACTTCAGTAAACATTAACAAGTCTTCCCAAATTATATCGTTCGCTTTTTTTAGTATAAATCCATTTGCCGTATCTACAACATCTGTTGAAGTTAGTCCGTAATGAACCCACTTCTTTTCTTCTCCTAAGTATTCACTAACATTTCTAGTGAAAGCAACTATATCATGTCTAGTTTCTAATTCGATTTCTTTTATTCTTAAAACGCTAAATTTAGCGTTATCCTGTATTTTTTTCACATCTTCAATTGGTATTTTACCAAGAGAAGACCAAGCTTCAAGAGTTGCGATTTCCATTTGCAAATATGCATCAAATTTTGCCTCATCAGTAAAGATGTCTTGCATTATTTGTCTACGATACCTTTCAATCATTATTCCATCAATCCTTTAAAACATTCTACAGTATTTTGTAACAATGAAGCTATTGTCATTGGTCCAACACCGCCAGGAACTGGTGTGATAAAACTTGTTTTATCTTTTATTGCTTCAAAATCAACATCACCAACAAGTTTTCCATCAACGCGGTTTACACCAACATCAATAATAACTGCTCCTTCTTTAACCATATCCTCAGTAACTGTGTTTGGTCTTCCTACTGCTGCAACAATAATGTCAGCTCTTAAACATTTTTCTTTTAAATTTTGTGTTCTAGAATGTGCAATAGTTACTGTGCAATGTTCTTTTAAAAGTAGCATAGCAACGGGCTTTCCTACAATATTTGATCTCCCGATTACGATAGCATCTTTTCCTTTTAATTGGATATTCTTACTTTTAAGCATCGTAATAATTCCACTAGGTGTTGCTGGTGCAATTGCTTTCCTACCCATATGCATATATGCAATGTTTAATGGATGGAATCCATCTACATCTTTCTTAAAGTCAATAGCATCTATGATTTTATTCTCATCAATATGTTTAGGAATTGGAAGTTGAACTAATATCCCGTGCACATCATCATCATTATTCAATTTATTAATAATGCTTAATAATTCCTCTTCAGAAATTGATGGTTCCTTAAGAATTATTGTACTCTTCATTCCAGCTCTGATACATGCTCTTTCTTTTGCTTTAACATAAGATTGGCTAGCAGGATCTTCTCCAACTAATATAACAACTAAATGGGGAACGGCTTTATACTTAGCTTTAAGTTCCTCAACTTGTATCTTAACTTCTGCTCTTACTTCTTTAGATAATTCTTTACCACTAATAATTTCTCCCATAGTTTTACTCTCCTTTTATCAAATATGAATCTAATATTTCTCCATAGAATATCACATGAAAATCGTTGCTATTATAATATCTTTCTTTAACACTTTTTAATAAGTTGCTTGGTTCCATTGCTTGTTTATATATTACTTTACATTCATAGTGCAATTCACAATCAGCTAAAATAGGTGTATTAATCGTTCTAGAATCAACTACATTAAGATTGCACTCCTTTATCTTATCATAATCTCTACCTGATTTTGTACCACAAAAAGATAATTCTTTTTTCATATCTTTATTTAATGGAACACTAATAGTAAATTCATTGGTTTCATCAACCATATTGTACGTGTCTCTAGAATATCTTACATAAGCAACAAATAGTGATTTATTCCAAACAATATTAATTCCACCCCACGCTATTGTCATAGTGTTTACCTTATTACCTACTTTAGTAGTCATAAAGACTCCTTTACGTAATTGATCAAACATTTCTGATGATAATTCATTGTATTTAATGTCTGTATATTTCATATAATCGCCTCCATAAATATTATAACATCACTTAAATTGTTAACAATAAAAATAAAAAAAGAATGCGTTTCTCCCGCATTCTTTTTGCTTAACAAAGGGATTACCTATAAATAAAGCTTAGAATATTTTTCTTTTAAATATCTAACATAATATTGAGGATTGAAATCTTCTCCAGTTACATCAAACAATAATTCTTTTGGTGTTTTACTCCCACCAAATTGATGAATTTTATCTTTTAGCCATCTATTTAGGTCTTTTATATTATTTTGTAAGATTATTTCGTCAAGGTTAATTTCCTTAATCATTGTGTAATAGAATTGAGCTGCATATGCACTTCCTAAAGCGTATGTCGGGAAATATCCCATTAATCCAGCACTCCAGTGCACATCTTGTAAAACGCCGTCTGCGTCGTTATTTGGTTTGATACCAAGGTATTCAACCATTTTCTCATTCCATAACTTTGGTAAGTCTTTTGTCTCAACTTCGTTAGAAAAAAGCATTCTCTCAATTTCGTATCTTATCATTATGTGTAACGAATAAGTTAACTCATCAGCTTCTACTCTTATTAGTGAAGCTTCTACTTTATTTATTGCTAAATGAAATTCGTCTAATTCAACACCCTCTAGCTGTTTTGGGAACAACTCTTTGAATTTAGGATAGTGAACTGCCCAAAACTCTTTACTTCGACCAACTACATTCTCATAAAATCTTGATTGTGATTCATGAATTCCCATAGATGTCCCACCACTTAATAGTGTATCGTTCCACTTTGGATCAACTTGTTGCTCATAAGTCGCATGTCCCAATTCATGAATTGAGGCAAATATAGAAGAGAAAACAAAGTTCTCTAAATATCTTGTAGTGAATCTTACATCTCCTGGATGTGTGTTCCAAGTAAATGGATGAACACTTTCTTTCATTAGTCCAGAATCTAAATCAAATGCTAAAACGTCGGTAATATACTCACTAAATATCTTCTGATTTTCCTTCGAGTAGAAATCATTAATAATGTCGTCATTTACACGTTTCCCGCTATTCAATACTTCTTTAACAAACGGTACTAAGTCTGATTTTAATGTGGAAAAGAATTTATCATACTCTTCCATTGACATTCCCTCTTCAAACTCATCGAGTAAAACATTATAAGGATGATCGTCTATGTCATAATATGTTATAAACTTCTTATTATATTCTACTATTTTTTCTAAATTACCTTGAAAAGAAGACCAATCATCATTTTCCTTAGCATCTTCCCAAACTTTTTGTGATAAATTAATCAGTTTGTTGTATTCAACAAAATCTTTCTCAGGGATTTTTACTTGTTTATCTAGTGATTTCTTAGCTTTTTTAATTTCCATTTGAGTAAAATGATCTAATTTATCTAATGAGTTGTATAACCCATATACAGTATCTTGGTATTCTTGTGAAGTGCTTAGTTTAAACATTTCCCCTGATATAACACCCATCATTTCTGCTCTTCTACCAAATGAATTTCTCGGTGCTTCAGTATTTGAATCCCATCCAACTACATTCATCATATATCCGTATGCACTTTGTACTTTTCTTAATTCTCTAAACTTTTTTAATAATTCCATTGCTATCACTCCTTTAATATATTATATCATGAAATAAGAAAAAAAACGGAGCTTTAAAGCTTAACTCCGTTTACGTCTATATCTCCTGATACAGTCTTTTTCTTTAATACCGTTGGCAATCTTGTTAAATCTGAATTTTTTATTTCAATATCTCCGCTAATACTTGATAAAGATATTGTTTTTGTATAAACCTCGTGACCTTCGCAATCCCCACTTATCGTTCTTATAGATGTATTTTCAGCGACTACATTAAATAATTCATAGTCTCCACTTACAGTTTTTAATACCATATCTCCATTAACTTCCATATTCTTTATTTCAACATCTCCACTTACTGAATTGAATTTTACCTCATCTAATTTAATATCTTGTAATTCTAGGTCTCCACTTACGGTAGTAAACAAAGCATTCTTTGCATTGAATTTTGACAATTCTGCATCCCCACTTACAGTAGATATTTTAGCTTCAATAGTAGATATCCCGCTAATGTCAGCATCCCCAGATGTAGCTGCAAAATCAAAATCTTCAATGGCAGAACTACTTGGTAAAAATACTACGAAATCAGATCCTTTACTAAATTCAAACAATGCAATTTTTTTCTTTCTCTTTAATACAAACTCTCCATTTTTATAATAGCATTCGTATTTTTCTTTATTTCTTGTTATATAAACATCAATAGTTTCTCTGTCATGTATTTTACAAACAATATCAGCGCTTATTAGTTTAATTCTAATTTTATAACTAGGATCAACATAATTAAATGATTCAAATAATTCATACCCTTCAATCAATTCACTTTTGTCAATTTCATCAATAGAAGAGTTTTCTAATGAAACTACCAAGTTATCTTTGTGTAATTCTTTAGCAATACTTTCTGGCTCACCGAATTTCGATGGTAAGTCACTTTCATCTAGTCCTTCTTCTAAGGCGGTTTCTATCATTTCAGAGTGATCGGCTAATATCTCTTTTATCTCACTATCACTCATCTTTAGTTTTCTTAACTCTTTTTCCAAATCTTTTAAATATTTCTTCATTCTTTTTTCCTCCTTTATTTAATATCTCATAAACTCCACCAATAAATTGGTCCCACGAACCTCTTAGGTCTAAGAAGTGTTTAAAGCCTTTTTCCGTCATTTTATAATATTTTCTTGGTGCACCAAAATCTGATTCAACCAAGTAAGTTGTAAAGTAGTCTTCTTTAGTTAGTCTTCTTAAAATTGGATATATAGTATTTTCATTTACGTCTAAATGTTCAGATATATTATTGATTATTTTATATCCGTATAAATCTTCTATAACCAATTCAGATAAGACACATAACTCTACAATACCTCTTTTAAACTGTGCATTCATACCAACACCTCCTATACCAATCATAACACAGTACTGTATACAACACAATACCTATATAAAAAAAAGAACAAAATGTCCTTTTTAGTTATCTTTTAGAATAATCCTTGTGCGTTACCATCCTTGTCAATGTCCATAGCTAGCGCTGAAGGTACTTTTGGTAATCCAGGCATTGTCATAACATCGCCAGTTAATGCAACTATGAATCCAGCACCAATTGATGGTCGTAATTCTTTTACATTAATAATGAATCCTTCAGGTCTACCCAATAATTTAGGGTTATCACTTAAACTATATTGGGTTTTAGCCATACATACATCTAAACTATCCCAACCTAGTTTTTTAAATTTTCTAAGCTGTATTTTAGCAGCTCCAGAAAACTCAACTCCGTCAGCTCCATATACTTTTTTACATACTTTTTCAATTTTTTCAGCAATTGTATCTTCATCATTATACATTCTAGTGAAGTTATTTGGTTTTGTGTCGATTTCTTTAATGACTTTTCTAGCTAAATCAACTGCACCTTCTCCACCTTTTTCCCAAACCTCACTTAATGACCAAGGATGTCCATTACCTTCTAAGAAGTCTGCTAATGCTTTTGTTTCTGCATCTGTATCTGTGATGAAACTATTTATAGCTACAACATAAGGAACTTTAAATTGTTGTATGTTTTCAATGTGTTTTTGTAAGTTGGAAAGCCCTTTAATAAGCGCCTCAACGTTTTCAGGACCAAGCTCTTTTTTCTTAACTCCACCATGCATTTTAAGTGCTCTTATCGTAGCAACTATAACAACAGCTGCAGGTTCAAACCCAGCTTGTTTAGCTTTAATATCTAGGAATTTTTCAGCACCTAAATCTGCACCAAATCCAGCTTCTGTAATAACATACTTGGCTAATTTTCTACCCATATTTGTTGCAATAATACTGTTGCAACCATGTGCTATATTAGCAAAAGGTCCACCATGTATTAATGCTGGTGTATTTTCTAATGTTTGAACTAAATTTGGTTTCACTGCGTCTTTTAAGATTAATGCAATAGATCCTTCAATATGTAAATCACCTATTGTTAATGGTTCTCTATCATATGTATATCCAAATACTATTCTTCTAACTCTATTTTTTAAATCCTCTAAATCTTTTGCTAAACATAAAACAGCCATTATTTCTGATGCAACTGTAATGTTAAATCCATCTTGTCTAGGAAGTGAATTTCCTATTCCACCAAGTCCTATTACGATATCTCTTAATGCTCTATCATTCATGTCTACTGCTCTTTTCCAAGAAATTCTTCTTGGATCAATGTTTAATTCATTACCTTGATGAATATGATTATCAATTATTGCACTAATAGCGTTATTAGCAGTTGTAATAGCGTGAATATCACCAGTAAAGTGTAAATTCAAATCTTCCATAGGTACAACTTGTGCGTATCCTCCGCCAGCTGCTCCTCCTTTAACACCCATTACAGGTCCAAACGATGGTTCTCTTAATGCAATAATACAATCTTCTCCAATTTTAGTAAAAGCTTGTCCTAATCCAACTGTAGTGGTAGATTTACCTTCTCCAGCAGGAGTAGGATTAATTGCTGTAACCAATATAACTTTTCCATTCTCTTTACCTTCTAATTTTTTCATAACTCCTAAATCAATTTTAGCTTTATAATTACCATAAAGCTCAATATCATCTTCAGATAAGCCAAGTCTTGAAGCTATATCTACAATTTTATCCATTTTGGCGTTTTGTGCTATTCGTAAATCAACGTTTTCCATAAATTTTACCTCCATTTGTATTTGAGTATCTATATATGATTTTTACACAAACCAATAAAAAATGCAACAGATACTTGTAAAACGCTTACAAAATTATAACTAACTTTTTAAATAAAAATATAGTATAATAAAAACACAAGAAAAAACAGGTGATAAAATGAACATTGGAGTAGTAGGAATTGGCTTGATTGGTGGGTCTTATGCTAAAGCCCTAAGAAAATACCCCTATAAGGTTTTCGGGATTGATAAAAGCCAAGAAACCTTGGATTATGCACTAAAACACAATATCATTGACATAGGAACATCAGACCCATCTGAAATCTTAAAAGATTTAGATGTCGTTTTTCTATGTTTATATCCTAATGATGCGGTCAAATTTATAAGAGATAACATTAACTACTTTAAAAGAGACGCAATTATATCTGATGTTGTAGGTGTAAAGAGGTTTATGATAGATAGTTTAGATGTTTATTTTAATGACGATGTTGATTTTGTTTTTGCACACCCAATAGCTGGAAGAGAAACAATCGGTATAAAGTACTCTAACGAAGCCATTTTTCATAATGCAAACTTTGTGATAACCCCTACAAAACACAATAAAGACGAATCAATTAACTTAATAATTACTTTAGCAAGACAAATGGGATTTAAGAACGTTTCTTTAATCTCTGATGTACAGCATGATGAGATTATTTCTTTTACATCTCAATTAACTCACGTCATAGCTTTATCATTAGTGAATAGTGATGAAGAAAAATATGATACAAGTATGTTTATAGGTGATTCTTATAAAGACCTAACAAGAATAGCAATGATAAATGATACTTTATGGGCAGAACTCTTTTTAAAAAATAAAGACTTCTTATTAAAACAAATTAATAAATTCGAAGATCAAATGGATATCCTAAAAGCTGCAATTAAGGATAAAGATATAGAAAAAATACAAGAATTAATGAAATCAGCAACACAAAAAAGGAGGAAAATAAAGTGAGTAAAAAGCTTGATTTAAAGCTATTTCCCTCTGTTTTAAACGGAGAGATAAAAGCTCCTCCATCTAAAAGTTTATCTCATAGAGCATTAATTTGTGCTGCACTTGCAAAAGGGCAAAGCACCATAACAAACATTGCTTATTCTGAAGATGTTATTGCAACTATAGGTGCTTTAGAATTAATGGGTGCTAAGTTTGAAAAACACAATGATAAATTAATTGTTCATGGTACTAGAAGAATAAAGGCACCACATAGCCCTATAAACTGTAACGAGTCTGGAAGTACTTTAAGATTTTTAATTCCAGTATTCTCGTTATCTGTTAAAAAAATATACTTTACTGGTAATCCTACTTTAATCAAAAGACCTCAATCAATATATAAGAAAATATTCAAAGATGATAGAAACATATTTGAAGTTAAAGATAATCAAATACTGGTTAATGGCTCAGTTAAAGCTAGAGAATACATCTTGAAAGGTGACGTCAGTTCACAGTTTTTTACTGGTTTAATGTTTTCTTTACCTTTATTAAAAGAAGACTCATATATTACAACTATTGGTACCTTGGAGTCTGAAGGTTATATTGATTTAACTATTGATATTCTAGCTAAATTTGGTATCACTATTACCGAGATTAAGAACGGTTATTATATTCCTGGTAATCAAGTATATACTCCGTGTGACTATACTGTAGAAGGTGATTACTCACAAGCCGCTTTCTTTTTAGTTGCAGGAATAATAAATGGATCTATTGCTATAGAAAACTTATCTCATGAATCGTTACAAGGTGATAAAGAAATAATCAAAATTATAAAGCGCATGAAAGGCAGATTAATATA